>Ga0209991_10000128_pt1 | contig 33135 bp, 26 predicted proteins | sample ChitaG_FD_183167 | JGI IMG/M metagenome (GOLD analysis project Ga0209991, IMG submission 183167) | Deep subsurface microbial communities from South Pacific Ocean to uncover new lineages of life (NeLLi) - Chile_00310 metaG (SPAdes)... | ecosystem: Environmental > Aquatic > Marine > Oceanic >... | reverse complement strand
CGATCCAGGCCACTACCGCGCTTTTGGCCTCGCGGCGCGTTTCCCAGCGGACGCCGGCGACGAGTTCGGTCTTCAGGCTCGCAAAGAAGCTCTCCACCACAGTCCGCCGCGGCGGATCCCAGCAGTTGCCCTTGCGGCTCATGCTCCCGGTCAGCCGATAGCGCTCCATCATGGCTTCCATATCCTCCGACCCGTACTGTGAGCCGCGATCAGAGTGACAAATCAATCCGAAATGACCCAAAAAATACTTGAGCCGATTCTACCTAACCGCCCGCCGTGTGGTGCAATGCGTTGCGCATAAATCAGTTGCCGAATCGTATTGCCCGGTTCTTGAGTTCCCTGCGTCTACCTGCTCCGCCACTACGGCTTTGTGCGCAGCAATAAGTTACGCGAACAGTTGGGCGGACGCAAGGGCGTTTTTATGGCTGGCGCTGTCAGCATTAGTCCACTCACAGAAATGCAACAAAACCAGAGATGCCCACAGCAAAGCTGCGGGGCACCAGTCCAATTACATCATTCGGCTTTGCCCAAAACCCAGAGCTTTCCGGCAGTGCGGACAAAAATACACCACATTTTTGCCTTCCAACCAGCCCAGACCCTTTGTCTTCACATACACTTCTTCCAGGGCGGCTTCACAAAACGGGCATATCGGTGCCAGGTCATCGCGGACAGTTATCCTGAACGGGATTTTGTTCATCTTTTCCTCTTTTGTTTCAGTCCAGTGGAAAGTCAACTTTTTCTTTTGTCGGCTTTATGCACTTGCTGCAACTTATCAAGCGTCAAATCTGTCAGGCGTTCAACGATAAGGTGGGCGTGGTGCAACCGGTCCGCGGGGAGCGTTGTGGTCAGGGCGATGGTGGTCATGCCGGCAGCGTTGGCGGCACTCACTCCGGCCTGCGAATCCTCGATGGCTATACAATCGCCGCCAGCAACATCCAAAGCCTCGGCCGCCTTGAGAAAGACCTCAGGGTCGGGCTTGACATTCTCGATATCCTCGTATGCGACAATCGCGTCGAAGAGGTTTGCGATACCGGCCTGCTGTAGAACAGTCTCAATATTCCGGCGTGGCCCCATGGAAGCGATGGCTGTTTTCAGACCGGCGTTACGGACGGATTCGAGCAACTCCCGCGCACCATCCACAACACAACTGAAACCCAAAAGCCGGTCTAGCACAAACTTCTCAACCTGTTGGGCAAGCGTCTCAACTCCTACGTCAAGATTGTACTTCTTGATGATGCGCCGGGCGACGGTGCGGGTGTCCGATGTGGCGAGGTTATCCACCCCATCATCAGCGACCCCGGTGTTCCCGACCGCCTCGGTGACAGCCTGGCGATAGGCGGGTACCGAATCGACCAAGACACCGTCAAAATCAAATATCACTGCTTTAAGTGGCTGTCCCATAAGCTGGATATTGGGTCGGGAAAAAGGCCGGTTCCGGATTTGAACCGGAGCATAGAGGTTTTGCAGACCTCTGCCTTACCACTTGGCTAACCGGCCAAAAAGGACGCATTATATTATCGACCGCTCTGACCCGCACCCTGATTATACGGGCTCAATCGCCTTTGTCAAGTATCCAGGTGCGGGTTCTCGGCCCGGGCGATGCCCAACAGCGATATTCTGAGGGCCCGCGCAAAATTCGCAACTTATGCAGGCACGGCTCAGAGGTTTGCCTTCAACGTCTTGTTTATCTGCCCGCTGTAATCCATTGAATACCAAAGGGCTGGGCCAGCGATGCGTGAATTCTCCGGGAAGAGAGATAGTTGGGTTCAGCTGGTCAATCTGCGGAGACGCTGCCTGGTATCGGTAATTTCGTCTAATTCGATTTCCGGTTCGTTCCAGTATTTGAGGACTTCGCGGTAACTGCTGATTGCCTCCTCGGTGTTACCGAGGTTTTCATTGGCCCGCCCGATATGATATTGCGCGCGGAGGTAGTAGAATCCGTTGGTCGTCTCCAGCCGACCGGAGATGAGCTTCTGTAGAATTCCTTTCCCCCGCTCATATTCACCGGCCAAGATCAAGAGCCTTCCCAGGTCTTCTATGTTTTGGGTATTTTCCTGACCCGGCCGACTCATCAGTTTCTCCAGACCGGCAATTATTGTGGCCGTATCCGCACGGCAATACCCCTCGAATCTTTCTTCTACAATATCGAGAATCGGCCAAAACTCAGCGGGGACCTTCGATTTGAACTCGTCGGCATATTTCTTGAACATTTCACGAGCTGTTGCCGCGTGGCGGTGGTCGATGCTCACCATAAACAGGGGGTAATTGATTTTCTGGAAAGTAATCGCCCACTTCCTGGCTTCTCCGGCATAATACAGCGCGCTGTCCATGATGTCGATATTGGCATAATGACGGGCCAGACTATAATAGCGCCCGGTAATGGCCGCACTATCACCAGTGGATTTCGCCTGGCTAAGTGCCGCAAAAAAATGATCCAGAGCTGTCTTAAACATACCTTTCCAGCCCGCAAGATTTGCGGCGATCCTGTAGTGATCAATCATCAAGTACGGATCGTCGCCGTGGCTTTCCCGGATACGCCGCGTATAGTCTTGTGCGCTGGCAAAGTCACGTTTGAGAATATAGATGGTGGCCAGCAATGAAAGCGCGACATCATCATCAGGCGAGATTCTCAACAGCTCACGCGACTCGCGTATCGCATCATCGTACCGCGACAGGCGCCGGTAGATGCCCATCAGGGATTGGTAGGAACTGGGCGATTCCGGATAGTATTCTTTCATCCGCTGCCAATAGTCGATTGCCTTCTCATAATCATTAAGTTGCGCACAGGTTTGGGCGTATGACTCGAGGGCCAGAGGATATCGCGGATCCAGGGTCAAGACGGTGTCCAGTTGGGCGAATGCGGCCTTATGGTCGTTAATGATCTGAGCCAAGAATAGGGCATAAATCGTTCTTGCTTCTTTGTCATCCGGATAATTGCCCACGAAAACCTTCAACTTGATAAAGGCGTCATCAAAGTTCCTTCTCAGCCAGGTATCAGCATATATATCAAGTAGGGTTTTCTCCTTGAGCGGAAGCCTATCCTCAAAACGCAAAGCCGCACTCATATAGGGCATGCCCTGTTGTTGGCGCCCCTGGAACTGATAGGACATACCGATTCTCATGTACGGCAGGGCAAAAGTCGAATCGATTTTAATTGCCTGTTGGAAATGCTCGATGGCTTCGTCATAAAGGCTCAAACCGAATTTCTGCATCCCGATAGTATAGTGCTTGTAGGCTTCAACTGAAGATGAGGTAATCTCGGCGATCCCCCGGTCGGCAGCGAGTACGCCGCTCGTGCTCAGAGATCGACGCACTTCTCGCATCACGCTGTCGACAAAACCACGCGGATCATCAATGACGCCTTTGGCGTCAAAAGCCAACCGCTCGGCCTCAAGCTGGCCACTTCTCATGATCAAAGATTGCGCAATCTTATCGGTCAGACTGTCGACGAGTGCAAAAGGATCATCGCCGACCACTTTTTCACCAAGGAGTATCTCGCCCGTCTCGACGTCCTCCAGGCGGGCGTCGATGCGGAGTCGATCACCCAGCTTGAAAAAAGATCCGGAGAGCACCGTGCCCGCGCCGAGGGACTTTGCCGCGGTCACACACTCCTGATGACCTGGAAGATCGGTGATGCCCCGGCCTCTGTCTTCGAGGCAGTCGAGGACCCTGGTGCGGCTGATCAGACGTATTTCACCGTTCTGCGCCAGGTCCGTAAGCAGAATCTCCGGCAGACCGGCGGTCAGCCAGTCAAAATCGGCATCGCCCGTTTTGTTGGCAAAGCCGAGGATGGCCAGTGCACCCTCCCGCGTCGGTGTGGTGTCCGTTATCCCCGGCCGGGCCGGCTGAGATTCATCAAAGATATTGGCGATGATGGCGATCAGAATTATGGATAAAATTCCTAAAAAAATCAGTTTGGGCCAGGTAAGCCAGGCAAGAAAGGGCTTGCGTGGTTCCTTCGGTCGGGGAAGGTCATCGGCGGTAATTACAGTGCTGTCCGATATCCCGCTTTCAAACTGGCGCCTGAGGCTTCGTAAATCGACGACCAGGTCGCGCGTATCCTGGTAACGATCGCCAGGGTCCTTCCGCAAGCATTTGTCTGCTATTCTTTCCAGTTCCGGAGGCACGGATTCGTTTTTCAGCCTGAGCGGTGCATGCTTTGCTTCCAGGATCTTCGCCAGGGTTGAAACCTTATCCGAACCCTCGAACGGGTACTCCCCGGTGAACATCCGGTAGAGGAGTATTCCGTACGAGAATATGTCAGATCTCGTATCGACCGTTTCTCCCCGTGCCTGCTCCGGAGACATATAAGTGACCGTGCCCAGAATCTTCCCCTCCTGAGTCAGTTCTCTGGTGATCGTATCGGTGCTTTCTTTTGCGTCTCCCGAGAACAGGGAGTCAATCGGCTTGGCGAGACCGAAATCGAGTATTTTGGGATCACCGTGGTCATCGATTCTGATATTGTCGGTCTTGATGTCTCGGTGGACGATGTTCAGTTTGTGGGCAGCCGCCAGCCCCGAGGCAATCTTCTCCGCGACACGCAGGAGTTCGGCCATGTTGAGGCTGCGCTTCTGCAGATAATCGGACAGCGCCTCGCCCCCGATGTGTTCCATGACGATATAAGCTAACTCCCTGCCGGACTGCTCATGCCTGGCCGAACCCAAGTCGTAGATGGCCATGACGTTCGGATGAGAAATCTTCGCCGCGATCTTGGCCTCTCTGTCGAAGCGCTCCATTCGATCGGGGTCATCTGAGAACTCGGTCGGCAGTATCTTGAGGGCGACATTGCGGCCGAGTTTCCGGTCTTCGGCCAGATATACCTCACCCATCCCGCCCTCGCCGAGTTTGCGGATGATTTTGAAGTGCGCGAAGTTTTGGCCTGCCTCAAATGTCATTTTTCGGCTCGCAATAGCTAATTAGTCCTATCGTCTTAGGGGGAACATTTCCCATAAAGCCATTCATGTCATCCATCGGCGAACCGACAATCTCATGCCACAGGTCTTTTCTCCTAACGACAGCCGACTGCCTCATTCTCTCGTCCCCGTATTGGTCGGCGTGCGGCTTAAGCCCCCCTCGCTCGCCGGAGAAGATAAAAAGCAAGTAGCCTGCCGACAACGCAATTGTTTCCTGCTTCCAGATTGTTCTGTCACAATGAATCTCTCTTCATCTTCCCTCTGGCAAGAGAGGCGAAAATTCCGCCAAAACACATCACGGCGAAAACGGCAAAAGCTACCTTCATGCTCCTCGCAAACGGCTCGTGATTTTCAGGTACTATCTCTGAATGACCCAGAAAGAGAGACAAAATCATCATCACAATTCCCATCGAGAGCATCATCCCGATTTGCCGCATGGTGCTGACCATCGCCCCGGCCACACCAAAGAAACGGCTTTCCACGGAACTCATGATAGCGTTGGTGTTGGGTGAGGAAAACAGGGCGAATCCAAACCCGAGAACTACCAGGCAGAAGACTACGTACACCATTGTCGAGCCAGTGTCCAGGAACACCAACAGTATCAATCCCGCCAGCGTCAATGCCATACCCAATGAGGCAATTGCGCGGGGCTCGATCTTGTCTGACAGCCGGCCGGCCATCGGGGAAAAGAAAGCCTGGATGATCGGCTGGGAGATTAGCACCAGGCCAGCCTCCTGTGGCAAGAGACCTTTAACTCTCTGGAGGTAAAGACTCAAAAGAAACCCTACGGCAAATGTCGCCGCATAATTGATCAGAGCAGCCAGGTTGGAAAAGGCAAAAACGGCGTTGTATCGAAAGAGATCGATGTCGATGACCGGGTTTTTTGTCCTTATTTCAAAGAGCACAAAAACAACGATCCCCAATAATCCCGCGAGGATCATCCCGCCGGCGTAAAACGCTGGTAACCTGGAAAAGCCGTACATCGCCGAAACAAGTGCACATGCCAGAATTGCTGATCCGACAAAGTCAAATTTTGCCGTTCTGTCTTCAGCCCAATCACCTTTGAGCATAAAGAAAATGACCGCCAACAGGATTGACCCCAACGGGAGATTCAGCCAGAATATATAGCGCCAGCCCAAATATTGAGTTATAAACCCGCCAAAAAAGGGGCCTGTCGAAAGGCCAAAATAGACTGCTGCCACGGTGATACCCAGGGCCTTCCCCCTTTCGCCAAGCGGAAAGACGGAAATCAATATCGGTATGCCAGTGGCGAATATCATCGACGAGCCAAACCCCTGAAGTACCCTGAATAGAATAATCATCATCCCGGAACTCGCGTTGGCGATAAGAACCGAAGAGAAGGTGAAGGTAAGCACACCCCACATATATATTCTCTTCCTGCCATAGATATCACCTAGTCGGCCAAAGGGAATAAGGAATGTCGCCGCAGCCAACAAGAATGCGGTATTCACCCAACCCAACAATACCACCCCCATCGAGAACTCCTGACCGATAGAGGGCAGAGCGACATTAACTGATGAGCCCATGAAAGGACCAAGAAATGAGCTTAGAGTAGCCATAATTAGGGCTGCGCGCTTTGTTGTACGAAGGGCATCCTGACGCATGCTCTAAGATAAGTAGCTAATCCTAAAATAGCTATATCTGTCACTGGGGCCAATCTGTGCCCACCAGAAGCCAAAAACGGCATTTAGTAGATGGCCAGAGCCTGCGGTCGAATGCAGGTAACCCGTTATTTGCCGGGCTTTCCAAGCTGGTAATGAGCTCGCGGGAGACGGGCGATTTGATCATGGTGGGCATCGGCGGGTTCACGCCGCTTCCGGGGTTCATGGGGCATGACGACTGGAGGGGTGTCTGCCAGGAGATGAAAATGACCAGCGGGCTTTTCTGGCCGATCCCGATCACCCTATCCCACGAGGAGAAGCTTAACCCGGGCACGGAAATCTGCCTGATCTCCGGGGAGACCGAGGAGATCATGGGCACGATGAAGGAGGAGTGGAAGGTCTTTGCCAACTGCAAGGTTGACCGGAAGACCGGAGAGTGAGAAATGATCAAGCGGCCGATCTACTCTATCTATTAGTCGGGAGTAAGCTGTCTCGTTTGGAAGAGATGACAAGCGCTGTCAGACCCTCAGGCCTGCCGGGCCTGGGGGACAAATTTTTCCAACCGGCGGCTGGGTCTGCAACTCTTTGTTATTCAGCGGATTGGTGAATCATTCTCCACACGGATCATCACAGAACATGTCATTCTGAAAGTAGACAAATTGCACATAGAACGTCACGTCCTGCGGATTGACCGTGCCGTCGCAGTTGACGTCGCCGGCCTCGTAGGGACAGTTAGGTGGCTGCACCCGCATGTCATTCTGATAGTAGACGTACTGCACCATGTAGGTCACGTCCTGTGGGTTGATGTTACCGTCGTTATTTACATCGCCCCACAACGCATGGCAATCGCAGGGATCGCAGGTTTAGAGTCCCACCCAACATCCATTATTTCATCAGAATCATCTTCTTTGTCTCGGCCAAGTCCCCAGCCTTCAGCCTGTAGAAGTATATACCGGACGCTACGGTGTTTCCATGAATGTCGGTTCCGTCCCAGGTTGCTGCATGTTTCCCTGCCGACATCTCCTGGTCCACCAGAGTCTGTACCCGGCGGCCCAGGATATCATAGATCGTCAACCTCATCGGTCCGGCCTTGGCGAGAGAATAAGAAATTATGGTCGTAGCATTGAACGGGTTGGGATAGTTGGGCCTTAAGTAATAGACATCCGGCACCTGCTCCCCGACAGCTAAGGACTTCTCATCGGCGGTATACTCAAAGGAGGCATTTAGCCGCAGATAATCAATCCGGTGACGGGCCTCGTCCGCAAGGTTGATCTCCGCAACCGAATAAATCGCTACTCGAGCATCGTTGATCTGCAGATCGTCACCCACGACTACACTAATTGTGATGTCCCGCACCATGTCACCACCTGTGCTGGAGACCGCGGCCAGGTATTGTTCGTCAGTATCAAAGGTCCAACTTTCATCGACATCGATAAATACACGCGCCGAGTCCCCGACCGAAACGTCAATCGGTTCGCAGAAAGTGAGATGGATGTTGAACGAATTGGGAACCACCTCCGGATCAGGGGGGAACGGCGCCTTTCTCTGAAAGCCAGAAGTCGCGCTGACCCCCAGGTTTTGAGTGACGAAGGTTTCGCAGACGATCCGCCAATCGGCACACCCTACTCCCTTTGCCCCAATCAAAACGCCGCAATCATTATTCTGCGGAGCGCACGGGGAAATGGAGCCAATCTGCAGATCACCACCGGGTATATTGCAAAACAGCGGGTCAGCGGAAAAATTACCGTTAATGTCAAACTGATTGGCAATACAACCAACCCAATCGCCGCCCTCGTTCCCGTACACATCTGAACAGATGATAGTCGGCGGCGGAGAACCGATACAAGAAACTACCTTACCGTTTCTGCTGTAGGCAATAATGCATCTTTCGAGAGTTGGAGATGACGGGAAAGTGTGGACGAGGAGTATTCCTGCACCGTAGTCTGAGCCTGCGGAGTTACCCACAAGCGTGCAATTGATCAGGCGCGGAGCGGCAGAAAATACATACATCCCTCCCCCAACCAGGGCGTAATTGTCGCGTATTATGCAGTTTCTCACTGTAGGAGAGGAATTGGCGGAAAAGGCAATACCGCCGCCGGTAGAATTACCCTTACCGCCCGGGCCGTACCCATTTTGCACGGTAAAGCCGTCCACAACGGCCGCGCTGTCCTCGCCGTTGTGGAAATTGAAACCGCGATGCGGGTCATCAGCCGAACCTTGGCAGTCAATGATTGTGTACTCAGGTCCGTTCTCGGAGGTCAGCGCTATGCTCTTACCTCCAAAGTCGAGATCCCGATTACCGCCACCTAGATACGTACCAACGGAGGCCAGGACAGTATCACCTACAAAACTGCATGAATCGAGAGCCTCTTGAATAGTGGGCAACTCTCCGCTTCGGTCGGCCTTGACGCGCCACACACGCGGAGGTGGAGTGCACTCAACCGGTAACGCCCCGATCAGTTCGCCGCATTCGTTGTTCTCCGGTGTACAGGGGGAACGGTCCGAGATATGGAAATCCCCGGCCGCCGCGTCACAAAAGCGTGGGTCGAGTGAGAAGTTGCCGTTCCGTTCTGGCTGGTCGGCAGTACCGGTTGCCCAACCGCTCACAGCATTGCCGTAAATATCGCTACATGATATATTAGGTCTGCCGATAACGCCCGGTCCGTCAACACCAAAGGCAATGATGCATCTTTCTAACATCAGTTCATAGTCATTATTACAGCGCACGCCACCCTCGGAATTGCCGTAAAACGTACATTGAATCACCTTAGTATCCAGGCCACCGAAATCTCTGAAGCCGCCACCGGAATTGCGGTCGAAGATACAGTTGTACAGTCTAATGGATCGCCCGTCGAGGCAGGCCACTGCGCAGTTGGAATTCCGGCGAAACGTACAATTGTAGAGTTGGGGCGAGGATTGAGCGTCACTGAAGATACCGCCTCCCTCACTCGCCTCGTTTTGATCAAATACACAGTTAGTCAGAGACGGTGAGCTGGATTGCGAGCACATAAACCCTCCGCCACGGCGGCTGCTTGTGTTGTTGGAGAAAATGCAGTCATTCACCGTTGGCGACGAGGCGCATTCACAGAGCATGCCGGCACCGTATTTCGCGTACGCGTTCCGTATCGAGAACCCCTCAATAACCACTGCCGAAGGTTCTGCATGGTGAATAAAAAAGCCACGATGGGGATTGTCCTGGTTGCCTTGACAGTCAATGATGGTTGACTTCGGACCGTTGGCCGAACGTAAGACGATTAGTTTACCACCGAGATCAAGGTCCCGGTTCCCGTCGCCTGTGTAAGTGCCGTCGGTTACTATGATAGTATCACCATGGGCGCTCGAATCGATCGCCGCCTGAATAGTCGGTGCGTCACCAGTCCCGTCGGCGTTGACCACCCATGTCCGGTACGTCGATGTACAAGCCACGCCGAAAGCGCCGACCAAGCCGCATCCGGTGCTGTCCGGATGGCAGGGTGATCTGTCGCTGATATGGAAGTCACCGCGGCGTGCATCGCAAAACAGTGGTTTGGCCGAAAAATTACCATTGATGTCAGCTTGATCCGCGATCCACCCCACCCAATCGCCTTCGCCGTTCCCATAAAGATCACAACAAAGGAAAGTGGGAATTACTGATACTTCCCAAATGAATGCCGCTGACCTAGTATTCATCGCGACAATACTGTTGGTCAGTGTAACCGATGCATTCCAGCAAAAGATTCCCGAGCCCTGGTTGCCATAGATCGTACAACTCTCCAGTTCAGGTGAGCTCCCCTTCAAACAGGCCAGCGCTCCGCCAAGATGGCCTTCGTTCCGGAAAAACGTGCAGTTGACCAACGTGGGTGAGGATGAATCATTACAGAGTATGCCACCATAAGATGATCCGTAGTTTTCTACAAAGGTGCAGTTGATGATTGTCGGGGAAGACGACTCGCAGAATATGCCGCCCCCCTGCCATGCCACGTTTTCCTCAAACACGCAGTTGATCACCATCGGGGAAGAGGATGACTGGCATGAAATACCGCCGCCCAACTCAGCCCGACCACCACGGATGGTAAAGCCTTCAACCACGGCTGTCGAATCTTCACCGTTATGGAAATGCAATCCTCGATGTTCGTCATCATACTCGCCTTCACAATCGATGATGGTAAACTCCGCGCCGTTCTCTGAGGCGAGCACAATCAGCCGTCCACCAAAATCAAGATCCCGGTTGCCGTCACCGGCGTAAACGCCATCAGCCGCCAATATCGTATCACCGTTGGAACTCATATCAATCGCCGCCTGAATTGTCGGCGCGTCGCCTGTACCGTCGGCGGTGATGTGCCACACCCGAACGTACTCGCAGCTGTCCCCAACCCCATCCCCGTCGGAATCTTCTTGCATGGGATTGTAAAGTCCGGGACAGTTGTCACAAGCCTCCCCAACTCCATCACCATCCGTGTCTTCCTGGCCCAAGTTGAACACAAGCGGACAATTATCCGAAGCGTCCAGCACTCCATCATTGTCGTCATCATCATCGCAAGCGTCGCCCATTCCATCATCGTCTGTGTCTTCCTGGCCCGAGTTGAACACAAGCGGACAATTATCGGAAGCATCCAGCGCTCCGTCATTGTCATCATCATCATCACAGGCGTCCCCAACTCCATCGCCATCTGCGTCTTCCTGCCCCGAGTTTGATCCAAGCGGACAATTATCACAAACGTCGCCCATTCCGTCACCATCCGTGTCTTCCTGGCCCAAGTTGAACACAAGCGGACAATTATCCGAAGCGTCCAGCACTCCATCATTGTCGTCATCATCATCGCAAGCGTCGCCCATTCCATCATCGTCTGTGTCTTCCTGGCCCGAGTTGAACACAAGCGGACAATTATCACATGCATCACCGATCCCGTCACCATCAGTGTCTACTGGATCTTCACAACTTGCTGGAAAAGCTCCCATATCATTTCTTGTACCATCAGGGTCATTGTACTGAGCATCGGGGTCGCCCGCATTGATACAGGGTGAATTCTCATGGAGTGTGTAATCATGCGTGGTAGGATCGCTGTACAATGGATCAGACGAAATATCATTGGGGCCGGCACTTGCTCCACCCTCATAGTTGGGATTGTTGTTCCAAACATCGTTGTAATCAAGCTCTGTGAAATTGCCAAAAATGCCGTAGTTCTCAGAATTTGTTACTATGTTGTTCTTGGCGATTCCACCACCGGCTACGGAGTAAAATCCCCTCCTATTGCCGTCAAAAGTGTTATTGATGATTTGTGTCCCACTGCCTTCGCCCTGAAGCCCCACGCAGGCGTTACCCACATTGTTATTGTAGAATAGGTTTCTGGTAACCATAGCGGGACCTGCACAAAAAATAACCAGCCGCTGTGGATTGTTATCGTGAAATATGTTGTTGGCTATGATTGCGGATGACCCGGGCGCGACAACCACCATATCTCCAACAAGATTGCCGCCGGAAACGGTAAACCCCCTGAATTCTGTTTCAGGTCCTTCACCTCCTTGGAAGATGATCGCAATGTCACTCGGATTTGCTGGCTGCAATTCAGTGACTTCAGCACCCTCAGCGCCAATCACCTTGATTGTCTTGCCCAAGAAGTCGATGTGTTCAGTGTAGAGTCCAGGCCCCACCAGCACCGTATCATAGTCACTTGCCGCATCAATCCCCGCCTGGATAGTCGGCTGCTCCCCAGGAACATTGATTATGGTGGCATAACACAACTGAACGCCAACAAGAAATACAGCCGGCAAGAAAAACCCGCCTATGGCGGCCCCCCTGGCAATGAGTCGCTTTTTTGCACCCATGACTGCCTCCACAGCTTGGGTTTGGAGTCCCTCACAAGTAAGATAGCGGCACAACGCCGGTAGTCAAGCGCAATCGGGCATTCTGACGCGATTAAAGGCTGAATTTGCGGGCCGCCGACCGGATGTGGTCGGTGGTTGGGTGTAAGAGGTGATGTCGGGTTTCTTCCCCGCCTCCGCGAGGGCAGGCCATTGCGCTTTGCTCCATTCGGAACCCTACCTACTCCATCTGAAAGGCCTGCGACAACTTATCAATAGGATGTTCCACGTGAAACAAAAAATCGGGGCGAGAGGATTTGAACCTCCGACCCCTTGCTCCCGAAGCAAGTGCGCTGCCAGACTGCGCTACGCCCCGATTGTCGTCTTACCTCACGGCTACGCCCGAGGGCCCGAACATACCCGAGGCGAACGTGAATGTTAGCCGAAAACTCGGCAAACTCAAGTTAAATCTTCATCTTTGATGATCGCAGTCGCTTGAGCAGGTCGTAATCTGTCAAATCGACCTTCAGCGGGGTGATCGAGACAAGTCCGTCGGCCACGGCCTTTAAATCTGTCTCCTCCTCGGTTAGGTCTGCTGTCGGGTGCCCGGCAATCCAGAAATACTCTTTCCCGCGCGGGTCAACCTTTTCATAGATGATATCGTGATAGGTGCGCTTGCCCAGGCGAGTGACGGCAAACTCTTTCAGCGGTTCTTCGCCGTGGTTGGGTAAATTGACATTTAACAGGGTGTGCTGGGGAATTCCCTCTTTGAGCACCCAGCGGGCAAGGCGGGCCACAAATCGCGCCGCGGGACGAAAATTGCAGCCGTTCTCATCAGCCAGCGAAGCGGCGATTGCGGGCACACCCAAAATCGTCCCTTCAATCGCGGCCGCCACTGTGCCGGAATAAGTCACGTCATCACCCATATTCTCCCCGGCATTGATCCCGGAGATGACCAGCTTTGGTCGCCGGCGAACCAGCAACTTGTGAAACGCCCAGGTCACCGCATCGGTGGGGGTCCCGTCAATGGCATAGACTTCAGGTTTGACCCGGCGCACGCGCAAGGGCCGCTGGAGGGTGAGCGAATGGCTGGCCGCCGATTGGTTGGCCTCCGGGGCGACAATGACCACGTCGGCAAATCTGGCGATCTCGCGCCGCAATGCCTCAAGTCCCGGGGCGGCTACCCCATCATCATTAGATAACAATATCAACATGTCGTTTGCCACGCACCGACCGTAAAATACACTATACGTTATTTGCCGGCTTCTGTCGTTGAATTTCTGTCTGCGCTTTTTGGACGAACCTTGCCCGGACGGTTTCACCGGCCACGCAGCTGGCTTAAGGCTTAGGTTTAGGCTAAGGCCATCTGCAGGAACGTCTCCGACCTCGTATATTCCTCGATGATATTAGCTTTCAGTTGGTCAAAATCCTCAGCGGAAACACCGAGCCGGGACACACTTTCCGAATCCGGAGGCGGCAGTTGCTTCTCATCAGAGAGGTCGTGGTCAAACGCTCCATGGGCCAGGTAGTCAGCCACGTTGACCACCGCCGCATACATGGGAAAGTCTCTGGCCGCTGGGGGAGAATGGTGAAACGAAATGGTGTCGAGGATCTCTCCGGGCAGGTTCCAGTGCCGTCCCAGAAAAGCCCCAATATGAGTATGATTGAGCCCCATCACCTCATTTTCCGCCAGCATGTCGGTCATCGGTCGCTCCGCTTGCCGCCGGCGGATTTTTTTGTGCTCGCGGGAGGCGCAGCAGCAGATTACCATTTTCCCGATGTCGTGCAGAAGGCCGGCGGAAAACGCGGTCTCTGCTTCCAGGTATTGCCCCCCGTGCCGGGTGCGGATCAGCATCCGCGAGGCGACGGCGACCGCCAGGGAGTGCCGCCAGAACGCCTCCTCGTATTCACGATCCCGTGATGAGTTCTTAAACGCAGAAAGGACGGATGCTGACAAGACGACGTTCTTGACTTCATTGAAGCCGAGGACCACAATCGCCTGCTTGACGGTCAATACCGGCTTGGAGAATCCGTAATACGCAGAGTTCGACAGCTTGAGCACCTGGGCCGACATCGCAGGATCTTCAGACAGAATACCGGCAACATCGTAGGCTGAAGCATTCTTATCGTCGATGACCCGGTTGATCTGCACCAGAACGACCGGCGGGGTGGGCAGTTTGTTGACATCCCCCACCAGCGCCCGGATTTCGTGATCTATGGTGGAGAGTTCATCGACGGTCATAACCAGCAGTTGCTTTTTGAGAGCCCCGTCCCGGCCGCGGTAAAAGAAAAAACTCTCCGCGCCGGGGTGCCGCTCAGATGGCGGGAGCCGAGAGAGATTGGTGAATTGTTGAAGGCCTTGAGTCTTCGGTGAGTCTCCTTCCTGAATTTTTGCCGGACTCGGCACACCGTCTCAGAAAGAGGAGTGGAATTGACTTCCATCGGTCGTCCCTCCTGGCTCACCGATGCATGATCCGCTACCTTTTCTGGTCGACGTAGCGGGGCGGCACTTGTCTTTTCAAAGCGCCATAGAAGCGCTCCCCATCGGCCAGTTCCGACAGCTCAACTCTTAACCGCTCCCGTTTGGCGCCGGCAATCGATTCGTTTTCCCCGACCAACTCTAAACATTTGTTAAGCAAGGAGACGATGTTGTCCACCAGCCGCGTGACCTCGGGTGTTTCCAGAACCTGCCCGAATATGCGTTCATCTTTCCGGTGCACGTGAAGAATTTTTTCCTGGCTCACCTGGATGCGTCGCTTGAGCTTTTCGATGTCATCATAGATATCCAGAATACGCGAATCCCGGTCGTACTTCAGCCAATCCCGCTGGCGGTCCAACAAGACATACAACGACCGGTAAAAGCCAAGTTCCTCCCTGAAGAGGGCGGCCAGGGATCGGGAAAAGTCCCGGTCAACAGCAGGAGCCATAGGTCTGTCTACGCTTTCAGTGAAAGTCCTACGGGCCGTTTCTCCGCGGCAGCAGCCGGGGAAAGGCTTGCTGCCCTCTCGGCGGCCACAGCCAGGTGTGGTTTCTCCTCGTCGGGCAATTGCTCCCAGGCCTCTTTGACCGTGCTCAGGATATTGATGCTGACGTCAATCGGGCCGGTTTCACGCCTGGCGTTGGCCACGCAGATTTGCTCGACGATATAAGAATACAGCGCGGCCAGGTCGGTGGCGATTTGGCCGGCCTCCATATTGAGTGTCGAATACAGGTGTAAGACAATCTTGCGCGCACGATCAAGCTTGGACCACCATTGGTCGTATCGCTGGTCAGCCAGCGCGCCCTTGGCCTCGGTTAAGAATCTGATCGCTCCGCGATAGAGCATGAGGATCAGATCTTTTTGCGACATCCCTGAAACCTGACTGCGCCGGTATTGTTCGATGTGGTTTTCCATGATCTCCCGAACTGTTGATTAGCCAAAGAGGGATTGGATCTGCGCCAACTGAGAACTCAAATATGTGGCCTGCCCCTGCAATTCCCCTAACGCCTGCTCCATTTCATAAAACTGCTTATAAAGCTGCTCACGCCGTTCCTCCAGCCGCTCCGCGTAATCCTTAATCAAGGCGGCATAGTAGTCGACCTGGTCATCCAGCCCCTTGGTTCGGCGGGCGATCGTCCCGTCGACCGAACGCGTGATGGATTCCAGCACCTCATCCAGCCGCGCGGCAAACCCCTGGGAATACGTCACCACAGCTTCGGCGCCCGAGGTCAGATCGGCGGCGGTCAGGTTGACGGTGAGTTTGAGGCCTTCGGTGTTGGCGTTGCCCTCGTCACCGGTCAGCACGCGGCCCGCACCCGTGGCGGCCTCACCGTTAATCGTTCCGGCCACGTTTTTCCCGGCAACCGACTGCGCGGTGGCCAGGCCCAGCGCCTGATTTGCGCTGTTGGCCACGCCCAAATCGATGCTGACCTTGGAGGTTTCTCCGTAGGACGGGGAGACCAACAGGAGATAACCGGTATCGCCTCCGGTTGAAACCCATTCGGCGGTCATGTTGTATTTACCGATGTTGTCATCGGCGTTTATTTTGTTCTGGAGCTCCCTGACCAGCTCAGCGGCCGATGTATACGTCTTCTCGGTCAGGGTGATTGTCTCCGAGGTCACGCCGTCGACGGTGAGTTTCAGGGCACTGTTGGTGGAATCGATGATAATCGACTGGGCTGCCGGGTCGTAGATTTCGGCGCCCTGCAGATACCCCTGCGCGGCGGCCTGGGTGATATCGACTTCGTACCCGTCGCTTGTGATTTTTGTCTTATCAGTTGCCACGAGGAACTGCACCAGGGGGTTGGTTGATGAGCCGGAACTGGTGAACAGGTTTTTGACCGCCGCAAAGTCCTCGTCGATGGCATCAAAAAGCTTTGACGTCTGGGTGAGCATCAAATGTCCGCCGTCCCCGGTGCGGATGCCGATGGAGGCCAGCATGTTCATCGAGGTCGGCAGGGTGGAAAGCGCGCCGGACACCGCCGACCGCAGGTAGGACTGCATCGACAGGAGGTAGCCATCACCCAACAGCACCCCCGCCTCGCCGGTCTCTTCATTGTAGCGGAATTGCTGGTCGATATGCCGCATGACCTCGTTATATTTATTCAATATATCGGTGATCTTGTCTTTGATGCCCTGCTTGTCAATAGACACTTCAATGGTCACCGGCGCGGTGGAGACATCCTTCAGATGCAGGGTCACTCCGGCGATGAGGTCCTCCACCTCATTGGTCTCCGACGAAATGACAATAGGCGATCCCCCACCGACCGTCGAACCCAGCGATACCCTTGCATCGGCGGCGACCTGCAAGGTCGGGGCGAAGGCCTGGACGGCAAAGGTATCGCCGGCCTTCAGGTCGCCCGCGCCGAAAGAGAGTTTCAACCCGTCCGCCCCGTCACCGGTCAAAGCGACCTCGGTATCGGCCTCGGAAACCACGATGGTGCCGGAGTTGGTGCCGTCGGTCCAGTTGATGGTAATATCGCCGGCGCCTACGGTCTGCACACCCGCCCCGGCGACAGTAAAGGTATAAGTCTTGTTTTGATTGCCCGAATACGCCGCGGTGGCGCCTTTAGCGATCGTCGAAGTGGAATCGGCCGATATTCCATCGGTTTCCACGTCATCAAAGACCGCGGTGGCGAAATCCGGAGCTGTACCGCCGGAGAGGCTGGCGGTGAAGTTGATCGCATTTTTCTTTCCGGTCTTGTCCGCGGTCAGGACCAACCGGTAGGGGTTTTTGGAGGTGCCATCATCCACGATGGTCGCGGTAACGCCGATATTGGCCTCATTGATGGCATTCTTCAACCCGGTCAACGTGTCGTTGGTCGAGTCGATGGTGAGAGTGGTCGCTGAGCCGTCGCCGACTGAAATCTGTACCGTCCCGGTGCCGATCGAGGTGGAATCGGCGTCCTCGAATCCCTGGCTGGCGATCTGGTGGTTCAAAGCCAGAGCGTCGACGTTGAGGATAAAGGTCCCGGGGCTCGCCGCGGAGGTGGCTTCCGCGGTCAGAACGTCCTCGTCCGACACGGAAATCGAACTCATTTCAAAACTCGCGCGGCTGGTCAGCAGGGACACACTGAATTTCAGGGCCAGCATGACCGTGGAGATCGACTTGTAGGTGGTGGACATGTTGATGGTCTCGGCCTGCCGCACGCGCAGGTAATTGACCATCCCGCTTTCGGACTCGATCATTGCGTTGACAATAGTTGTGGTATCAAGGTTGGAGATGATTCCCTCTATTGTGCTAAACCCGGGCATGGCGTCCTCTGGCGTAAATTTTTCTGGGTGCAAGATCAGGCAACGGGGCCGGCCGCCTTATCTCAATGAGAAAGGTTCCGGCCGACCCCATCCCCAAAATCATTCTACGCGAATGTTCTTGATCAATCTGCTATGCTGTTTCGTCAAAGATGACTCCCAATAGCTCCTGCAAATGCCGGCGCAAGCGCAGCATTTCGTCGGGAGGGATCTGGCGAATGACCTTGTGCGATTCCCTCTCGATGAGCTTGATGACCAGCGAATTGGTATCCTTGTCAATCGACAAGTTCAAATCGACCGGCGAACGGTCGAACAAGCGATTGACGAGCTCGACAGCTTCCTGGATTTTCTTGGTATTCCGCTCGTCCGATGAGACCTCTTCCTGCGCACGATGCCTGATAAGCACGTCATCCCTGTCCCCCTGTTGGGGAGCACGCGCTCTCTCCCGCGTTCCGACTGCACCATCACGTTTCGTGGTACCAATCGGAACCGCGACCGCTCGCTCTTTAAACTGCGGCGGAATGAAGAGATCATAGTTCATCAGACTCACCTCTCGTTCCGGTTGGCAAGGAAGACGGGGCTAAGACCCCGTCTTCCTCAACGATCAACTTAGATTACCTGAACAGCGAGAGGACCACCTGTGGAACCTGGTTGGCCTGCGCCAGCATCGCCGTACCGGCCTGGAGCAGGATCTGATACCGGACAAAGGTCGACATCTCTTTGGCCATGTCCGTATCCCTGATGGCGGACTCGGATGCGGTCAGGTTCTGCGCCGCAATCCGCAAGTTGCGCAGGTTGGATTCCAGGGTGTTTTTCTGGAACGACCCGAGGTTGCCACGGAGGTTGGATACCTCAGCGATCGCCGCATCGATCACCGATTGCGAGTCCTGCGCACCCTGAACCGAGGTAACGTCGATGCTGGCCAGGCTGGTGAACATATTACCGGCGAGATTCTTGCCCAGCGCGGTGCTCTTCATGTTGCTGATACTGACCTTGGCGGTCTGGCCCACGTTGGCGCCGATCTGGAAGACCAGCGATGAGTCGGTATTGGAGATCGTCTCCGAGCCGCCGTCCGAGGTCAGGGCATAGTTGACCTTGAGCGATTCTGAGCGGCCGGCATTCCAGACTAACGTGTCCGCACCGGCGGTGACCTCCGTGGCCGGCCCACCGTCCAGGCGGACACTGAACCTCGCGGCTGATACATCCAAGAGCAGGTCCCCGACATTAACCCCGTTAGCCGCGGTATTGATTGTTAAGTCTACCGTGCCCCGCCCGGTCGTGCCTTCAGCCTTGTTGGCAATGGTGACATCCGAGGTCGCGGCGTATTTGACCGAGGTGATCGACGTGGTGTAACTGTCGAAGGAGATCAGCGCGTCGATACCCGAACGGTCGATAGTATCCGCGGTCCCAAAGCCCAGGATGTTTTCCGCATCTTCGGTTGCCGTGCCGTTGGAGAGTACACGAAGCTTGTAATCAGAGCCTTCGTCGGCGGTGATCATGTTGATCTTGTTGGTTCCGCTAGTCGAGGCAATGACATTGTTCACCGAGCCGGTAGCCACGCTGCCGAAGCCGATCTTCAACGCCCGATTGAAATCGGTAACCAGGGCATCAACTGAGGTGTAGGCCTTGTAGGTAGCCGCCGCGGTCATCAGGTCCATGATTGTGGTTACCCCGGCCTGGTTGGCCGTGGTAATCGTCATCTTGAACTGGTCTAGTGACCGGCCGCGGTTGGACCGTGCGGCACCCCAGGTGAACATATCGTCCGTGGCCGTGTTCGACTCGGAGACGAACTTCACCGAGTACGTCGCGCCCTTGTTTACTGCGCGGAATTCAAGATAGTTGGTATTGACCGTCACCGCCTCAATTTTGCCGGCCAGCGAGGAGTTGGCCGCAATCGCGTTATTCCACTTGGTCAACGTATTAGAGAGGGTGTCGCCGTCCGCGATACTGATGGTCAGGCTCTGGTCGCCAACGGGATTAGAACCGGCCTCCCCATAGTTGAGAACGGCGGTGTAATTGCCCACGTTGCTGGCGGTAGCCGTTGCGACGGTGGCCGAGGTGTCGATGGTTGCATAGGTGGCGACATCGGCTAACACCAAGCTATTATTGAAGCTGTCGGTGATGACAATCGCCCCCGAGGTCCGCGTGGCGCCGGACGAGGCCTGCAACACGTCGAGGTTGTGCAGACCCTCGCTCAGGTTGTACACCGTGCCGCCGGTCTCGAGCGAGATGCCCAGGGCGGTCGAGTTCAACGTTGCCGAAGAATCGGCGGTCTTGGTGGCGACGATGGAGTGCGTCCCGGTGGTCAGGCCGGATTCCTTAATCGTCAGCGCCGAGGTGTTGCCGGTGGTGATCGTGGCGATGTTATCCCGGGTGCCATCGAGCAGTTTCTTGGTGCCGAACTGTGTGTTGGCCGCGATGCGGTCGACGGTCGCAATCGCGTTGGCGAGTTCCGCCTGATCGGCGGCAAGCTGGGTGGTGTCGTTGAAGCCTTCGTTGGCGGCATGAATCGCCAGCTCGCGCATCTTGATCAACAGGTTGTTGGTCTCCGTCAGCGCTCCTTCCGCGGTCTGGATCATGTTCATCGAACCTTCCGAGTTCTCGATCGCGCGGTTCAGACCGGCGATCTGGGCCCGGAACTGTTCGGAGATTACCAGACCGGCGGGATCATCGGAGGCGCGGTTGATGCGAAAACCTGACGACAGCTTTTCCATCGAACTGGACAGATTGCGCGTAGTCAGCGTCAGGTTGCGGTGGGCATCTAATGCCGCAATGTTGTGGTTGATTCGCACAAATTCCTCCTTGAAATTCCCTGTCGGATTTTCCGTCTCCGACTAATGTGGTTTCCCTGATTCCGACCTCCGATGGTCTTTTTGGCGTCCTGCCAATGCCATACAGTAGCCTTCCTTGTTCATGACTGAGCTACTGCTCGGTGCGCTCCTCCTTTCCGCCGAAATGGCTGTGTCAGCTGTAAGGTTTCGTTGGTTTGGTTGTAGTTTTCCCTTTCTCCACTACCTAAATCGGCAGCTAAACACGGGCCTTTAGACAAAAGGACCGCGTGTGCAACAATAGTCCAGCGGGGTCAAAATCTGGAGGATCGGTGCAGGATTATTCCTACACTTTTGGTGAAGTTTGTTGATAGACAGCCAATAAGAGATAGGGGCCCGCACGGAGGCCGGGCCAAAAGGATTGCAGACGAACGCGGGCCTCACGGCACCGGCTGCCCAAATTAGTGATCTCGTCTTCGCCAAGCCTATTTTACCGGGACGGCCGTGACGTGGTGCTCTCGTTGGTGAATTCAAGCGGTTTTGAGACTAATATGGCAATAGTCCGCTCGCTGACCGCGGTCGAGGCGGGAATCCGCTTTCGCGGCAATCCCCGGTACTACGAGGTCAGGTACGAAGAGCTGGTCCTGGATGCCGAGCGAGCGCTGAAAGGCCTGATGGACTTCCTCGAAGAAGACTACGACCCCAATATGCTAAACTATCATAAAGCGGGTAAAGGAAACCCGTTGAACTACGCTTCCACTCCCCTATTTAACAAAAGTATCGGCAAATGGAAACGACCGGAGATGACCCGGAAGGGCTTCGTGCGTTTGACCTGTCTTTGACTGACATGTTGCGCAAGGTCGGCTACGATGCTTAACTGACAGCCTGTCGAGACCGCAGGCAACATGCCTTGTATTATTTCCCACTCCTGCAAGGGCAGGGATCGTTGCGTCCGACCTTCGAAGAGATGCGCCGAGGAACCGCAGCGGCCTTGGCGAGGCATCCCGCAACGCCGTCACCCTGCCGGCGCGGCTGTGTAATCCCCGCAAAAAGATAAAAGGTTAACGGCGCGGTCTGCTCTTTCAGGCGAAGAACGATCCGGGTTATTCCGTTGACGATTACATACGGCTTGAAACGTTCAATGATATCCGTCTGGGTGTCCTGATAGACCCGCAGGTGGGCGATATTGGAGAAGTCCGGCACCGAGGCGATCAGCCGCACGCCGGGCGGGAGGTGTCCGATGACTTTCAAATCGTCCAGGTGTTCCAAAACCTCTATGGCAACAACGATGTTATAGTCATGCGGCAAATAACTTTCCGGATCATAGGCATCGGCCACCCGGAAATCACCCTGGGGACACGATCTTTTGCAGCAGGCGATCCCCTCCCCGGAGAAGTCAAAACCGCGATAGGGAACCCCCCGTCCGGTGATTAGCCTGGCCAAATCCCCGGTCCCGCAACCGACCTCCAACACGCGGGGTGCATTGAGCTTTTCGATGATTTTAATCGTTTCGTTGTAAATGGAATAATAAGCGCGGGTGTTGTAGCCCCGCCGATAGACCTGGTCGTAATAAGTAGCGGCTTTTTCTGAATTGCCGGTTGAGTACATAGTCTGGAGTTTTTGTTATAAGGTTTGTCTCACTTTATCAATGAGCAAAAACGACGGGAACATTCCGGAGCGTCTCGGTCAAACGGGGACTGCGCTGCGCGCGGTGATTTCCGCTTCCTTCAGCGATTTCAACTTCGTTAAGTGCTCGCGCAGTTGTTGGAGTCGTTCCAGGGTGGGAGCGTGTCCCGGCGCCAATTTTAAAACTGTTTCGTAACCCAAAAGCGCCGCGTCGATATGGCCCTGTGCATGGTAGCAATCGGCCAGCCGCAGCCAGGTTTCCGCCCGCGACGGTTCGGCGGCCAACACCGTTTCGTAGCATCTTATCGCCGCCTGGACGTTGTCCAGCCGGCAGTATAAATCACCGAGAAAACCGATGGTATTGCTTTCATCCTCGTGGGTTTTGATGTACTCCTCCAGGGCCGCGCAGGCATCATCAACGCGGTCCAGCCGGGCCAGGGCCAGCCCCCAGTTGCGCAGGGCCTCGCCGAAATCCGGGTCCGTTGCGGCGGCACGGCGATAGAGCTCTTCGGCGGCGGTGTAATCGCCCAGCCGGAAGCGGCAATTGCCCAGATTATTCAAAAGCTCGCCGTTATTGGGCGTCGACTCCAGGCATCGCTGGTAATCCTCGGTTGCGCTTACATAATCACTAAGATCAAAATGAATGTCACCGCGCAGGCGGTAGCCATCGGTGAACTCCGGGTCGTACGCCTGCATGCGGTTGATATACTCCAGCGCTTTCTGCGGGTTTTTCTTCTCCTTTTCAATCGTGGCCAGCCGATAGTACGCAATACTGTGCTTGTCGCCAAGCTCCAACGCGCGAAAGAGGTGTTCCTTAGCCGCCGCGATTTTGCCTTCGCGGTGCAAGGCCTCCGCCAGAAACAGATGGCAGTCACCGTGCTCCGGATTGGCCTTTATCCGCTTTTCCCAACGCCGGCGAGCGTCGGCAAACTCACCGAGGTGGTAGTGAGCCAGCCCCCAGCGGTATTGCAGGTCGAGATAATCCTCCCGTTCCGCGGCGCATTTCTCATACCAGGTAATTGCCTCGCGGTAGTTGTTTTTCATCTCGGCGACCAGTCCCAGCCCAAAGAATGCATTGTGGCGACTACGCAGGTGCAAAAGGATCAGATACTCGGTCTCATTGTGCTCGTCATAGTTTTTCTGGCGATCCAGGTATTCAAGGTAATACTTCCGCGCCAAATCCAGGCGGCGGGTGGACGAATATATATGCCCCAAACTCAACAGCGCGTCCAGATAGTCGGGACGTATCGCCAGCGCCTGATGACACCACTCTTCAGCCTTATTGTATTCGTTCTTGTTATAATAGGCGGTGACCAACTGGTGCATGGCCATTAGATGGATATGCCGTTCACCCTGTTTCCGGGGGTCGGAGAGTTCGACCGCGCGTCCGGCGTGATAAATCACCTGATCCATCATTTCCGGGGAAGGGATGTCTTCCTCTCCCCGCAGAAGCTGCGCCAGATTGAAATGAGCGTAACCGTTGTCCGGGTTTTTCTCGAGCTGCTGGAGTATCAGGGTCTTCGTGCGTTCAACTTTCCGGGCCATCTTCTCCTTGGATAGCCCATATCCATAGTGCTTCAACCTCACGGGAAGGCGCAGTACATGCTCGGACTCCGGCAAGCGCAGCATGTTGTGGACAATTCCTTCGTAGTAGCCGCCCGTTTCACGGCGGAAAGCCCGGATCGAGGGCAAAAAGGAAGTATACATCGCCTGTTCGCGGGAAAAGTTGTACACGGAAATCGAGACGGCCTTGAAGTAGGTCTCGCGCAGTGTCTTTTTCAACAGCGGGACGTCGTCGGCCTCAAGTTCTTCATCGGCGTCGATAATGAAAATCCAGTCGGTCGTGGCGTATCCGATGGAGATGTTCCGCGCTTTGGAGAAGTTGTTTTCCCACTTGTGGTGATACACCCGCACGCCGAACGACTGGGCGATCTTGACCGTATTATCCGTCGACCCGGTATCCACGACCACTATCTCATCTACCAACCCTTTAATGCTTCTCAAGCAGCGGGGCAGGCATTCTTCTTCGTTCTTGACGATCATGCAGGCCGAAATAGTCAGGTGGCCGGCCGGCCTTTTGCCCATACGGGTGATCGCATCTTCGTCGCGCGACCGGCCCTCTCTCGCGGCGCCGGAGACCACCGGAGTACCATCATGTTTGTGCACCAGGCGGCTGCGTGATGGCTTCTTCTTTTTACTGTGTCGTTTTGCCATATTCTAATCGCTGCGGAATACTTCCGTTAGATTTCTTCCAGTACCGTCGTCAACCGCTGGATTAGGCGGTCTTCAGACCACCAACGGTGGAACCACTCGGCAGTTTTTCTCATCTGCTCTCTAAGATTATCCGGGCTGCCGATCAGCTGAGCGATCATCTCGTGCAACGCATCAACCGAGTCCGGAGACAGCCAGGGCAGTTCATCGGTACCCAGGGTGCGCGCCAGAAGCGCGCGGGCGAACGGGTCGAGATACACGATATTAACCAGGCCCAGAGCCGAGTTCTCCAGGCTGGTCAGGCCAAAGCGCGGTGCGCCGAACGAGAGTCGATCGAACCCAATGTGCGCCTTATGCCGGAATAAAAGCGTCTGCTGCAAGGTCATCTCGACGCACCGGCCGAAAAGCACCTGTTGACCATATTTCTCTTTCAGGCGCCGGGCGACCGGCCCCAGCATGTCTTCACCACCCGCGGCATAGCCGGGACGTTCGTGGTAAACCACAACCACCGGACCCACATCATAATTGGGCCGGGTATACTCCGCCAGCGAGAGGTTCAATACCGGCGGCACGAAATGAGCATCCGGTACATTAAGATAAATGTCGGGCGCGGCGGTCATAACCGGCCATCCCCGTTCGGCAAACCGCCGGTGATACCACCGGTAATTCCCCCGCACCGACGGGGAACCGCACAAAAAGGCGGCGCATTTTTTCTGGCTGCTGTACGCCCTCCAATCCAGCGCACCGAATGGTATTTCGTCGGTGTCTTCCAACGGGCGATCACGCCGGGCCGCACCGGGCGCTATGCCGGCAGCGAAGATCAGCAGGTCGGCCTTTTCGGCCAGCCGGCGAGTTTGTGCTTCAATGTCGGCGGCATCCTCTGGTTTTTCCGGCAGTTTCAACAATACCCGTGAATCATAGGCGCCACTGGTCTTGTGCGCCAAAACCCGGCAGCGGTGCGGTGTATATTCATTCACTGCCCGAGCCAGCGAGGAAAACATCCCCCCGGGATCGTCCGCACCAATCAAAAGCAGCGAAAGGCCGGTCCTCTTCTTTGTCTTTACCGCCGGGCAGGCGGAAGCTGTGCTGCCCTCACCGGGCCTTTGGATCTCAGCAACCCAGCGGCGGATAATGCGCAATCGGTATTGATCATCCCCAACCGAGAGATCCTGTCTGGCCCAACGGCTGAATAAGGGCTGATCGAGGCGGCCAATGTTGCAGAGCTGCTGGACCTTGGCCGTCATCAGGCAACGTGCCCACGCGCCATCATCGTCACCGGCAGTTTCGTCGAAAAAACCGGTACGAGCGAAAGCACGCCGACCAAGCAGCGGCATGGTCGGGGCGAATCCTTCACCGTTGGACGAACCGCCACCGGCCGGTCCACGCTGCGGATCGTGCGGGACACGGGACGCCTCACTGGGGAAAACCACGTCACACGTCGGGTGAGCAATGAGGAAGCCAATTTGCTTTTCTATCGCCCGGGGTTTGAGGACGTCTCCCGGATTCACCGCCAATATCCACTGCCCGCGCGACCGTTGAATGCCGTCGTTGGCTGCCGCCGCCCAACCTTCGTGCACCCGACTGACATAAGTTATCTTCTCCCCGTAGGCATCCAGCGCCGCCTGGGTATTATCGACCGAGCCATCATCAACGACAATGATTTCAACGTTGGGGTATGTTTGATGGAGCAGGCTATCGATTGTATCAGCGATCAGCTTTTCGGCGTTATGTACCGGTATAATCACCGATACGGTGCCGTGGTCTGGCGACATTTTTTCTTGCGCGAGGGATTCCGGGACTGAGTGGTTGCCTGTGCCTTCCCGACAAGCCCGGGTAAACTTCTCCCGCCACCCGGCAAGGTCGACATCTTCGGGGTTCTTGGGGGCCAGACGCGATAGCCACTCAGCTCCCACCGCGAAACGGCCGGTGGAATACGCAAAATCCAGGGCATTCTGCCAGCATTTCTCATAATCGGGAGCAAGTGTCAAACACCGCTCGTACGTCGATTGTGCCCGCGCACCGCGGTCGGTAGACGCATATAATACGGCAAGATCATTTAAGGCTTCTCTGTTATCCGGTTCCCGGCGGAGAATGGCGGCAAACTGCTCTTCTGCCCGCTGGGGCTGACCGGAGGCGAAATACAGAATACCGAGATTGTGGTAGCCAACGGTAGACTGCGGGTCCTGGCGGGTTACCTCGATAAATGCCTGTTCGGCTTGGTCAATTTGCCCGAGTTCGACTGAGACCGCACCCCAAAGAAGCAGCAGGGACGTATCTTGTGGTTGCAGCTTGATGAGTTTTTTTAAGGGTTCGCCTGCTTCGCGCAGCAGGCCGGCTTCAACAAAGTATTCCACCGCGTCTCGCAAATGGGTGGCTGATTCCGGATTGTCTTGAACTTGAGTGCGGTACCGGGCAACTTCCTCCCGGTCAATGGCTTGTTTTGCGGTTCCCATCGCCTTTTTCCCGCAATGCAGCGCTTTCGCTGGTTCTCTGTCCCGGGGGCCTAACGCGTGCTTGAAGGATCTATCGCCTGTGCCGTGCGCCCTGTTGCCCGGCTCGGGGCACGTCATCGCCGCCGGTAGCGGCTTACCCAGTGGTCATTTTCGTTTCCGTGTTGCTCGATTCGCCGGCTGCCCCCTTTTCCACCTGCTCCACAAGCGAGTGACAGGTGGTATAGGGTCCATTGACCAGCACTAACTGCTTGGCCAAGCTGTTTTCGGTGTTGACCAGAATCGGCCCTTGCAGATTGGCGCTCATCCGGGACATGCCGCCGTCGGGTACGGAAACAATCACGTATGTCATCACCGCGGCCGGGTCGGTGATGCTTAGTTCGTCAAGTTCGCGGCGGTGAACGTCGATGCGGTAATCGTCAAAAAACGCCAGTGGGTTGACAATCACAAACGCCAGTGCCGGGTCATCCAGCGATTGGAGCCATTTGAAAGGTTCGCTGTCCGGTGTCTCAATTATCACGTACCGGTGGCCGCTCTCGAAGCCCAGAAGTCCCTTGGGGAGAGTGATGATCAGCCGCGAGGCAACCGTTATCTCCCCGAAACGCACAGTCTTTATGTGCACCCGCTCTTCGGCCATCGATTGATCCCCCTCCGGCGCTGCCCTTCGGCAGCGGTCTGGCGTTGCAGTTGTATGCCCAGCGAGTTTAGTGGTCAATGCGGTAGCTCCCCTCAGCGCATGAAGTTAATCAAAGATGGTGTCAGAATGCGCGCGGCCGCATTGAGCGCCGCCTGATACACGTTTTGTTGGGTGGCCAGACTCATGGTCACCGCCAGAATGTCGGCGTCTTCGACTTCCGAGAGAAGCCGGGTGATCGACAGGTTCAATTCGGTCAGCCGGTCGTCCGTCGCCTCCAGCCGAATAATCTTCGCCCCCACGGAAGCCCGCTGCTCCAACAGCCGGTTGGCGGCTATCTCCAACGCCCCGATCATGCGACCGACGCTCTCCGGGTCGTTGGCATCCAGGGCGTCGACCAGAAGCAGGATATTGCCCAGGATGTCCGGAGAACCGAAGATCCCCAGTGCTCTGGCCGTGCCCAAATCATCATCATCGGTGATCATCAGTGTCCGATCGGAAACCGTCGGCGTTACCTGGATACCGGTGCCCCCCGCATTCAGCGCGGCGGTGATCGACAGGCCCGTGTTGTTAAGGGCGGCAATCACGTCACCGATGGTTATTGCGGCAGACAGATCGACGATCTTGACGGTGTCGCCCTGGGCAATACGCAACCGCCCGATATCCAGCCCCAGATTGTTTTTCAAGTCGACAACGGGCGTATCGAGTGCCAGCATGGGATCGATATCCGTTCCATCAAACGTTCGGTGAAACGACCCTAAAAGGCCCAGATCGGCGGCGACCGTTGCGCCAGCCGCATTTTCGGCCACGATAAAGTCGGGCTGAGGATTTAAGTCCGCACCGTCAAGTTGATTGCCAACATAACCGACCAGCCCTAAATCATGGGCGGTACTCTGCGTCTCGAAGTCCGCGATCCACAGCCCGAGAGGCGGAGCGTTGACCTCAGTGATGCGCAGGCCGGTCTGGCCGGGATTGATGCTCATACTCACCCCGGCAACGCCGTCGGGAGGGGCCGCAATCTGAGTATTAAAGGCAGTGATCAGCTCACCAACCGTGGTCAGGCCGGACAGATCGATAACAATATCAACAGTACCCGCGTCATCGGTAACGTGAAACGTTCCCGGGCGCTGCTCGATCCCGGCGCCGTTGTTTAAGTTCGCCAGCGGTGTTTGGGCGGTGATTGTTCCGTCCGCCGTCGGCGTCAGCCGGATTGCGTTGCCCACCGGAGAGACCGATGCCGTGAGGTTGGTGATGCCGCCGGCCGCCAGGTCGGCGTTGATGGTATCGATAACGTCGCCCACGGTGAGCGCCGCCGAAATATCAACCGTGACCGAGATGCCGGTGTTGTTTTGGGTAATATCAAGCAGTCCGTTTCCCGGCGGGCCCAAATCAACGCCGTTGCCGCCATTGAGATTGATCAACAGTCGGTCCCGGGTCACGCCGGGATTGAGATCGAACGCTTCTCCCAACGTGACAAGCGGGGTCATCATCACTTCCGATCCGATCTGATTGACTTCAATCAGCGAACCGGCCGCAATCTCAATTTGGATTCTCCCCTGATCCCCTTGATACAAAACGCCGGTGGATGAGGCGCGAAAGGCAGCGGTGCGGGTCTTATAACCGGAAAAAATGTAGCGGTTCTCGATCTTGGAATTGCCCGCGATTACCACGCGCTCGAAGATCGACTCGATCATCCGCGCCGCGCTGCTGCGCGCGTTTTCGTCATAGGTGTCGTTGGCCAGGGCGATGGCAATTTCTTTGGTCTGGTGGACAAAATCGGCAATCGAACCCAGTGCCTGCTCGACCATGCCGAGTGAAGACTTGCCCCAGGAAATGTTGCGCTTGAACTGCTCGATACCGGACAACTGGGAGCGGAAGGATAAATCGCGAGTCACCCCGATCGGGTCATCCGAGGGCTTCTGGAGGCGGCGGCCTGAGGACAACTGCGACTGCAACTCCAAAAGCCGCGAGATGTTGGCCGAGAGATTATGCGTGACCCGCGCGATCATCATTTGTTGGGTGACTCTCACTTTTTCGTCTCCTCGCCAAAGCAGAAGTCACTGTCGATCACTAAGGGCGGATCGCCGGAAAGCTTGTCCCGGGCCGTTTGCTGCTCGCTTAACCGAAAGGCCAGGCGGGCAAACTCCAGTTGGGGATCTGAAATCTCAGGAACGGGTTCCTTTTTCTCCCGGTTCCACATACATCCTACTTCCGCGGCCGGGGGCTCCGTGACCCGCCTTTGCGCGACGCCGGAACGGTCCGGTACCGCAGTTCAGTGTGCTCCCGGGTCGACTGCCCGCCTGGCTTCATCTTGCCTTTGATTAAACGGGCGATAGAAAGCAGATCCTCTTTTATCGTCCGGGACGCCTTGCGGTTTTCTTCCTGTATTCTTAGATAAACCTCTTCCCGATGGACGATGATATGGGCGGGCGCGTCCACACCCAGGCGCACCTGCCGGCCATAGATGCCAAGAACGGTGACCTTGATATTGTCACCGATGGTGATGCTTTCGCCCAACTTCCGTGTCAGAATGAGCATCCACCCTCCGTGGTGATCTTTGGGCGTTCTTCGCCGAGCGCCCTCCCTGTAAGTATCGGATGGATGCCTCAATCACTTTATGTAACCGGTGCCAACTCCTCATCGAGCTCCAACGCCGAGCTCGTTGACGATGGTGCCCAGGGCGTGGTCGATGGTAAGGATGATCCTGGCCGCGGCGTCGTATGCGTGCTGGGCGCGAATCATATTGGCCATTTCCTCATCCAGGGACACTCCCTGAACCGACTGCCGCGAGAACTCTAATTGCTCCAGGACCAGGTCAAAACTCTCCTTGGTATCCGCGGCCTGGCCGGCCCGGACGCCGACCAGGCCAACCAGAGAAGCGTAATACTCGTTGAAAGTGGAGGAATTATTCTCCAGAATTGGCGCCGACTTCAGTCCGGCAATGGCCAGGGCGATCTCGTTGTTGCCCGGGCTGTCCACGGCCGAGGAAGCGGCAATATGAGAGACATTGTCTTTCACTTCCTGGGAGAGATCAACCGTCGCCGCGGTCAGGCCCGAGGGGTCAAAGAAATTGACCCCTGTCTGGTTGTCCGCCCCGTAGCCGGTGACGTGCAGGGCGTTGACTTCACTCACGATAGCGGCCACCAGTGTATCCAGCCGGTCGATGTAATCGGGTAGGATCTCGTCGCGGGCCTCGATGAGCGCTTCCAGCTCCCCGCCGAAATGGGAAAGCCGCATCTGCGTCCCCTCCCAGACGAGCTGATGGACGGTGGTGGCGGCCGCGGCTTCGACCACGGTCCCCAGGGGCTGATAGTGCCCGCTGCCTATAAACTCCATCGCCCCGATGAACACCCGCACCGCACCGGTCTTTTCCTCAAGCACCCGCACCTGCAGCTTGCTGGACAATTCATCGATCAAATGGTCGCGGCGGTCGCGGAGGTCATTGGCCTTGTTATGGTCCAGCTCGGCATACGCAATCTGCAGGTTGATCTCACTGATGCGGGCAGCCTTCTGGTTAATCTCAGTGATGGCCCCACTCACGTCATCGTCCAGGTTATGGATGATGTCAGTCAGGCGCCGTGAAGTCTGCCGCAAAGCGCTAATCAGCAGCATGGCTTGTTCACGGAGGGAGGAACGTGCGGTCTGGGAGTCGGCCGCGGTGGTCAGCCCTTGCCAGGCGTTAAAGAAGTCGTTCAACAGATCGTTGAGCGCATTTTCGGTGGGCTCCAAAAAGACGTTCTCCACCTGGGACATGGTGCGGTTCATGGCGTTCCAATGCCCCAGTGATTCGCTTTCCCTGCGGAACTGTGCGGTCAAAAACAAATCACGAATCTGGCGCACGGTGGCGATGCGCACTCCGGTGCCGAACTTTCCCTCGGGGGAGGTATACGGCGCCGTCGTTTCGAAAAGGACCTGCTGGCGGGTATACCCGGGGGTATTTACATTGGCGATATTATGGCCGATATTGATTAATTGATACTGTTGAGCCAACAGGGCACGTTTGCCTGCCTCCAATCCTCCCAGCAATGAAAACGCCATCGGGACTCCTTTCCCGGAAACTCATCCGATGCGGTTGACCAAGGCCGCGTTGCTTTTTGTCGTCGTGTCCGGAGAATATGCCGGAGCGGTGGCCGCGCAACCCGCCCACAAGCGCATCGTCTCCCCAATGTGAAACAGCGAACGGTTAATCAGCATTTCGTTTTTCTGGCGCGTGCGTTGAATATTTTTGGTGATCGACAAAAGCGTCCTGCGCAATTCTTTCAGCCGCGCGGCATAGGTTCCGGACAACACATCGGTCAGCCTGGAAAGGGTCAGCGCCTGGGCACTGCCGTCCACGTGTTCGGCCAGTTCGTCGAGCAAACGGCGCCGCTCTGCCTCAAGTTCACGCGAAATCCCGATTGACCGCTCTTGCTGTTGCGTGTTGTCTTCCACCGCGGCGACGTTGCCTTCCACGAGGAACCTTTGCTGGTGGGTGAGCAGTTGCAGAAGCGAATCGAGGTGTTCGGCTTCCCGGGCCACGACCCGGATAAGGTTCTGCGTGATCTGATTCACCGACGTTTCGGCTGCCGGCGACTCCTTATCATCAATCCCTCTGGGCATCTTTCCCTTCCGGAACAATGGTCCCCTGTAGATTATCGACTACTTCACCGATCAAGTACACTTGCGCACATTACTTGCCTGCTTTGGCGCCCTCGTTTGGCCGCGTGCCGGGTGTCTCCGGCATCGCTTTGAAAACGGGCAACGGTCGGTTTACGGGACGAAAGCCGGGCTCGGTGGGGAGGGTGGTTACTCCCGCGCCGGACTTGACAGATCCCGGTACAGCGCCGTCGTTACGCTCGTCAGCCTCCGGCGCCTCTTGCGGCAAAGACTCTTGTTGCTGTAAGTATCGATAAAGCATCTCACCCAACCCGATGCCCCCGTGGCGGGCGAGGTAGATGGCCAACTGCTCGTCGGTGATCTCGCGCATCGTCTCCATCCCGAACTCGACCTTTTCGCGCCGGGGCACGGTGGCGCGCATTCTCTTGAGGAGTTGGTGAATAAACAGCGATTCGAAATCCTGTACTGCCTTGTGCAGCCTGGCCTTGCGGACCTCCTGCTCCGAGACTGTGTCCGGTCCCGCGATACGTGCGCTGCGGTTGTAATCGACCGGCTGCGCCCGTGCGATCGGCAGCACAGATACCAGCTCGCTCATTTTTTCCCCGCGTAATTCGTGCTCTAGATAATGACCAACTCCGCGCGCAGGGCTCCGGCTTTCTTTAAGGCCTGGAAGATGGCGATAATATCGCGCGGGGTGGCGCCAATGCTGTTGAGTGCCTGGGCGACCTCGTGAATATTCGTCGACTCCTGCATGTAAACGACCTGGGCCTCAGTCTCGGTCACTTCGATATCGGCCTGGGTCT
>Ga0209991_10000127_pt1 | contig 33293 bp, 37 predicted proteins | sample ChitaG_FD_183167 | JGI IMG/M metagenome (GOLD analysis project Ga0209991, IMG submission 183167) | Deep subsurface microbial communities from South Pacific Ocean to uncover new lineages of life (NeLLi) - Chile_00310 metaG (SPAdes)... | ecosystem: Environmental > Aquatic > Marine > Oceanic >... | reverse complement strand
CTTCCAGCCGCATTACCGGCTGATTCTATTTTTTCTAAAGGCAAATAAGGGATTAACCCTATTCTTATTGCGCTTTTCTTATCAATAAAATTACCAAATGCTCCAGCCAATAATATTTTTTGAATATCTTCCGGGGAAATATTTACCTCTTTTAAAAGTATTTTTAACACCTCCAATTCGAGTAACACTTTCAATGACAGAAAACAGGCTCGGAACAGGCTCCACATCGGAGCGAAAAAAGAGGGATTTCATGAGGTATTTTCCAATCCTGAAAGAATGTGGAAGTTATCTTTTAACTTGGGATATAAGCTATGATAAACCTGATAAGCCTTCTCGTATATTTTCACCTCTTTAGAGTTGGGAATAACCTCGTCTTCCCTTTTTATCCAGCTTTCACAAGCCTCCTCCACTGTGGAAAAAATGCCCGTTCCCACTGCCGCTATCAACGAGGCTCCGTAGGCCGAGGCTTCCTCCGTGTTAGCAGTGAAAACCGGCAGATTAAATACATCCGCCTGTATATGTCGCCAGAGCTTATTTTTTGCCCCCCCTCCGGAGGTGATTACATAAGACGGCTTTATCCCTAATTTTTTAAACTCCTCAAGGGAATCCCTTAAGGCAAAAATTACTCCCTCCATCACCGCCCTGATCAAATCCCCTCGAGAGTGGTGAAGACTAAGTCCTATAAAAGCTCCCCTGGCTCGAGGGTCAAGATAAGGCGTCCTTTCTCCCTCTAAATAAGGAAGAAATAATAATCCCTTTGAGGCGGCTGAGGTGGAGGAAATTTTCTTAAAGAAAGATCGGTATGAATTCAATTCTTTAGAACCCTCTCCAGAAACGATCTGGCTGAGAAACCAGTCTAAAGATAATCCCCCGGAAAGAATCGCCCCCATAAGAATCCATTTTTCAGGAAGGGCGTAGGGAATGGTGTGCAGAACTTTATCAGGCTTTATCACGGGGTGATCAGTCACGGTTATCAAAAGGCCCCCTGTGCCAATGCTGGAGGCTAACCCTTCCATCTCAACTACTCCGTTCCCTATCGCCATCATTACCTGATCCGCCCCGCCAGCGAAGACCGGGGTTCCCTTATTTAGAGAAATCTCTTTAGCAGTTTTTTTAGTCACTCGTCCTGTAATTTGAGGCGATTCATAAAGAAGAGGGAAAAAATCGTAAGGGATGCTTAACTCATTAATGATTTCCCTTGACCAACTTCTTTTGGCAGTGTCCAGGAGGAGCGTCCCCCCAGCATCCGTGACATCAGAGGCTATCACCCCACTTAGCTTTAACCGAATATAATCTTTGGGGAGAATAACCTTGTATATTCTATCCCATATAAAAGGTTCGTTCTCTCTAATCCACAGAAGAGAGGGAGCCATAAAGCCGCAGGCTATAGGAAGCCCGGTTATATGGGTTAGCCTTCCCCCAAATTTTCCCATAAGCTTTTTTACTTGAGAAATGCTTCTTTGATCCATCCAGATAATGGCACCTCGCAAGGGAAATAAGTTTTTATCTAAGGACACCGTTCCGTGAGTCTGCCCGGAAATTCCTACTCCTCGAATTTGCGACGAATTTAAAGCAGCTTGATCGAAAACTTTATTTACTGCCCTAACAGTGGCCGTCCACCATTCCTCTGGATTCTGCTCAGCCCAACCAGGATGGGGAGAATAAATGCTATATCCCTCGGATGATTTTGAGACAACCCTTCCTGTTTCATCAACCACAACCACTTTCACGCTGGAAGTGCCCAAATCTATGCCCAGAAAACAGTCCATTTTATGCTCCATATTAGAAACTTAGTTAAGTTTCGATTTTGTAGTGAAAAACACTTTGGCAGCGGATAAAACCTTGAACTCCTGATGCTTTAAGACAAAATATACACCTCGGTTATTTATTGTGATAATAAACATCCCAATTGAGGTAGTTATGCATAGCTTCAAAAAGGACTTTCCCTACCAATGAGTGGCTAACCGCGATATGATGCTCAAATCCCCTATTGCAGAGTAAATGAAGAAGTTCCTGGAGTCTATTTATCTTTACTACACCAACCCCGCCAAATGTCTCCAGTGGGTCATCAGTAAATTCACCTTCCCCAATGTAAGCAATAATCCTGCCTGCAACCTCCTCTGTAGAGATTCGAGCAAATGTTATAGAACCAGACTTCACTCTTCCAACACAGGTGCCATATGAATCATCTGATGTGCCGCGTACCCTGGCATCTATGGCATTATATTCCATGCGAATAGTTTTTAACATAACCTTAGAGATAGCGCTGCAATGAAAAAGAACAAGTTTATCGGGGTCATCGCCATAATTATTATTCCAGTCAAAAAGTCCTGAAGGTAGACCACTTACCAGCTGCAATGCATACATCGCTATTGCACCCATTACATCTACCTCGCAGGCACAGGGCAAAAGAGAATTACTCATCATACTCATTACTGCGCAAGGGAAGATTCCAAGAGAATCCTGCAATTCTGGCCAACATCTAAGTGCACAAGCATTGATCTCATTTTCTTTTGTCCATCTATCAAGGACAACAGCTAATTTTGCCATCTTTAAAAGGACTGATGAAGCTACTCCGCTCGTCGGACAATAAGAAGTAAGTACCTTCAACTTATCCTGAACTTCCTTATCAGAATCTTTTAATCTTTCCACCGCTATGATTATTTCAGAAAGGTCAACTGTCTCTACGGAGATACCGATATCTTCAAGCAATCTTTCACTAAAGCGTACTGTCTTAAATGGGGTCGTTCTGGCGCCGATAGCTCCAATCCTTGCCTGGCTAAGCCCTTTTACTACCCGGCATACCCCCATAAACCAGTCAAGGTCTAAAAGAAAATCCTTTGAAGATGGAGAGACTGTATGGAGCCTAGTGATAGAAAAGAGGATTCCATATTGCTTTAGATTATTACATACAGAAAGTTTTCCGCAAAAGCTATCCCGCCTCTTCTCCACCTCCATCCTTGTAAGCTCATCAGGATAAGCCTGGACAAGCACCGGAACGGAAAGACCCGACATTCTGATAGCCTCGGCTATTGCCCTCTCATCACCAAAGTTTGAAAGACTTATAAGAATACCATCGATCTTATCATGGTTCCTCCGAAAGAGCTCAGCGCACTTTTTTGCTTCTTTTAAATTCTCAATAGCACCATACTTTGTCTCCTTCTTCGAAACCAAGATAGCCTCGATCTCCTGCCCTTTCAAAATATCGATTATTTCTTCCCTTCCTTTCTCGGCTAAATAGCCCGGAAATACTCCTCTATTCCCTATAATCACACCGAGACATCCTTTCATTTCATATTACCTCCTTAATCTTTCGATACTCCCTTGAATTTGATAACCCTTAATAAGGCTTCTTACTACCCGAGAAACTGCTTCCTGGGCAGACTCAAGGCCATTCTTTAAATCTTTCTCATAAACCTGACGAAGTACGGTCACAATATTTATTTTCGTGATCTCGTTTTTAATCTCTTCTAAAAGATATTCTAATCTTATTCCGGAACCACCTTGGAGAACAAGAAGTATTTTAACCCTTTCTGAAATCCTTTCTAAATGCTCAATATTAAGTCTGGCTTCAATTTTCTTTTTATCTTTAGCCATACCGCTGATAGCACCATGAATATTCCCAATAGCTATCGAGAGCCAATCCACCGTAGTCTCCTCAAAAAATCTTTCTGCTTCCTCTAGTTTGTAAATCCTTTCCCTGGTCGAAAAAGCTCTTCGTAGGGAGGAAGAGGATCTTTCTCATGTCCCATTACAGCACCAAGTTCTGCTTCAACAGAGATACCTTGAGAATGTCCTATCTTTACCATTGCCCGGGTAATTTTGATATTTTCCTCCAAAGGCAATCTTGAATCATCAATCATTACTGAATCATAATTGAGTTCCACAGCTTCTTTAATAAGAGATTCCCAATCCACCCTTTCCCCATCTTCATCGATTACAGGGATATAATCCTGATGAAGCCTGACATATTCTCTATCAGCATACCTATTAAACTCCTCAGCCGCGGCTCGAAAGCTCTTGGTCTCAAACTTTTCTACATCTGGCCTTGCCACCTCCACCAGACCAAAGCAGGCAAGCTCTTTAAGAGTATCACAAATAGCTATTCTTATCCTCCCCATTTAGCTCCTTCATCCAACATAATGAGATAGTTCTCTATTGGAATGTAATTGGTGATGGAATTTCCAGAACCTAAAGCATAACCTCCACCGGGCATACATTTATCTAAAATATCCCTTACATATTGGCGTAATTCCTTCTCTTTTAGTAGACAGAGTTTATTCACATCTACTCCACCTAACACGGCAATCCTATCCCCATACCTCTTCTTAAATTCCGTAACTGGCATTATTACATCTTCAAAGGAGTGTTTGCCATCTATTTTTATATCCTCAATCAAATCTTCTATTATTGAATCGCAGTAGCCACAGCTGTGGAGGATATAGAGAAGTCCATTGTCATGGGCAAGTTTAGCAAATCTTTTATGCCAGGGTAGAATATACTTTCTTAATGTATCTGGAGAAAGAAGCGTAGATGTCTTAAATCCCATATCATCTCCTTGAAGAAAGCCGAACAAATTATCCAGGCCAATGATTCTTTTATATGCTCCATAAATTAGTTCTCCTACCTTGTTTACCACCGCTTCAACTAAATCCGGATCATCATATAGAAGATAACTAAGTGTCTCAAGACCGAATAGCTCATTGGAAAGAACTTCAAGAACCCCGGGGGAAAAGGAAGCAAAGATTCCCATCCCCTCCGGTAGATTCTTAGAGACAAATTCAAAAGGCCATAGGTCCAATTCTTTAAGGGAAGGCCAACTATACTCTTCAAAATCCTCCCAAGAGGTTATTATTCCCTTTCCTTCCTCAACCCAACTCCTCTCTCCTTTAGAAAGCAAAGCAGTATCTTTGCCTATCTTCTTTTTAGAAGCAAAGGATAAACTTCCTGAGAAGCGGAAGTCACTGATAAATCTTAGGCAATCATAACCAAGCCGATACCAACACTCAATATAATTCTTAAGAGATGCCTCTTGAGACTTCCTATCCTTGGCTAAAGAAGGCTCTATCCACCTTCGATCAAATTTTTCTGTAAAATACCTGAAGACCTCTGTATCGATATGAAGTTCAAAAAAATGAACCTTTGAGGGAATTTTCTTTCTTAGAATAACCTCTCTAAGTTCCTCTTTATCTGGTTTTGGATCTTTCATTTAAACCTCCTTTTTTAAAAGGGATTTTATTCTCTCTGAGCCAAAGGAAAGAAGAAAATCCCTCACCCTCTCAAAACTCGGGCATCCCGCTCTTCCACCCAATTTCTCACATTTAATGGAGGCAACTGCACTGGCAAATTCACTAACTACCTCTATTGGCCAATCTTTAAGGAGTCCATAAATAAAACCACCATGAAAGACATCTCCACAGCCTGTAGTATCCACTACAGACACATTATTAAAAGTTGGTTGAAAAAATCTCTTTCCCCTTGTTCCTGTCAAAGAACCCCTCTTTCCTTGAGTAATGACCACTACTTCCGGACCCTGCTTGAGGAAAAAATCGATAGCTTTTTCTATATCGCCAGCACCAGTAAAACCAAGAGCAAATTCCTCGGGCACAATTAAAAAATCAATCAGTTTTATCAGGAGAAGGATCTCTTTCTTCTCAGGATTCTCTGCATCAAGCACGGTCTTTATACCTTCCTCTTTAGCCCACTTAGCCGCCAAGAGCGCTGCTAGCAGATCGTATTCATCTAAATGAAGAATCTGGCAGGAGGTAATAAAATCTCTCGACAGTTCTTCTTTCTTAAGCCGACAGACCATCTGATCTGTCCACCAGATGGTGCGGCTACCCTTTTCCTCATCCACCACAATGAAAGCAAAATAAGGTCCGGCCTTCTTTTCTTTAACTATACTGCTTGTATCAACCCCTTCTTGGATGAATTCATTAACGGAAAAATGAGAAAACTCATTATCTCCTAACTTTCCTACAAAGCTAACCTTTGCTCCCAGTCTGGCCAAGGTAACTAAAGCGGTACCTACTGGCCCTCCTCCCTGTTGAATGAGCCTTATCATCTTATTCTTTGTATCCGGTTTTGGAAAAGAAGGAACAATTCCTAAAAGGTCAACCGAACAACTTCCAATCCCAATCACATCAAATCTCTTTCCATCTTTACCAGTTCTGTTCATTTTTCCTCCAGGGCTCTTAATAATGGATACCCTTTCTTACCTAAGGATTTTGCATATCTTTTTAGTTCTGGAACTTCGACAATTCCATTGTAGGTAGCCTCTACAGCAAGTTTAATAGCATCAATACCAGCCTTGATTCCATCTGGATGGTGATAAACTGAGGTTCCTGCCAGAAACATCTTACCCTCAGCACCTAAAACTTTTATGTTATACCCGATATTATGTGCTCCCAGGCCCCCCGCAATCACCAGAGTCATTCCCTCATTTCCTTCAAGCCCTTCTTCCCTTAATCTTTTGATGATAGGTTCTTTTTCAACATCAGTAGGTCTAATATATCCCCTGAGCGCTGGCAGCTGCATAAATGCTGCTCCTTCAAGCGCGGCAAGTAGATAGACTACTTTTGGATCATCTCCAGCAGAGTAATTGGGGTCTCCACAGTATCTATTCATTCCAGCAGTATGAGCATAAATGGGGACCTTGTATCCATCTCCCATTTCATATATTTTCCTTATAACTTCAAAATCGCTGGAGAAGTGAGGAGAAAACATCAAAGCATTTGCTCCATTATCCACAGCAATCTTAGCGTACTCCAGGATATCAAAAGGATTTACGGTGATATGGGGTGCAAATAAAATCCTTTTTCTGCCTGGTTTTGAATCAAATGAGAGGTCAAATCCATTCTCTTTTAACATCTTAACGGTAAGAGCGACATAGTTTGCCAGCTCTTTTTTTGTAAGATGAAGATTTTCATCAGATTTAACGAAGAGCGCCCCGGATAGTGCTGCGTCGGTCACCCTTTTAGCAAAAAGGTCCGCTGGCAACCATTTCGGTTTAACAATGGTACCGATGATTGGTTCCTTCTCGCTTATTCCAAGATATTCCCTAATTCTCTTATGAGGCCAGAGCTGGCCAAGAAACTTATTTTTGAATTCCTCTGGAAAGTGATAGTCCACCACTCTGGCGGTAAAATCGGCGAACCCATTAAAAGGCTCGCTTTGGGTAGCCATCCGTAGCTGGGACAGAGGAACCACGTCTGGCAGTGTATCAAAAAATTCGAGGGGAGTAGATATAGTTATCATTGCTGATTCTATTACTTTTTCAGAGTTTAACCCAAGAAATTTAACCTCCTTAAGATATGACATATGCTTCTTATACTCTGATGGCTCTTTTTCATGTCCCGGCCAATTTTCTGTTGTCCCATGAATGAGCATTTTGGAAATAGCATCTTCTATCCCTTCAAAATTATATTCTTCCTTTTTCGATTTGGCAGTGAGATAGTAGGTAGTCTCCACTGCTTTTCCTCGGTATATTCTCCCCTTATTGACATTCTCAAAAATTCGCTTTTCGGCCTTCTCTCTTTTTAAAAAAGGCTGCCCAAGGTAAGGATGTTCACTTACCATGTTCAGCAATTTCCCTGTGCCAAGATATTCCCCCATTTTCATTACTCCTTTTACAACTTTATTTTATTTAATGAAACTTACCTCATCTCTTCTCCCCCGGTGACATTGATCGCCTGACCGGTCATATAATCTGCTTTATCAGAGCACAGAAAGACAACAACATTGCCAACATCCTCTGGTGTAGCAGGCCTCTTTAAAGGAATCCTATTAACATAATATTCCTTAATCCTGTCCGGTGGTAAATTCAATTTCTTAGAGAAGACTCTGGCTAAGTCATCCCAGAGAGGGGTAAAGACAATTCCAGGACAGACGCAATTTACATTAATATTAAAGGAGGCTAACTCCCGAGCGATACTCTGGGTAAAACCGATTATACCAAATTTGCTTGCACAATAGGGAGATAACCAAGTTCCACCTTTCTTGCCAGAGATAGAACTGATGTTGACGGTCTTTCCCTTCCTTTGTTTCATCATATATGGAATTACAGCCTTGCAGCAGAGAAAGAAACTCTTTAAGTTGACCTTCATGGTTAAGTCCCAATTTTGTTCCGTAACCTCCCAGATGGGAGCAGGTTTATTAATACCAACATTATTAACCAGGATATCTATTTTGCCAAATCTTTCCATCGTTACCTCAACCATTCTTCTCACATCATCAGATTCACTTACATCTGCCTTTATTGCTAATCCCCTTCCATTGTTCCTTTTAATTTTCTCAATAACGCTCTTTGCAGACTCAAAATTTAGATCAGCAACGACAACATTCGCCCCTTCCTTAGAAAGATTAAGAGCGATCCCTTTTCCTATTCCTCTACCCGCTTCTGCTACGATAGCAACCCTATCCTTAAGTTCTTTATCCATAATTTAAGGGCTGACTCCTACCTTGATTGAATCTTGAGCCTTTGCTTTCTTCATCGCTTCATTCAAATCATCAAGCTTATATCTGTGGGTAAGCAAAGGTTTTACCTGAACCATCTTCTTACCTAAAAGTTCAATTGCCTTTTCCATATAAAATGAACCAAAGATTACCCCGTGGATGAAGATCTCTTTGTCCACAATTAAAGATGGCTTAAGGATGACTTCCTGTTTCTTAGGCCAGATAGCCAAAAGGAGAATCTCCCCTTTTTCCCTCACTAATCCCAAAGCCATTTCAATAGTTTCCCTTACCCCAGCACACTCGATAATGATATCAATACCTAAAGGGGCAAGTTGATCTATCTCTTCAAAAAGATTCTCTTTTAAGGGATCAACGACTAAATCAGCACCCAAGTTCTTGGCCATCTCCCTTCTCATCTTTACTGGCTCACTGACAATAATCTTTCCTGCTCCTTTTAATCTACATAATTGGAGCGTGAGGAGTCCCATCGTTCCGCCCCCGAGAATTGCTACACTTGCCCCTGGCCCAATCTTGAGGGACTCCACCCCATGAAGACAGCAAGAAAGAGGTTCAATAAAGATAGCCTCCTCCTGAGAAAGAGTTAAAGGTACCTTATAGACCAACTTCTCAGTAATAGAGACATATTCAGCAAATCCACCATTTGACTTTGTCTTAAAAACTCTTCTATTCTCACAAAATTCTATATCTCCCCGACGGCAGAAACAACATAGATCGCAATGGTAATTCGGGTTTATTACCACCCGCTCACCAACAGAGATCCTCTTAATCTCCTTCCCTATCTCCACTACTTTTCCTGTGTATTCATGACCTAAATTATAATAAGGAATCTCAACAGGAAATCTTCCATCATAGACTAAAAGATCGGTACCGCATATCCCGCAAAGTTCCACTTTAATCAAGACCCTATTTTGCTCAACCTTTGGAATAGGTCTTTGCTCAATCTCTAAATTCGCAAGTTTTTTAAGAACGGATGCTTTCATATAGTAATCACCACTCGATGAACTCTCTTTTCTTCCGTCATCCTGAAACCTTCTAAGATTCTCTCCAAGGGAAGGGTTGAAGAGATAAATCTCTTAGCATCAATCTTTCCTGTGGAAAAGAGCTCTAATGCTTTTCTGTGCTGTTTAGCCGTCGAACCATAAGAGCCATGGACAAAGATCTCCCGGTAATGGATGATATTACTTACAAACTTAGCTACCGGCTCCCTCTTTGGAAGGCCGCCGAAGAGGTTCAGCCTCCCTCTCTTAGCTACTATGGAAAGTCCATCCTCTTGGGCTCGGGCACTGGGAGCGGCAATGATAACCACATCAACACCTCTATTCTTTGTAATCTTCATTACTGCCCTTTTTATATCATTTTCTCCGGTATTGATAAAATAGTCAGCTGGAATGCCCTCTTTTTTAGCCAGATCTAATCTCATCTGAGACAGATCGCATAAAATTATCTTTTTCGCCTCATTTATCCTGGCAAGGGCTACATGCATACAGCCAATTGGTCCTGCCCCAATAACTACTACTGTATCATCTTCCCTAACATTTGAGAGCTCCTGACCATTGATGACACAGGCAAAAGGCTCTGAGACCGAGGCCTCTTCAAAGGAGAGATTCTCTGGAATTTTTAACAGATAACCAGCCTTTAGGGCCTCCTCAGGGACCCTCATATATTCAGCAAATCCACCTTGATATTCATAGCCAATACCCTTTAAATTATCGCAGAGATTATAGAACCCTTTATGGCAGAGAGAACATTTCAGACAAGGAATACTTGTGGCAATGGTCACACTCTCTCCTTCTTTAAAATCCTTTACCTTTTTCCCCACTTTAGCAATAACTCCAGATAATTCATGGCCGGTGATGGTAGGAGAAATAACTGAAGGACTACCATGGTGATATATCCGAATATCTGTTCCGCAGATAGCACAGCACTTTATCCTTACCAATATCTCCCCCTCGTTTATCTTGGGAATTGGGACATCCTTAATTACTATTCTCTCTATTCCTTCATATACAGCTGCTCTCATTTCTTTCTCTCTAATACTTTTCTTATTGCCCTGATAATTCCTGAGGAGGTAAGGCCAAATTCTTCTAACAATTCATAAGGTTGACCAGATTCACCAAACTTATCTCTTATCCCTACCATCTCTATGGGCACAGGATAATTTTTCGATAGAACCTCTGCCACCGCTCCCCCAAGACCGCCAAAAATTTGATGTTCCTCTGCAGTTACAATTGCTCCAGTCTTTTTGGCAACCTTAATGATTGCCTCCTCATCTATCGGCTTAATCGTATGTAGGTTAACCACACAGATATCTATCCCTTCCTTTTCCATCTCTTCAGCGGCTAAGAGTGCCTCAGAGACCTCTACTCCACAGGCAATGACCGCTATATTTTTTCCTTGCCGAATGATATTTGCCTTTCCCAGGGTGAATAGAGAATCCTTATTGGTAACTATTGGGGTAGGTTCTCTACCAACCCTGATATAAATGGGTCCAGAAATATCGGCTGCCGCAATAGTTGATTTCCTTGCCTCGATGCTATCTGCAGGAACCACTATCTTTAAATTTGGTATCGCTCTTATAGCTGCTATATCCTCGGTAGCCTGATGGGTTGCTCCATCAGGTCCAACCAAAAGACCGCTATGTGCCCCTTCAATTTTGACATTACAATTATTGTAGCAAACGCTAGTTCGCAGCTGTTCCCAGCATCTACCGGCAGAGAAGACACCATAGGTGCAAACATAGGGAATATAACCAGTTAAACTCAATCCTGCCGCCACTCCCATCATATTCTGCTCAGCTACTCCAAATTCAAAGAACCTATCGGGAAATCTTTCTTTAAATAGGTATGCCCGAGTAGACTTTGCCAAATCGGCACAAAGGACGACAACCTTTGGGTTTCTTTCTCCTAAAATTACCAAACCTTCACCAAAACCCTCCCGGGTTCCTCGCCAATTTTCTTTATCCCTATCCATTTTCTTCTAACTCCTTTAAGGCTGTCTCTACCTCTTCTCTATTGGGGACCTTCCCATGCCAGTCGACCTTATTCTCCATAAAGGAAACGCCCCTTCCCTTGATGGTGTGAGCAATGATCACAGTTGGAGCTTCCCTATCATCCCTTGCCCTTTGATAGGCATTGAGAATCTCTTTGAAGTTGTGGCCATCAATCTCTATCGTCTCCCAACGAAAATCTTGCCATTTTTTTACCAATGGCTCCAACCCCATCACCTCTTCCGTAGAACCATCGATCTGAAGCCCATTGTCGTCAATGATAGCACAAAGATTATCCAATTTATAATGACCAGCACTCATGACCGCCTCCCAGATCTGACCACAATCACATTCTCCATCACCGAGAAGAACGTAAACCCGGAAATCCTTCTGGGAGAGTTTACTTGCTAAAGCCATTCCCACACCAATGGATAAGCCCTGACCAAGAGAGCCGGTCGATACCTCAAGCCCTGGCAATCCCTTATCCTTGCCAGGATGACCCTGAAGCCTTGAGCCAAACCGACGAAGGGTCAAAAGCTCCTCTTTCGGGAAATAGCCAGATTCCGCCAGGCACGTATAAAGTAGAGGGCAACTGTGGCCTTTTGAAAAAATTACTCTATCCCGATCTTCCCATCCAGGCTCTTTTGGATTATGCCTTAACTGATCAAAATAGAGCCCAGTCATTAACTCGGTAGCAGAGAGGGCACCTCCTGGATGACCACTTTCAGCCTGAGAAAGCATCTTAATGATATCTATCCTAATTTCTTTCGCCTTCTTTTTTAACAACTCTATTTTCCTCATTATTTTCTCCTTAAACGTTTTTCAATATCTTTGGAGTGCTTTCTCGAAGATTAAACGAATCGACATATCTCATAATGGCCTTCTTTACTGCCTCCATCACATAGGCTTCTGGATTTTCAAAAACCTTGTGCCTCTTTAGATTACTGTACAGCCTGTTGATTGCTTCTCTAACCTTCTCCTCGTAGTAAACATAATGACCACAGACAAGTGTTATAGCACACAGCTCAGCAGACATATCTCGAAGCTCATCAGCAGTCCACTTGTCTTCCTTTCTCAACCACTTATTAAATGGTGCCCTTTTCAATACTACCTCGCTCATAATCTTGTAGAGATTAGAACTACCCTTACCTATCTCCTTTCCCTCAATTTCTGCTAACCTTAGCAATGCTCTCGTCTGTTCCGCTGCAAAGGCGGGGCCAACATTTACCGCAGTAATTCCATACCAAGGGTGCAATGAAAGAATGGGACCGCTTAAGTAATCCCCATTATGTTCCTTAAACCCCATATGAAATTTTTTGGCAATCTCTGTGAGAGAACTTACAGAAGTATAATCGAATCTCCCAATATTTTCCAGCATCTTAACTTCTGCCCCTGTTCTTCCCACAACAAATGCTGGTTCAGGCAATCTTCTTTTTTTCATTTCCAAAAGCATCTTTTTGAGTGACCAACTAAAATGCTCCACTGAAATACTTTCCCCTGCTGTCTCCTCTGTGCCTATCTCATAACTTACAGGCGCTCTTCCAAGAGCTATCCTTTCTCTCTCAATAAATTCAATTAAATCAAGGGTTAATTTAATGATTTTCTCCTCGTTCATCTCAACCGAAGTAAGTGGTTTGAAGGAACAATCAATATGAAATCCGGAATAACCTGCTTTCAGACAAGCAATAAGGGTTCGCTTCACTGATTCCATTGCTTCTTCTTTGTTCATTTTCTTTTCATTCTCTCTATACCAGGGACCACAGTGGTCAACGCCTATAAAGCGTATATATTCAGGTGATGGACAACTTTGTATCCCAAGCGAGTTCTCCACATCGACAATTTTTTGGACAAAACTTTCAGGAGTCAATCCCATTACATACCCAACTCCTTCCTCCTCGCTGACCTGGTTTCTACTTGCCACAAAGAGGACAGGAAAGTCATACTCCAATGCTAACTCAATAGGCGCCCTTATAAGCTCCTCCGACATTGGGCAGATACAAAGATGGGTTATTCTATCCCCTTTTTCGGCTAATCGGTGGGTTGCCCTTATTAAATCAATCAATGATATGTTATTCCTTAATGGCATTTTTTCTCCTTATTCAAAAATTCTTTAATCTCGAAGATAATCTTTTGGATATCGGGAAGAACAGCCCCTTCAAGATTTCTATTAAAAGGAATGGGAACATCTCTGGAGGCAAGCCTCCTTGGAGGTGCATCCAAGTAATCAAAAGCTTTTTCTAACACTCTCGAAACAATTTCAGCTCCAACTCCAAGACTTTTATTACCCTCCTCAACAGTTAAAAGACGTCCTGTTTTTTTAACCGAATCCGAGATGACATCCATATCCAGCGGACTTAAGGTGCGTAAGTCGATTACCTCTACACTTATTCCCTCTTTCTCCAAAATATTAGCAGCCTCTAAGGCAAAAAGAACCATTTTGGAATAAGTAGCGATAGTAACATCGTTTCCCTCTCTTTTAATATCGGCCTTACCTATAGGGATGGTATAATCGCCGTCGGGGATTTCTCCCTTGGTATTGTAAAGAAGCTTATGTTCTATAAACATTATGGGATTATCCTCTCTAATGCAAGATTTAAGTAAACCTTTAGTATCGTAAGGAGTAGAGGGCATAACTACCTTTATGCCAGGGGTATGGACAAACCAGGATTCAAGACTCTGGGAGTGTTGAGCAGCGTAACTTTTTCCTGCTCCTCCCTGCGTCCTTATCACCAAGGGCACCTTAACTTGTCCTCCCAGCTTATATCTTATCTTGGCTACCTGATTGACAATTTGATCCATGCAGACACAGGTAAAATCAATAAACATTATCTCGGCTACTGGCCGCAGTCCAGTCAGGGCGCATCCTAAGGCAGAGCCAATGATAACTGACTCTGAAATGGGCATATCTATAATTCTTTTTGGTCCGAACTTCTCGTAAAGTCCCTTGGTGACAGCAAAAGCTCCTCCAAAGGCACCTACATCCTCTCCAAGAAGAAATACCTTATCATCCCTTTCCATTTCCTCTCTTAGGGCTTCATTTATGGCCTCACGATAGGTTACTATCCTCACCTCTTCCGCCTCCTTTTTAGATGCCTTTAAACATATAAGTATTTTTCTACTTCATTTATATCCGGTTCTGGACTACTTAAGCCGTATTCCACCGCTTCTTCCACTTCCTTTTTTACCTCTTGTTCCATCATCTCTATTTCTTCCTCTCTCATAACTCCCTCTTCGATTAACCTCTTTTTGAATCTCACAATTGGTCCTTTTTTCTTCCATTTCCTCTCCTCTTCTCTTGTCCTGTAGGAGCGGTTATCGCTTGCCCCATGTCCCAAGAAGCGGTAGGTCTTAGCCTCAATTATTGAGGGTCCATCTCCCTTTCTCGCTCTCTGAACTGCTTTTGCTGCCTGCTCATATATGGCAATTAGGTCCATCCCATCGACGATTGCCCCTGGTATATCGTAACCCTTTGCTCGGTCAGCGACATTAGGAGTAGCAGAGACCTTGCTAATGGAGGTGGATAGAGCATAAATGTTGTTCTCACAGACAAAGATAACGGGAAGTTTAAAGGCAGCGCACAAGTTAACCGATTCATGAAATGTCCCCTGATTTAAGGCCCCATCGCCGAAGAAAGAAATACAAACCTGATCCGTTCCCCTATATTTTATGGAGATCCCAACTCCAGTAGCAATGGGAAGCCCTCCTCCAACAATTCCATTGGCACCTAAAATTCCATTATTAACATCCGCGATGTGCATGGTGCCACCTCGACCCTTACAGTAGCCTGTTTCCTTTCCCAATATCTCCGCTATCATAAACTTCATATCTGCACCCTTAGTTAAGCAGTGACCATGTCCCCTATGAGTACTTACAATGTAGTCGTCTTTTCTTAATGCCTTACATACTCCAGTAGGCACAGCCTCCTGTCCAATGGATAAATGAGGAGACATACCATATAATTTGTCTGTTGTTAGATAAAGCTGGTAGACCTTCTCCTCAAAATGCCTTATTCTGAGCATCGTTTTGAGGAAATCTTTCTTATCCTTATCGACTAATTCTAATTCCATTATGACCTTTCCTTACTCGCATATTTTTTCTGAAGGATTCTCCTTATAATATCACACCAAAGATGAGTTAAGCTAAAGTGGGCATCCTCAATAAACGATATATTGTTGCTGGGAACGATAAAGCAAACATCGGCTACATCCTTTATCCTTCCACCATGGTACCCGGTAAGAGCAATGGTTATCGCTCCTGATTTTTTGGCTATCTCAAAGGCCTTTAATACATTTTCTGAATTTCCGCTTCCACTTATGCCAATGACCACATCACCTTCCTCAACCCAGTTAGTTAACTGTTCGGAAAAGCAGTCTTCGTAACCTACATCATTAGCCCAACTGGTTAAAGTAGCTATATTATCATTTAGGCATAAGGTCTTAAACCGCTTACCTTTTATGATGACTTTATCCTTTTTATCAGAGACTACTGTGTGTTTGGCAAGGTCATTTATAAGGTGAGAAGCGGTTGAAGCATGTCCCCCATTTCCCATGGTGATAACCTTCTTACCATGCTCATAAGCCACTAGTAAAACTTTGATAATCTCCTCAATGGTGTCTATGGGAAGTCTGTCAAATACTTCTCTTAATCCAGAGGTATGGTTCTTGATCTCGTCTCGAATATTCATAATTTTCCTCCTCCTTAATAAAGATTTTTTATTTTTTGTGCTACCTTCTAAAAACTTCCTTCACCTCCCGCAGTCTATCTTCAATATCAATATACTGGGAACACTTACCCGCACATTGGCCGCATTCCTTACAATTTTCTGCTTTCCCCTCACCGAGTTCCTCGTATGTCTTCTGAGTAAGCTCAAGTAGACCGTGAACTTTTAGAAGGTTTAAAGCGGTAAAATTCCCTGATATATCAACTCCGTTAGGACAGGGTATACAGTAACTACAGCCAGTACAGTAGAGATTAAGAAGTTCGCTATTCTCTTTTTGGATTTTGTCAATTTGGATCTTCTCTCCCTCCCTAAATTGAACCTTTCTCTTATATCCAACAGCTATCTCCTTCTTATAAATATTTATAACTCCTTTTAGGTCAACCGCCTTCCCTTTGCTCTAAACTTCTCTGCACAAGCTAATGGGTACCCACTAGCTGAACGAAGTCCTCCAGATGCTTATCCAATAGTATAAAAAATTCAAAATCGTTAGTATTTGCCATACTTTTCTATTGCTTCAAAGAAGGCAAGAATATTCTCCCACGAAACATCTGGTTGAAGCATATGACCAGGAGCTATTAACAAACCCCCCTCTTCTCCTATTATCTCAATTCTTCTCTTTACTTCTCTTTACTTCATTCTTCACCTCTTGGGGTGTTCCAAAGGGCATAGTAGTTTGACCCCCTATTGTACCCCAGAAAGCAAGTTGATTCCCATATTTTCTTTTTAATTCAGCTGGGTTCATGGCTTCTGGTTGTACCGGACTAAGCACTTCAATCCCGATCTTAATTAAGTCCGGAATTATTTTCTTATATTCCGATCGCTATGATAAGAAATTATTACCTCTGGATTAACCTTTTTAGCTACAGAGATGATGCTACGCATTCTTTCCTTAAACCATTCTCTCCACATATTAGGATCCATTAACATTCCTTGTTGAGTTCCCACATCATCGCCCAAATGAATATTATCCACTCCTGCCTCAGCAAAACGTCTAATCATAAATCTTCGCATCTCAGTGATATAATCCAAGAGATATTTAGCAAAAGACTTGTTTTCTACAAAATCAAAAAAAGATTACCCATTTCCCTTAACTGCCATCTAACTTCAAAAATAGTCATGGGTATCATGCCTGTAGAATATAACTCTTTTTTATGAATCTTCTCCACTTGTGGTTTTAAATGCTTATAACGGTAGTTAGCTTCATAATCACTAAAAGGATATTCCTTTAGTTCCTCTACAGTTTTTAAGTTGCGCATTGGATAAACAAAACCAAAAAGATGAGCATACTGAGGATTCTTAGAAGCAATAGGAACATACCCCACTCCCCATTCTTGGTCAATCCAAGAAGAAGGTGGCTTTCCTGTCCCCCATTCTCCTCCTCCTTGCTCACTTCCAAGGGAGGGTAGTTCACTTTCTGTAAGATTTTCTTCCTCAAGTTCAAGAAGATTTCCATTAATCCAATAAGAAGATTCACCTATATAAGGGGAAAGGTCTTGCTTCTTTTTAGTGGCGGACCATCTAACCAATCTTTGTTCACAGCTAAAATATTCCAAGGGATCTGAAGAACTTGTCTTTTCTTTGATTAATTCACCAATTTGATAAGTCCACCAAAAATCCTTGGGTACCCTATCTGATTCTTCTCTTTTAAGGGTTTTTACAACCCTTTCTCGAGGTGTTAATTCATGGAACATGGCGATGTCCTTCTAAACTCACTCATATTGTTATTTTTTCCTTATTTCTTGATCCTCTGTAATACACAAAATACTGTTAGCAATATAGCTACAAACCCATCAATCCAATAACCAGATACCCCCCCTAAAGTGAGGCCGCTTTTGAAAGAAGAAAAGGCCAGAGCAGCTAAACATACCGTTATTATACTGCCCACCCCACCGAAGAAAGAAGTACCTCCCATGATAGCAACACAGATAGCTTCAAGTTCCAATCCATAATCTATATTCGACATCCCTATCCGAATCATAAACAATCTTGTTCGGCCGAGGTAGGCCACTATAGGAGAAAAAATGTCCTCCGAAAACACCGATTAATAATCCTCTTAATACCCACAAAGCCGAAATATTAGCTATTTTAGATCATCTTTCACCAATGGACCTGTAAAGAGAATTATCAACAAAATTAAGCCCATAAGCGAGTATCCTACAGTCTACCTAACTTTCAATTATTCCACTTTCATCCACCGTCCTGCCTGGATAGATTTCTCTACCGCATTCAATACTCTCTGGCATTCAACTCCATCCACAAAACTGGGAGAGGGATTTTTATCCTCATCAATAGCTTTCATAAGATCATAGACTACATGGACAAAGGTATGTTCATATCCAATTATATGTCCTGGGGGCCACCAGGCATTCATATAAGGGTGATTTAGCTCAGTTACTTGAATTCTTCTGAATCCTTGAGCGCCTTCTGGATCTTCACGGGAATAAAACCAAAGTTCATTCATATTCTCAAGTTCAAACAAAAGACTTCCTTTACTCCCGTTAATTTCAATATGGAGATAATTCTTGCGGCCCGGAGCAAATCTTGTAGCCTCAAAAGAGCCAACAGCTCCATTTCTAAATCTGGACAAAAACAAGGTAGTATCATCCACTGTAACTTTCCCCATTTCTTTGCCAACTTCAGCAGTTAGTTTTGAAGTGAGTTTTTCTGTTGCTTTAAGTTTAAGTCTTTTTTTGATAAAAGTTTCCTTAATTCCAATTACCTGATCAAATTCCCCTACGAGATATCTTGCCAAGTCTATAAGATGAGAGTTTAAATCTCCGTGGGCCCCTGAGCCTGCTAACTCTTTCTTTAACCTCCAAACCAAGGGAAAATCAGGATCAACAATCCAATCCTGTAAATAGAGAGCTCTAAAATGATAAATTTTTCCCACTTTTCCCTCATCAATAAATCTTTTGGCAAGAATTATAGCAGGGACTTTACGGTAATTAAAGCAAACCATATGCTTTACACCAGCATTTTGGACAGCCCTCAACATCTCTTCGGCTTCTTCTAAACTCACAGCTAAAGGCTTTTCACATAAAATATCTTTTCCTTCAGCTGCTGCTGCTAACACAATATCCTTATGAGTTGAGTTGGGAGTAGTAATATCTACAAGGTCTATGTCCGTGCGTTTTAGAAGTTTTTCCCAACATATTTCATAACTCTCCCAACCAAACTTCTTAGCAGCCTGAACCACTGCTTTTTCCGTCCTTCCACAAATAGCTTTAAGAACTGGGACACTTTTCGTTTCAAAAAACATCGGCATCTTTATATAGGCATTACTATGAGCCTTGCCCATAAACTTGTACCCTACTAGCCCTATTCTCACTTTTTTAATCATTGGATCCTCCTAATTTTATCTTGCTTGTTCTTCTAATCTAAATCTAATAGCTAAGGTGCTACTTTTAATAAACGAGAATTTTACTTGTCTTCTTAGCCTGTACCTTTTTCAAGATAAGTAAGCTAAAAGGAGCTTTCCAGAGGCTATTTAAACCCGACGATATAAGTTTAAATACCCTTGAAGACTTTCTCAGAGCTTTTAGGAAACTCAATTTTCTCCATTCCTACAGGTAGCTCAAGGATCACTATAACGTTTTCTTACAATACCTACAAATGAAAGAGTCAATTTTTGCATAAGTTTTCATCCCTTAGATACAGATAACGTTCTAACTTTGTATTTAAGAGGATTTGAGTTCATCTTTGAGGTAGTTTTTGCCAAAGTATTGGTATCGTTTTTTCCAGAGTTTTTACTGGAAAGCGAGGTGTGGAATCGAATCCAATTTGAACTATATCGTAGCCAAAATACTCTTCCACTAGAATGTTATCGAGAAGTCCCTCCTTTTTCCGCCTATTTATGGTCACTCCCCAGGGACTATTATGAACAGGCACCCTGTCTGGCTCCACATACCTCAAAACACACTTTATTCTCTCTCGAGAGGTTATCTTTTTTCTCCCTTTATTTACTTACCTTTAGACAATATTACTATATTGCTTCACAGAGGGCTTCAATGTTTTCCAAAGGAACACCTCGTAATTCTCTTTATCTGTTATGTTTATCACCTCTTATTCAGGCTCACCCATCTCCCCTCTTCAATAGATCTATCCGCTGCCTCCAAGACCTTCTGACACCAGAGTCCATCAACAAAGTTGGGAGTGAGCATCTTATCCTTAGCTATAGCTTCCATAAAGTTATAAATTAAATTAACAAAGGTACGCTCATATCTAATGATATGTCCAGCTGGCCACCAGGCTTTCATATAGGGATGAACTGAATCAGTAGTCTGAATTGTCCTAAATCCTTGTGTTCCTTTAGGATCTCTTGCAAAATAAAACTTAACCTCGTTCATTCTCCCAAGTTCAAAGACGAGGCTCCCTTTGTTCCCATTAATCTCAATTCTTTGTCCTTCCTGTGCCCGGCGGCAACTCTTTTGGCCTCAAAGGAGCCCATAGCCCCATTTTTAAATTTAGCTAAAAATAAGGTGGTATCATCTACATCCACTTTCTCCTTCCCTGCTTTAGCTAACCTTTCCTTGATGAAGGTCTTTCTCATCCCTATGACCTCATCAAATTCTCCCACTAAATACCTGGTCAAACCAATGAGATGCGAATTTATATCTCCGTGAGCACCTGAGCCAGATGTCTACTTTCTTAACTTCCAGTTTAAGGGAAATTGAGGATCGATGAGCCAATCCTGTAGATATACGGCTCTAAAGTGATAGATTTCTCCCAAATTTCCCTCTTCAACCATCCTTTTAGCTAAGGCAAATTCAGGGGTTTTACGATAATTAAAATAAATCATATGTTTTACTCCCTCAGATTCAACCACCTTGAGCATCTCCTGAGTATCGCTGAGATTTGTAGCCAAGGGGTTTTCTCGCAAAGAATATTCTTGCCCGCCTTAGCTGCTGCTATGGCTATCTCCTTATGGGTATAATTGGGAGTGGCTATATCAATTAAATCGATACTTTTCTTTCTATAAGTTTTTCCCAAGATGTCTCATAACTCTCCCAGCCAAATCTTTCAGTAGCTTTAGTCACTGTCTTCTCTGTCCTTCCAGCAATAGCCTTTCTTATCGGCATCACCTAGGATAAAAAAAGAAGGGCATATCCAAATAGGCATGGCTATGAACCTTGCCTATAAATTTATATCCCCCCAACCCACATTGATTTTCTTTTTAGGTTTCATACAGTCTCCTTTAAATTATTGAAATTCCTATACCATGAAATAATGTAAAAGACTCTCAAGTCAAAATTGAGAGGTTTTTTAGGCTTAGCTTATGAATATTCCGCTACCACCATACTTGATTTAAAGGCTTTTTAATTATCAGAGGCTTAAGGTAGTGGATAGCCTTCTCACACCCATCCTCCCTTGACATAACAGGATCCTCATGTTCAAAGGATAAAACATAATCATACCCTACACTTACAAGAGCGGTAATAAACCTACGCCAATTAACATCTCCCCATCCTGGAACTCTAAATCTAAATCCTCTATCGGGTCGCATCCAGGAACCCGTAGGAATGACCCCAGATCTTCTCACCTCATCCTTTTGTAATTCAGCATCTTTAGCATGAGTGTGATAAATCTGCTTTCCAAATTTCTTTATGAATATCACCGGATCTATAAGTTGCCAGATGAGATGACTTGGATCAAAATTGAATCCAAACTCCTCTCGGTAATCTAACTCCTTTAAAGCCCTTTCCGCTGTCTCAATATTATAGGCAATTTGTGTGGGATGAACTTCCATGGCAAACTTAACCCCGTACCTTTTAAAATGATCAAGAATTTTTCCCCATCTTTCAGCAAAAACCTGCCAGCCTCTTTCATACATCTGTTCATTCTTTGGGGGAAATATATACCACTTATCCCATACCGATGAACCCACAAAACCATTCACTACAGGGACTTCCAACTCTGATGCAGCCTGGGCAGCCTTCTTCATCTGTTCCATACCGAATTTTATCTTTTCCTGAGGGTTTTTGGAAGGAGCCCACTCATCTGTACTCTCATCCAAAGGTCCTAAAACCATCTGACCTGGCAAAGCATTGTTCAAAGCAGAGATTTCTAAACTGTACCTTCTTAACATCTTCTTTGCGGAAGTATCGCCTTTTAAAATCTTACCTATATCCAGATGGTTATTCCCTGGCCAGGCGGGAAGTTCCACCATTTCATATCCAAGACTTGAAACATACTTAGCTACTTCCTCTAATGGTTTCTCATTGTACAACACAGTAAAGATACCTATCTTCATGAATTTTTCCCCTCTCAAACCTATTATCTATTTACTTGCCCCTAAATCATTTTCGTATATCTAATTGACTCCTCGGTGAGAATAATAGTTTAGTTTTTCTAAAATTGTAACAGTTCAGTCTTCATCAAAGGGCTTTGGGTCTCCCACGGAAAACGACCTCGTAAAAATTTTATACTAATTCTTACTTTATCGTAGCTCGGTCTCCGTTTTTTGGCTATTCAAAGTTTATAGAAAACCCTATTTTTCTCTTCGCCAAAAAAGGTTTCCTTAGGGACACCCAAAGCTCCATGAACCTTACTTTTAGGAAAGCTTACCTGTTACCGGTAAAAGTATCCACCAGAGCTTCGTTGGCCTTCCCCTCAATGGCGTCATAAAAATCTCCCGAAGATGAGAGAAACTTCATAGCTTTTTATTAATGCTATTTTATAAAAGGGCAATTTCTTCTAGAGCCACTGCTCTTTTTTCTTTTATAGATTTATATGCGGCTTCAACAAGCCTCATAGTCTTTAAATTATCCATTCCACTAATTTCAGGCTCCCTATCTTGATCAATTGCCATTAATAAATCCCCCATTGTACCTGCAAAAGCATCTGGAAACCACTTTTCTTTAATAATAGGTTTAAACCAATAATTTAAATATTTTTTTGTTGTAAATTCAATAGTATCTGGTCTATTATGATACCAACCCCAAGAACCATTGACTATGCCACCTATTCCTTCTATCCTGAAAGTTATATCGGCATCAGAATTATTAGACCAAGTAAATCCGTCATCCCAGGCCGATGCTAACAAACCATTTTCATACTCTAAATTATATAGAGCTATTAACTCACCTTTATATTCTTGACCAGGGTACTTCGATGCTACCGCTGTTATAAATTTTGGTTCTCCAAACCAATATCTAAACACATCAAGATGATGCACACTCATATTAAGTATCATTAATTTATCATAAGATTTTGTAAAAATCTGGGGAAGCAATCTAACTCTTAATTCAATGGTTGCAATGATTGGCTTACCTATAAAGCCTTTCTCTAATAAAATTTTTACACCTCTTGAAGCAGGTGCCCATCTACAGTTTTGATTAACTGCTAATTTAACCCCCGCTCTTTTTACTATTTCTACAATTTTTTTGCTTTCTTTAAAATCATATGCTAATGGTTTTTGACATAGTATATGCTTATTATGTTTTGCAGCAAGTTTGACTACTTCCAATTGGTCTGTGGGAGGGATAGCAATATCCACTACATCGATATTCGGATCCTTACACAATTCTTCTGCGGAATTATAAACTTTCTTTATTCCATGTTTCTTCGCCACTTCATAAGCACGAAATCCCCTTTTAGAACAAATCCCAACTACATTTAAATTATTTTCCTTATACGCAACCAAATGGCACTTATCAACTATCACTCCAGCACCAACAACGCCAATATTATATTCTGTTTTAAGCTCAATTTTAGGAAGATAATCTAATTCTAAGTTAAGCAACGCAAATCTCCTTAAATTATTTTCTTAAATTTAATTCCTGCATTATTTTATTCGCTCCCTTATAAGCATCAGTAACCCACTCAACAATCTTATCAGGGTTTTTTGCAAATTCTAATTCTATTGAAATAACTTCATTATAACCAACCTCATGTAATACTTTAAGATATTTATCAAGGGGAGCACTCCCCATTCCTGGGGGCCAATCATTGTGCACAGTCCCATTATTATCTGAAAAATGGACATGGCCAATTTTTCCTTTTAATCTCTTAATTTCATTCGGTGGAATATGTGCAACATGCAAATGACCTACATCCATATTCGCCTTACAATTTGGATGATTGACATCATCTAAAAATTTTTCCATAGTATCAATAGAATTTATTAAGGACATCTTAAATGGTTCTAACTCAATAACAACATCCATTTCGCAAAGTTTTGCATACCCACATATTTCATATATCCCTTCTACTGCCCACTGCCATTGTGCTTGAGGATCTACAGCTTCTTTTTGCCATATATACTCTCCAAAACACGCTAAAATATTTTTAGCATCCAATCCTACAGCTATATCAATCAATCTTTTATATGACTCTATCCCATATCTTCTACAATGTGGTATTATTGACCTTATCTCTTCATAAGCAGCAGGAACTGAGACTATAGGCAATCCTAATGAATCAGCTAATCTTTTCACTTTTCTAATTTCATATGATTTCATCTCGCCACCTTCAGGAGCAATATCGATTGTATCAAATCCTATTTCCTTAATTTTTCTTATCCCTTCTTCCAATCCTATTTTGCTAACAAACCAACAAGAATTTATGCATCCTAATTTCATAACTTCCTCCTTCCTATACTATATTTTACCAATCACTTACTCTCTTCCGCGCCTTGCGTGAGTAACTACTAGAATTAAAATCAGTGAGCCATAAACTATCTGTCTCACCGCTTCAGTTGTCTGAAGAGCAACAAGTATGCTGGTTAAAGTGGTCAAAAAAATGCATCCAGTTGCTACTCCCAAGTAATCTCCACTCCCACCAGCCAATGATACTCCTCCAATTACTACTGCGGCAATCGAAGGCATAATATAGGGAGCACCCAAATTTAAATAAGGTGTGCCCGTGTAACTCAAAAGGAGTAAACCGGCAAAAGCTGAGATAGCCCCACAAAAGCCATAAATATACATCCGAAACCTTTTAGCACTAATGCCACTTAACTCTGCAGTAAGGCTATTTGCTCCAACTCCATAAAGAATATAACCCCATTTTGTTCTCTTCAAGATTAGCGTGACAATAGTAATTATCACACCCCATAACAATATTAAATACGGAAAATTAAAGATCTTTCCACTGCCAATTGTTTCAAGTAATGGGGGAGCATTACCAGAGGGAAAACCTTTAGTAAATATAAGTGATATTCCCTCGATGACACTGGCCATAGCTAACGTCATAATAAGGGGAGGAATCCCTACATATGAAATACCTACTCCACTAATCAGTCCTATCGCAAATCCAATAAGAGGTACGATAACTAGTGTCTCCGGTATATTTATATTTTCCCCCCTTAAAAAGTATGCTGAGATTACAACTCCCAAAGAAAGAAGAGATCCAACAGATAGATCAATGCCGCCCGAAATAACAACTAAAGACTGGCCTAATGCCACTATTCCCAGAAAAACTGACAGTCTTAAAACACTCATAATATGTGTAAAGCTCATAAAACCGGGGAAAATAATTTCTCCAAAGGCAAATAATAAAAAAACAGCTACAATGGCAACAAACAGTCTGTTGGAGAGAACATTCTTCAAAAAAATCTTAGATAAAATCGCGTTACTACCTGGCATTATGCATCTTAGCTCCATAAATTAAACTGTAGACCTTTCTCCCCTCAATTTTGGTATCATTCCAATTGCAAGAGAGACAACAATAATAAGACCCTTCATAAACTCCTGATAAAATGATGTTATATTGGCAAAATAAAGAACGTTAATTAAAAGTCCAAGAATTAACCCTCCCATCATTGCTCCCGCGACACTCCCTTTCCCACCCGAAAACGAGATGCCACCAATAATTGAGGCCGCAACTGAATTTAAGGTATAACCTAACCCACAACGGGCGTCTCCCGTAGCAGTTTGCGAGACTACACAAACCGCTGCTAAAGCAACAAATATGCCACTCAGTAAAAATGCTTTTAATTTAGTTAGGGAAACATTAATGCCACTTGCACGGGCAGCCTCTGCATTTCCTCCTACAGCATATATGTGTTTGTATATGCGCAACTTGCTTATAACAGACCAGATTAACAAAGCAATAATAAGAATTAAAACTGGCACCGGTATTATATGAAGTACGTCACCACGATAAGCCTGATAAAAGTGTTTGGGTATATAGCCTCCAGGGGTGGGCTTAATAAAAAGAGCGATTCCAAACAAAATAATCCAGGTGGCATATGTTACAAGGAGAGGGGGAGCCTCTATATAACTAATAAAAAACCCATTAAATAAGCTTATTAACAATGCTAATCCAAATGCACAAACAAGGGTTAAAATAATACTGCTGAATGAATCTCCCATTATGGAAGCCATCAACACAGTTAACAGTGAAATAGAGGCGCCTATTGAAAGATCTATACCCCCTACAATAATAATGATAGCTTGAGCAATACTTACCAATATTAACGGAGTAAAGGTTAAAAAATTTAATTTAAAGACACGATATGTAAAAAAAGTTGGTTGCAAAATAGCATTAACAGTAATCATCCCCACCAAGATCAAGAAACTCGGTAAAGATGGATTCTGATATATTTCTTTTAAGCCTCCCTTAATGTTCATTTTTTACCTTCCGAAACCACATCAGAATTAATTCTAAAAGAGGATGCCACGATGCGTTCTTCGCAAATACTTTCGCCACATATTTCATCCACAATACTACCCTCAAAAATTATGAAAACTCGGTCGCAGTTAGAGATCAGCTCCTCATTATCACTGGCATAAAGAAAAACCGATGTACCTTTTTGAGTTAAATCAGAAATAATCTTATAAAAAGTTCTTCTTGTTTCGACGTCCACACCTTTAGTTGGGTCGTTTAAAAGAAGGATTTTCGGTGATAAGGAAAGCCACTTCCCAACTACTATCTTCTGTTGGTTCCCTCCACTTAAATTAGAAGCAATCATATTTTGATCTGCTGGAACTAAAGAAATCATATCAATTACCTCGTCGGCTTCTTTTTTAAGTTTTCTAAGGGGTAATATGAACTTCTGATTTTTCAGTGAAAGTTTGGGATAAACAAGATTAGCAAAGACACTATGGGGTAAAAATAAACCCTCTTTTTGTTTGTCACCGGGAACTAAAAACATTCCCTTTCTAATTGCATCTCGGGGACACTTTATGTTCACATATTTTCCATCTATCTTTATTTTTCCATAAGAATTACGTAAAAAACCCGAAAGTATTAACAAAATTTCCTCTTGCCCTTGACCCTGCAATCCTCCCAAACCTACTACCTCACCTTTTCCAATCTTAAAACTTATATTTTTTAACTTCCCCTTCAGGAAAATATTTTCAACTTCTAACGAGTTATCTACCACTTTAAAACTTTTAAGCGGCTTCTTTTTTCCCTTCTTAGTTTCGGCATAACTTAAGTCAGCCTTTGTGCCTGTAATAAGTGGAATTATTAATCTTTCGTCCCTTCTTTGTTTCCCAAAATCAATTATCCCTACTGTTTTTCCATCTCTAAGGGTTACCAGACGGTCACAAATTTTGGTAACCTCCCAAATTCGGTGCGAAATAAAAATTACAGAAACACTTTCCCTCTTCAGACCCTCAATAATTCCAAATAGCTTTTCAACCTGATTAAATCCCAGAGAAGCTGTTGGCTCATCCAGAATTAAAATCTTAGGCTTTTTGGAAAGCGCTTTTGCAATTTCAACTAATTGTTTCTCAGCCGGGGAAAGGTTTAGCACTTTTTCGTAAATTGAAATGCTGGCGCTTAAATCATTTATCATTTTTCTTGCTTTTTCAATAGCTTTGCTTTTTTCTAAAAAACCGAACCTGTCTATGCCCTCCCTACCAAGGTCGATATTTTCCCAGACAGTCATTTCGGGAACTAAACTTAAGTTTTGGTGAACCATTGCCATCTTAAATTTCTCATCATCTAAATGCGATTTAAAATTAACTTTAGAACCATATATATTCAGATCACCACCATCTGGCATTAATAAACCACTAATTACCCTGGCGAAAGTTGTTTTACCCGATCCATTTGCCCCTACTAACCCACATACTTCACCTTCCTCAAGGTTCAAGTTTGCATCAGTTAATGCAACAACTCCACTAAAGGTTTTTTTAATATGTTTTGCTTCAAGAATATTCATAGTTTAAAAATACTCTCTCCATAAATTTGTATTAATCTTTTAACAATTCAGCCACCGAGATTATATAATAATTCTCTATAATATCATTAAATTCATATCACTTCTTTGTACCTTGGTGACTTAGTGGCTAAATGACAAATATATAGACATCGCGAACACAAAAATATACAGACATCGTGAACTTGATAACCTAAATGTTCATACTGACCTAAAAAAATGGAGGTCAGTATGAACGCTAAAGAATTAAGAGAACAAGCTATTTTAAAATACGAAAATGGTGAATCTCCTAAAGAAATTTATCAGAGTCTTGTTAAAGGTAAACCTGGTTCTTTAAATGGCTAAAACGCCATAAATTAGAGGGGGGAAGATTGGGCTAAAAGCCACTCTCGTAAACCCCGCCAAAGTCCTAAGATAATTGATAAGTCTAGGGAACAAATGGTAATTGAATCCAGAAAATATTTAGAAAAAAAGCTTTATGCTCAGATTGGAGCTCTGGCTATTAGTTATGATCTTAATAAACAGGGTATTATTTCACCTCCGATATCGACTATTAATAAAATTCTTAAACGAAATGATTTAGCACATAAACGGCTAAAGTATTCTCCTAAAGGGGTTAATTATCCTTCTTTGATAATTACTCTATAGTAATTACGTACATCAAATAGATATAGTTGGTCCAAGATATCTAAAAAAAGATGGAAAATTCTATTCGATCAATATTATTGATGCCTTTGACCTCCGCAATAGTATTAATCCTGAGCGTAGACAGAACAGGATAGCGATTATTAAAAGTTTATTATGTTCCTGGAAGACCTTAGATATACCACTCTATGAGCAGATGGATAACAAACTACCTATGCGGTAGAGCAATCAGTACCCCCACTCTTTTGGACTGCTGATACGTCTTTGTCTTTATTTAGGTATACAACCTATATTTATTCCTCTAAGAGAACCTTGGAGGAACGGAATCATCGAACATTTTCACAGAATGTCTTTGATAAGATGTTCTTTCGGGCACAGTACTTTAAAGACTTTGATCATCTTTACAAAAAGGCCAAGGAGTTTGAACTATTTCATAATCAGAACCATCATTATAGTACCTTGGGTAGTATGACACCTAATCAACAATGCTCAAGAGGTATCAAGCTTTTATCTTCCGACTTTAGGCTACCTAAGAGACTATCTATCGCTCCGGGATATATCCATCTTATTCGCTTTATTAGAAGCAATTGCATTTTAGATATCTTTGGAGAAAAATATATTATGCCTAAAGATGTAGAGTACGAATATGTCTGGGCTACCATCGATACTGCTCAAAAAACATTATTTGTATATCATGACTCTAAATTGGTAGTTAAATATCCTTGCCCTTTACCAAAAAGCTCTATTGATTTGTCAAAGATCAGTCTTTAAAGTTCACGATGTCTGTATACTTATTAGCTAAATATTAATTTTTTAAGAAACAGCTCTCTCACATTTAAAAAGAGTGGTAGTGCATTAATCATATAAGTTATGCACTACCACTCCACAACGCAACTTATTTACTGAAACAGTTCATCTATTTCCTCTTGGATATACCACTTATTAACATAGTAGGAATCTGCCCAATTTTTATATTCTTCATAAATTTTATCAATATTGTTGTTATCAACCAGGAGAACGGGTCTAGTATAGATTATATGGTTATCTATTAAAACCTCAGGTTTTAATTTTTTTCCTTGTAATAGTCTTATACCAATACCAAGAGAAGTACATATCGCACCTGGAGAGTTGGTTACTCCAAAAGTTGAAAAATCTTGAGAATCTTTAAGTTTTTTCCATTCTTTAATAAATGCCACCTGGGTTTCTCCCGTTACAACAGGCAACGGCCTTCCCGCAGCCCGAAATGCTCTTATTACACCTAAAGCCATTCCATCCTGCGTTAAAACACCATCAATTTTTGGGAATGAAGCAAGAATATCGGTCATTACCTGCTGAGCAGCAGCTTGATCCCAATTTCCATTTGCTTTGGCAAGAACTTTTATATCCGGGTATTTAGCCAATACTTTTTCAGCAGATTGATCCCGAAGTATATTTCCAGTTTGATCAGCTATTCCACTGATATAAACAATATCCCCCTTATAATTCAATTGTTTACAAAGCCATTCTGTTAATGGAGCCATCCACCATTCCTGATTCATAAATACGTTTAAGACTATGGGATTATCAACAGGCTGATCGTATACAATTACCAGAATTCCTGCTTCCTGAGCTTCTTCCATCACTGGATTTAATGCGGTAAGCGAATTTGGATTAATTAAAAGCAAATCTACTTCGCTTATAATCATATTTCTTATCTGTGCAATTTGAGTGGTCACATCAGAACCCGCATTTTGAATGATAAGTTTATCAACCAAGCCCTGATCCTTATAGAAATCAAATTCCTGCCGAAGGCTCTCTGCCATTTGAACTCTCCAGCTGTGAGTAAATGGGCCATTACTCAAACCTATAGTGAATTTTTCTGCTGATACCTCCTTACACCCAACAAGTGTAGAAAACCCTACTATTAATATGCTTACTAAAACTACCAATATTACTAACCATAATAACAATTTCTTCATTTTTTTATCCTCCTTTTCCGACATAATTCATTCTTTCCTGAAACTTTCTAAAGAAAATTTAAATTACTGAACACTTTTTCTCCTTCGAAGCTTTTCTTTCTTCCAGTTAATGGGCCTATTTATTTTCTTAATCTATCACCTCCCACTGGCCCTGTTTTTAGCTCTTTTATTTACCAAGGATCTAAATTAATTATAATATTAACACATTTTTTTGTCAACATTATATTTGAGTCGTCTGTGTCAACTCTTTGGGGGTAGTTTTCTTTGGTGAAAAAATATCTTCTGGTTTTGGGTAGACTTACCCCTTGTTTTATTATAGCTTATTATTTGTATGAATAAGCATAATTATCCTTATTTTATTTAGGTTGCAGTAATACATGGTCATCTACTTTCTTATACTTTTTTGATTAATTAATTATAATATCCTGCTTCTGAGAGTCTACGCAAAACACCCACCCAGGGTTTGCCCTGATCTGGTCCTCTTAAAGCAGGTAGAGTTACCTCTATAAGAGGAGAAGTCTCTGCCTCTTTCTTAAAGTAAGAAGCAGGTAAAGGTGGTTTATACTTGACTACTTTAATATTTCGTTCTCTTTCGGTCTCCCACCATTTATCCCATTCTCCATTTAGGACAGTCTCTTTTATCTTTAAGAGAGCCAGGGCTCCCGGTATACTCCAGCTCATCCCTCTTTTCTTAAAGCGAGTAGCTATTACTTTCTTTATGTTTGATTCTATAGCTCCGGCTCTTTCTATCTCTTTATCTTTTAGTTTAAACTGATTGGTAATACCCTGGCGATTGCGAGATATATAGGTATAGAGTTTTGTTAGATTATCTTTTTCTTTAAAGTCATAGGGATACCTGCTCAACTGGTCTACTATAGATAAAGCCTTATCTATCTGATTAGATAGAAGTAGATCTTTTATTACCTTCTGTTCCTCTTTCCTTTTTGGCAGACATTCTTTAAATTTCTTGTAAAGGTGGTAGAGATCGAGAATATAAGTGGCAGAAGAAAAGTAATCTTTGATCCCGGAGGTGATCCAAGAATCTCCGTCTCCACCGAAGATAACCTTTTTTACTTTAGAAAGGGAAAGCCTTTCTTCTGCTAAAAGACTTAAGTTTCTCATAAAGCCTTTTCCTATACCGACCAAGGTGAATTTCTCCTTTAGTCTTTTGGATTTACCAGTAGAATAGCGGGGTTCTTTACCGGTATAGCCTACACCCACTTTTACTTCCAGCTTTCCTCCTTTTTCTTTACCTTTTTTCTGTAAACTAATATAGGTAGCGTCTGCTTCCACATAGGCAGTATCGGGGGCCTCTTTCTCCGGGTAATTTAAGTTCTCTATCTGTTTTAACTTTTTCTCCTGGTTTTCTATGATTAATTTGCCCTCTTTTATTACCGATTGTCTTATGGCCTCATGGCAGCGGGGACCACCGATTAGGAGTCTTATTCCCTCTACTACCTCCCGGTAAGAAGAAAGACTAGCCAGGAAGCATTCTATCCTGGCCCGGCATAGGCTGATTCTCTGGTTCTTATTTATACTTAAGGCTTCATCTAAAAGATATCGGGCTTTATCCTTCTTGTCTTTGTAACGGGTGCGAGAATAGAGGATATCACCGAAACGGGTAAGAAAGTATTTTTCTCTTTTGCCGGTATTCTTTAGTTCTCCCCTTTCTCTCTTATTACGCAGGTAACCATCTATATCGGTAATGGTCTTTTCAAATACTCTACAAGCTATATTCTGGGATATTTCAAAGATCATGTCTTCTATGCTATCAAAGGTTAAATCTTTTATCTCTGTATTTACCTTGACCTGGGGGAAAGTTATTGCTATAGTATCCATGGGTGTAGCTTACCTCCTTTTTGTAAAGGGTTTTTTGTTTATAGGTAAGTCTACACCTTTTTACTATTTTTTTACAATTCCTCTCTTGTTACTTATCTTATTGCTGACAAAAGAAAGTATTATTAATATATAATGTTTTTTCTTCTAACTACCCCACTAAAGTTTACACTAACTTCGTATCTCGTATAAAATACAGTCACAAGTAATATGCAATGAGCAATAAGGTTAAATTTCATAATTTATAAAAACAGGTACTTATTAGACATTACTTATCACATTTTACACATTACATCACTTACTGGTTAGTTAGTTACATTAATATTACATATCAAGTGAAGAAAAAGGGGAAAGGAAGGTAAAAAACTTTTATTTTCTTTCTCTATCTACCACATTAAGATTTTCACTAACTAAAATATTTTGGGTTTTGAATCTATTATTTTATTAAATATCTTGTTCTTTGATAGAACCTAAAAATTCTCGATTTTTCTTTGTCTTTTTTAATTTATTAATCACTAATTTTACCGCACCCAGAGATGATTGCGAAGACAGCGCCCTTCTTAG
>Ga0209991_10000126_pt1 | contig 33303 bp, 32 predicted proteins | sample ChitaG_FD_183167 | JGI IMG/M metagenome (GOLD analysis project Ga0209991, IMG submission 183167) | Deep subsurface microbial communities from South Pacific Ocean to uncover new lineages of life (NeLLi) - Chile_00310 metaG (SPAdes)... | ecosystem: Environmental > Aquatic > Marine > Oceanic >... | reverse complement strand
CGATGATCACGACGATGACGATCACGATGGCGATGATCACGACCATGACGATCACGACGGCGACGATCACGACCATGACGATCACGACGGCGATGACGGCGATGACGATGGCGACGATCACGACCATGACGATCACGACGGCGATGACGATGGCCACGATCATGACCATGGTGGCGGCGATGCCGATGGTGGCCACGATCATGACCATGGTGGCGGCGATGCCGATGGTGGCCACGATCATGACCATGGTGGCGGCGATGCCGATGGTGGCCACGATCATGACCATGGTGGCGGCGATGCCGATGGTGGTCACGATCATGACCATGGTGGCGGCGATGCCGATGGTGGTCACGATCATGACCATGGTGGCGGCGATGCCGATGGTGGTCACGATCATGACCATGACGGCGGCGATGCCGATGGTGGCCACGATCATGACCATGGTCACGATCACGGCGCTGTTGGCCTGGCTCATGGTCACGGCGGAGCGGGTCACGGTCATGACCATGGCCACGATCACGGCGCTGTTGGCCTGGCTCATGGTCACGGCGGAGCGGGTCACGGTCATGACCATGGCCACGACCACGACGCAGCGGGTCATGACCACGGCCACGGCCACGGCCACGACCACGACCACGACCACGCCCACGACGGCGAGTGGGGGTCGTCCCGAGCCGAACGCGATTCCGCAAAGAGCAATGTCGCTAGCTCGGATGTGACGCCTGCTGCAGCCGAATCGGTGTGGGGTTCACCGTGGGGCTGGACCGGACTACTTGCGGCGCTGGGCGCCTTAGTCCTGGCGATAGGGCGTATTGCTGGCGTACCAGTTGCAGCAGCTGCCAGCAATTGGGCTCGCTCGCGCAGGCGGCGTCCGTGACCGCAGGCCGTCGAGCGCTTTCATGAGGAAAGCGTTAGCGCTGATGGGCGCCTCGACAATTCCGGTCGCCCGCGATGAGAGGCCTACACCTCACCTCTACGGCCGACTGCTGCGTTTCCCTCGCTGCAGGAATCGCCAAACTTACATAAGGAGAAATGAAATGTACCGGCATCCGATCCGTATGGTCGCCCTCGCGCTGGCGCTCGTTCTCCCAGCCTGCGGAGGTGGCGGTCAAGCTGCTGATGCTCCGGGTGCAAGCGCCGACGTGGTCGCGGTCGTGTCGTTGGAGCCCTACGCGGACTTGGTGACGCGAGTCGGCGGTGACCGCGTCGATGTGCGCAGCGTGGTCCCTGCCGGCCTCGACGGGCACACCTACGAACCGACGCCCTCCGATGCGCGTGCCTTCGCCGACGCCGACATCGTGTTTCTACCCGACGGCGAACTCAACCCCCGCCTCACCGAACTGGCAGAAGACAACGTCCCGGACGACGGGGTGGTCGTCGATCTCAACGCTCTCACCATGAAGGACGGTGAGGGGATCTACACCGACATGCACAGCCATGGCGGCGGCCCGGCTCATGGACACGACCTCAACCCGCATACCTGGACTAACATCCCCTACGTTGAGCGGTACGTCACCGAGATTGCCGACACGCTGACCGCAGCAGATCCCGACGGGGCCGACACGTATGCGGCCAACCGCGACGTCCTGCTCAACGAGATCGACGAATTGGATGCCGCGACTAGGCAGGCAGTCTCCACTATTCCCGACGAAAACCGCACATTGGTCATCTACCACGACTCCTGGTCCTACTTCGGCCGCGAATACGGTTTCGATGTGATCGGTGCGCTACAGGCTGTCGATTTCTCCGAGCCATCTGCAGCTGAGATGCGCAACATGGTCGAAGAGGTCAAGGCCGCGGGAGTGCCTGCATTTTTCGGCAGTGTGGTGTTCCCGACCTCGGTGCTCGAACAGGTGTCTGCCGAGTCGGGGGTCGCCTACGCCGGCAACCTGTCCGACGACGCTCTCCCGGGAGGGCCGGACGATCCCGAGCATAGCTATGTCGGCATGATGGCCGCCAACGTACGGACCATTGTCGAAGGACTCGGAGGCGACGCCTCGGCCCTCGATAGGGTCGACCCGGCACGACGATGACGACCCCGGCGATTCACCTTGAGTCCGTCACCGCCGGATACCGGGGGAAGGCCGCGATTACCGATGTAGATCTGAGCATCCACGAAGGTGAGATGGTGGGACTCGTAGGTCCCAGTGGTTCCGGCAAGACCACGATCCTGAGAACACTGACAGGTCAAGCCGATGTGTACGCCGGGGCCGTGCGACTGCTCGGCCGGACGATTCGCCCCGGCCGACCCTCCCGTGGCGTGGGCTATGTCCCGCAGCTCAGCTCCATCGAGCCCGATCTCCCGATCAGGGCCGAGGACGCCGTCCTCACCGGGCTCGCAGCGACGAGCCGCCGCACCCCGTGGTATAGCCGCGCCGAGCGTGGGCGAGCCCGCAAACTCATGGACCGCCTCGGGCTCGCTGGCTACTACCGTCAGCCAGTGGGTGAACTGTCTGGAGGCCAGCAGCAACGCCTGCTCCTGGCCCGGGCCATGATCCCCGGCAACTCCCTTGTCATCCTCGATGAACCCACCAGCGGTATCGACCTGCGAACACTAGCCGACATCCTCGGACTCCTCGACGAGATCAATCACGACGGGGTGACAGTCGTACTCACGACCCACGACCTCAACTTCGTGGCCAGCCGGCTCCCTCGAGTCGTCTGCCTCCAGCGGACGGTCATTGCCGACGGTCACCCCTGCGCAGTCATCCAAGCCGACGTCATCGAACGAACCTACGGGGCCCAGATCCGGGTGATCCACGACCAGGGAAGGCCCATCGTCATCGACAACAACGGACAGCCACGCTGATGCATCTCATCACCGAGCCCTTCACCTACACATTCTTCGGCAACGCCCTAATCGCCGGCGTCATGGTCGGCGCCCTCTGTGGCGCGCTCGGTGTCTTCGTGGTGCTGCGGCAAATGAGCTACATCGGCCAGGGACTTTCCCAGAGTGTGCTCGGCGGTGTGGCGCCTGCCGCCATCGCAGGTGTCAGCCCCTACGCCGGGGCCGTTGCGGCCACGATCGGCGCAGGATGGCTCATACATGTTGTCGGCCGGCGCCAAGGCCTGCGACCCGACGCTGCCATCGGCATCGTCTCCACGACGATGTTCGCTCTGGGGGTCGCCGTGGTATCGGCCAACCGGCAACGAGCGATAAACCTGTCTGACCTGCTGTTCGGGAATATCCTGGGCGTGACGCTCGCTGACAACGTCGTCGTCGGCGTCACGACGCTCGTCCTCATTGCACTGCTGCTCGTGTTCTTCAAGCCCTTGGTCTTCGCCACCATCGATCCTGTGGGCGCGGCTGCGAACGGGATACGCGTCGCCAGCATCCAATTGGCATCGACGATCGCACTTGCCGCCGCCGTGGTCGTTTCCATCAGGGTTGTCGGCGTTCTGCTCATCGCCGCCGTCATCGTCATTCCGGCGGCAACCGCCCGGCTCGTCCTACGATCGTTGGGCGCCACCGTGGCCACGGCCGCCGGGTTGGGTGCCCTCGCTGCCGTCGTTGGACTGTTCGTCTCTTTCCACACAAACATCGCCAGCGGGCCGTCGATCGTCCTATGCAGTGCCTGCCTGTTCACCATTGCTGCACTCATCGACGCGGTTGCGCTCCGGCGCGTCACCCGTCGTGCCACTGCACATCACTCGCGGTAGAGGCGAGCTAGCGATGCTCAACCCCGGGAATCCCGCGAACGCCTACCCCCGGCGGCGAAACGCTCTGAGTCAGTGGCTAGCTCATTCCCTGCTGACGGAATTTGACTTCCCGCTACATCGGTTCCGCCGAGATGACGTAGTCGTAGCCATGCCGAAGGCCGTCTTCCCGCTCACACATCTCCCGGGCTCGTGTACGTAGTTCTTCGACGTATGTGCGCATCTCGATCCCAAGGCTCTCGGAAGAGAAGCGCTTAAGGCGCCTCAGGCACATATCTAGCTGGCCGTCGATGAAGCGAGTGCGGTAGCGAATGGGAAAGCGGCGTGCATCAAGCATGCGAAAGCCTGCTAGGCCCAGTTGTCGCAACATCCAATCCATCGGGTACTCGCGGTAGGGCCGTTGGCCGGCAAGCAGCAGGCAGGCGTCGCGCACGCGGCCTATCTCCCAGATAATCTTGCCACTCTCGGTTTTCGGTGGAAACTGAACGTAGGGTTCGAGGCCGATGATGTAGAGGCGTCCGTTGCTGCTCACCAGTGGACGTAACCGCTCGAAGACGTGCCCTTGCCAATAGGGGGCAAATCCTTCTATGGCGCCGACAAGATAATCAACCAACACGGTATCGAAGGTCTCGCCGGTCAGAAGGCTCTCATTGAACCAATTGCCGACGATCAGGCGGTCCCGGGTTCGGATGTGATCGCCTAATGCGCTACGCATCTGATCCGCCATGCTGTTGGCGGCCGTAACCGCGGTCCAGCGGTCGGTCGACAGCGTTAGTATCCACTCAAGGGAGTTGATGCCCGTGCCAGCGTCCAATAGGCTCCCCCAGGGCTGTTCGCCATGGAGGCTTTCGATGTGGACGTATAGCGAAGACAGTTCCGACTTCTCCTTCATCCGCCGAACGGTCTTTCACGCCCGCCGAGGCTGTATGGGTCTCGAAGCGCGTCGAGTTCCGCAAACAAGCCCTTGAACGTGTTGTCTCCCTTGTGCTTCACCGGGATCGGGGTGATTTGCTCACGGTCTGCGAAACCTGCGTACTGTGACATCTATACGTCCTTCTCCGTTCAATGAATCGTGCAAAAAGGGTGGTGCTTGCCGCAGGCGGTAAGGCTTGGGCCGCGAAAGTCGTTGGTACTCAGGCACCTAAACTCCCGGTCAGGCATTATGACTATGGGCGACGCCCCACTGCGGCAAAGGGTCTGGGTATGACAGCCAGGCTTCCTCTCCCTGAGCCATCTCGACTGATGTCAGCAGCGCCGACTCCAGCAGGGCCGTCAATCGTGGCCTGTCGAGGCGGACGCCGATAAACACGATCTCCTGCGAAGGTTTGATCTCGGTGGAGTGCCAGTACTGAGCGGGTTCAATGACCATATTCGGTCCGGCCTGCGACCAGATAGCGGCGATCGTCGGACGGGTGGCTATCCAACAGAATCCCTTGCTGCGCAACAACCCCCGAACCTGGTCAAGTGCATTTGACAGACGTTGTGGATGGAACGGCCGGTCGGATCGAAACGTCATCGACCCGATTCCGTACTCCTCGGTCTCAGGGGTGTGGCCTTCTGCTATCTCTTCATCCCACCCCGGGGTTGCAGCCGCGGCGATCGGATCGAATAATCCGGTGGAAAGGACTAGGTCAAGATCGACGACGCCGTTGCGGGTGCTGATCAGTTTGGCGGTGGGGTTGAGTCGACGCAGCAGGGCTTCGACAGCGCCCAGTTGAGTGGGGCTGGCCAGATCTGTCTTGTTGAGCAGCAATACATCGGCGAACTCGACTTGGTCGGTCAGTAGGTCGGCAATGCTCCTGGCGTCTTCCTCGCGCACAGCCATTTGCCGGTCGGCCAGCGCCTCGCCCTTGGCGAGTTCGGTGAGGAATGTCGACGCATCTACGACCGTCACCAGGGTGTCCAATCTCGCGAGTTGGCCCAGCTGGAAACCGTCCTCGAATTCCCACTCGAACGTTGCCGCAACAGGCATGGGTTCGGAGATGCCGGTGGACTCGATCACCAACTGGTCGAAGCGACCCTGGCGGGCCAGCGCACCGACAGCCTCAATGAGGTCCTCTCGCAGAGTGCAACAGATGCAACCGTTGGTCAGCTCGACTAGCTTCTCCTCGGTTCGATCGAGGTGCCCTTGTCCGGCGACGAGGGCTGCATCGATGTTCACTTCGCTCATGTCATTAACGATGACGGCGACTCGTCGCCCTTCCCGGTTGGCAAGGATGTGGTTGAGCAGCGTGGTCTTGCCTGCGCCGAGGAAGCCGGAGAGGACGGTTACAGGCAGAAGTGGGGAAGTCGGAACCATCGATTGATGATAATCATTGTCAATAAGTGGCTTGAGGGGAGGGGTGTTCACGCAGGATTTACTGAACATGGTTACCATTATTGGGTGATGACCTTGTCTACCGAAAAAACGCGCCTGCTCGCTGCGGCTGTCATGTTGGCTACGCCGTTCGTCTTGTCGGCTTGTGGAAGCAGCGACGACCAACCGGAGTCCAGCGAGACATCTTCTGCGGCGGCTGGCGATGATTGCCCGACCACTCCTGTCGATGTCGTGGTCAGCGTCGATCAATGGGGTGACATCGTCTCCCAGCTGGGTGGCGCGTGTGCCAACGTAACGACCTTGGTGGCCAGTTCCTCAATGGATCCGCATTCTTATGAGCCGACACCTTCGGACACCGCGATGTTCGATGGCGCACAGCTCGTCGTGATCAACGGTGGACACTACGACGAGTGGGCTGCGAAACTGGCCGCCGCCTCCGCGCCGACCGCACCGGTCATCGATGCCGTGGAAATCAGTGGTGTGGATGCGGGCCATGCCGGACACGAGCATGAAGGACACGATCACGAAGGACACGATCACGATCATGGCGGCGAGGGCGACCCGCACGTCTGGTACCTGCCCTCGGCGGTGAACCAGGTCGCCGAGGCGGTGACCGCCGAACTGAGCTCGCTGGCTCCCGATGCCGCCGACTACTTTGAACAGCGTCAATCCGCCTTCGAAAATGTGATGCAGCCGTACAACGAGACCGTCGAGGCCATAAAGTCCCGCGCCGGTGGAAAGGACTTCGCCGCCACCGAATCCGTATTTGACAACATGGCTACGGCGCTAGACTTACAGGACCGAACGCCCGAGGGGTATCGACTCGCGGCGGCCAACGGTACAGAACCGACACCCGCGGACCTCGACGCCTTCCTCAGGCTTCTCGGTGAGCGCGGCGTCGACGTGCTGATCTACAACACACAAACGGAAGGGTCTGTGCCAGAACAGATTCGTGCCGCGGCCGAGGAAGCCGGCGTACCTGTCGTCGAGGTCACTGAGACGATTCCGCCAGATAGCCTGTCATTCGAGACCTGGCAGGTCGCGCAGCTCGACTCCCTGGCCAAGGCACTCGGTATCCCCGCATGAGGAGGCGCCCGCGCCGGCGCTGACATTCGACAATGTCAGCGTGATGGGACGCCGTGCTGCTGGCGCTGAGCGGACGACGCTGGGGGTTTGCCCGCGTCAGTATCTGGCTCGCGGTTTGGGCAGGCAGTCGGGCGCCGCGCCTGAGCCGGCGGTCCGGCGCGGGTGTACTGCTTCAACGATCAGGTGCGGGATCGGCTCTATCCGGCTAGCGGCGCCGACCGTTGAGCAGGTGATTCAGGGAGGCGGCCACGTCCTCCGGAGAATCGATGCGGTAGGCAGCTGCGGTTTCACCCTGTCCGACCTTGACACCGATGTCGGGATCACGCAGGCGCCGAAAAGCTTTCTCGTCGGTGACATCGTCGCCAAAAAACACCACTGCCGTCGCGGCATGCCGCTCGCGGAGGATGTCGATCGCCTCGCCTTTGTCTGTCGAGATCACCGCGAACTCGAGTACGGCCTTGCCAGTCGTGGCGTGCGCACCCCATTCGGCCGACGCGTCCCATGCGGCGGCTAAGGCTGCTTCGCCGTCGGCGGGTGAGGCATTGCGCACATGCAATGCAACGCTGGCCAGCTTCGTCTCGACAGCCACGCCCGGCTTGTCGGAAGCGATGGATACCAGCGTGTCAGTGATCGTCTGCAGTAGCTGGGTATCAATCTCCTGCGAGAAGCCCCAGTCGAATTCGGCGCCGTGGCTGCCGACCATGTGTACCGAGGACGGCATGGAGGAGAGCACCCGCAGATCGCGTAACGCACGTCCGGAGATGAGTGCGACGGCCGTCTCAGGCAGCTCTGCGAGTGCGACGAGGGCCCGCGCGGCATCCGGCAGGGGCCTGGCGTCGGACGGGTTGTTGACGATCGGCGACAGGGTCCCGTCGAAATCAGACGTGACCAGCAGCCGGGGACTGGCTGCGGCGCGGTCGAGAGCGGTGGACAGCTGGAGGGGCACTTCGTGCACCCGCTAGATCTTAGGCTGGTCGCTGTCTCCGATGAGCAGCCGTACGGCCAGATCCAGCCGCTTGCTGACGTCGGTCGCCGAGGCGCGCCGGGTCAGCCAGGCCAGCAGATTGGACAGCCACACATCGGAGATCACTCGGGCGATGTGGTACTGCTCCTCGGTGGGTTCGCCGTCGCTCATGGCTCGGGCGAACATAGAGTCCATCAGCTTGCCGACGTGATCGACCTCACCTGCGGCTGACGCGTCGGCGAACACGAACGCCCGCGTCATCGCCTCGGTGAGCAGCGGGTTGCGTTGCATCGCCCGGTTGAGCTTGCTGACCATGATGTTGAGTCGCTGATAGGCGCTGACACCGGCCGACAGTGCCGCCCGGTCGGTCTTGGCGTCGATGCGCTCGAACTCTCGGCCCAGTGCGGACACCAGAAGATGGACCTTCGAGGGGAAGTACCGGTACAGGGTTCCTACCGCTACATCGGCGCGCTCTGCCACGGCCCGCATCTGGACGGCTTCATACCCGCCCTTGGACGCGATGGCCAGGGTGGCGTCGAGGATTCGCTTGCGGCGTTCGCGCTGCGCCTCCGAACCCAGCTCGGACTCGGCCAGCACCGCCACGTTCATCACCTGACGTGGCCGTGATTCCGACGCGGCCGATTGACTCGTGCGTGCTGTTGATGGCGACGTCTCTGACGGCAACTCAGATGCCCCAGACATGCGGCCAGCGTCTGCGCAGCGATGCGGTCACGCTGAAAACGATACGCATACACATCCCCAATTTCTCACCTCAGTGCCGGGTAGGCACCGGCGTTTTCTGCAGCGATGGCGGTCGACTTGACGGTCAAACGCTGGCACTATTAGAACACGTTCTAGTGGGAAACAACGTCTTCTCACCCAAACGCTAGGAGTGCCGGTGTCGGCTCAATCTCTGAAAACCTCGGCGACCATCACCGACGAGCAGTCCGCAGCGCGCCAACTGGTTCGTGGCTGGGCTGCCACGTCCAAGTCGGTCGAAGCCGCGCGAGACGTGGAGCAAGGAGACTCAGCCGGGTGGCGTACGCCGTACCAGGGCCTGGCTCAGCTAGGGATCTTCGGTGTTGCGATCTCCGAGGACCATGGCGGCGCCGATGGCACGGTGGCGGATCTCTGCGCGATGATCGAGGAGGCGGCCGCGGCCTTGGTGCCCGGTCCGGTGGCGACGACGGCCCTGGCCACCCTTGTGCTGGACAGTTCCCACGCCGAGCTGCTCGCCGCTCTTGCGTCAGGCGAACGCACGGCCGGTGTCACGCTGAGCGCCGACCTCTCCTATGCCGACGGCCTGGTCACGGGCAGCGCCGCATATGTCCTGGGCGCCGAGGCCACCGGGGTGCTGCTGCTGCCCGCCGGTGACACCTGGCTGCTGGTCGACGCCGGTGCCGGCGGTGTCAACGTGGAACCGTTGGAAGCTACCGACTTCTCCCGCCCGTTGGCGCGGGTGCAGTTCGACGGCGCAGCCGCCGAACAGCTGTCAGTGCCCGCGGAGCGTGTCGTCGATCTAGCGGCGACTGTGCTGGCTGCCGAGGCGGCCGGAGTCGCACGCTGGCTACTCGAGACCGCGACCGAGTACGCGAAGGTGCGTGAGCAGTTCGGAAAGCCCATCGGCAGTTTCCAGGCGATCAAGCACATGTGCGCCGAGATGCTGCTGCGCTCTGAACAGGCCTCGGTGGCTGCAGCCGACGCCTCCCGCGCTGCGAGCGAGCCCGATCACGTGGATGGCGCCGAGCAACTTTCGCTCGCAGCCTCACTCGCGGGGGCGGTGGGTATCGAGGCGGCGAGAACGAATGCCAAGGACTGCATTCAGGTGCTCGGCGGAATCGGGATCACCTGGGAGCACGACGCACACTTGTATCTGCGCCGAGCCATCGGCATCGCGCAGTTCCTCGGCGGACAGTCGCGCTGGCTTCGTCGGGTGGCGGCGTTGACCCAGCAGGGCGTGCGCCGGGAGCTCCAGATCGACTTGGCGTCGGTGGCTGGCCTTCGGCCCGAAATCGTTTCTGCGGTAGCTGAAGTCGCAGCAGGGCCTGATGCGCAACGGCAAGTATTGCTTGCCGAGATGGGATTGTTGGCGCCGCACTGGCCGCGGCCCTACGGGCGCGCGGCAGGCCCGGCCGAGCAGTTGGTGATCGACCAGGAGTTAGCGGCCGCCGGGATCGTGCGTCCCGATCTGGTGATCGGCTGGTGGGCTGTTCCGACGATCCTCGAGTACGGCAGCCAGCAACAAGTGGAGCAGTTCGTCCCCGCGACCTTGCGGGGGGAGTTGGAGTGGTGTCAGCTGTTCAGTGAGCCTGGTGCGGGATCGGATCTGGCCGCACTGCGGACCAAAGCCGAACGCGTCGAGGGTGGTTGGAAGCTGACCGGCCAGAAAGTGTGGACTTCAGCGGCGCAAAAGGCGCATTGGGGAGTGTGCTTAGCCAGGACTGACCCCAACGCGCCGAAACATAAAGGCATTACCTATTTCCTCATCGACATGAAGACACCCGGCATCGTGATCCGGCCGCTGCGTGAGATCAGCGGCAACGAACTGTTCAACGAGGTCTTCTTCGACGACGTTTTCGTACCCGACGAGATGGTGGTCGGTGAGGTCAATGAGGGCTGGCGGTTGGCGCGTACCACGCTGGCCAACGAGCGGGTCGCGATGGCCCAGGGCACCGCCTTGGGCAACCCGATGGAAGAGCTGCTGCGCGAGATCCAGAAAGAGCCGGCGCGAGAAAACGATGGTGCCCAACGGGATCGTCTTGGCGGGTTAGTTGTCACCGCACAGATGGGGTCATTGCTTGATCAACGCATTGCCCAGCTCGCGGTGGGTGGGCAGGACCCGGGTCCGCAGGCCAGTGCGCGCAAGCTCATCGGTGTGCGTTACCGGCAGGCACTCGCCGAGTTTCGAATGGATCTGTCCGAGGGCGCCGGTGCCGTCGCGAACCAGCAGGCTTACGACTTCCTCAACACCCGCTGCCTAACCATCGCTGGTGGCACTGAGCAGATTCTGCTGACAATGGCCGGCGAGCGACTGCTGGGTCTGCCCCGCTGACCGGAAAGCTTGATACCAGGGAGGCTGCGCCCGGCCCGCGGCTCACTCGTCGTAGGTGACTTCAACCGAATCTGAGCGCGGGTGGGCCTGGCAAGCCAGGATCAGGCCCTCGTCGAGATCCTGTTGTTCGAGTACGTCGTTGACCTCCATCTCGACTTCACCGGCCTTGGTCACGACCGCGCATGCACCGCAGTGCCCCTCGCGGCAGGAGAACGGAGCGTCCAGCCCCTTGGCGAGCAGTACGTCGAGCAGTTTCGCGCTGCGTGGCCAGGAGACCTCGTGGGTATCTCCGTCGAGCGTCACGATGGCGTTGGCGGGCCCCCCGTCGCCCTCGTGCGTGTCTTCTGAAGCAATCACCACTTTGGCGAACGGGTCGGAATCCAAGGATTTGAACACCTCGGTATGGACTCGGCCGGCAGGAGCTCCAGCTGACCCCAGGGCATCCTCGGCCGCCGCCATGAACGGCCCGGGACCGCAGATAAACGCTTCTCGCGCCGTGTACGGGGCGATCAGTTCGGCCAATGCCGTCGCTGACGGTAAACCCTGTACCGACTCCAACCAATGCAGCGTGGTGAGTCGGTCGGGGTACTTAGCCGCCAGGTCGCGCAGGGCGCTGGCGAAGATGACGGAGTTCTCGTCGCGGTTGGCATAGATCAGCGCCACCTTGCCGCTGCCCTCAGTCAGGGCGGACTTGAGGATCGCCATCATCGGGGTGATTCCACTGCCGGCGGCCAGCAGCAGGAAGTCAGTGTCGAGGGTCTTGGGGACAAACGTGCCCGAGGGGGCCAGCACGTGGATTCTCATGCCGGGGTGGGCGTTGTCGCAAAGCCAGTTCGACGCGTAGCCCTCGACGGTCCGTTTGATCGTGACCGTCAAGGGGTCGCCGGTGAACGGCGAGCTACACAGCGAATAGCACCGGGCCACCGAACCCGTTCGATCGCTGGGCACGCGCAGTGTGAGGAACTGCCCGGGGGCGTAGCGAAGCTTCTGAGAGGGAATTTCCGGATCCTCCGGGCCCTCGGGCACCTTGAATACCAACGAGCGGGCATCAGAGGTCTCGTCGATGACGTTGACTACCTCCAGTTCGAGCACGTGGGTTCCGAGCGGCTCGTCCGTCATTTGAGGGTCCTCCCTTCGGGCTGACATCGGTCGATAACTAGAACAGGTTACAGAAATACATGTATGCAGGTCCAGCAGCCACAGCAACCCGCTACTCGACACAAATCGTAACGTGTTCTAATCTTGCTGTAGCGATCTGCAGTTCATGCAAGCGCTCACCGCCACGTCCTAGTTTCCGGGAGGCAAATCCGTGACGTCCATTGAACAGCGTGACGTGCAGTCGGTCTTAGCCGGTGTCGACGATCTACTACCGAGGATCGCCAAGCGCGCCCAGGTGGCCGAAGACTTACGGCGTCTGCCCGATGACACCGTGAACGAACTCGATGAGGTCGGTTTCTTCAAGCTGCTCCAGCCCGAGCAGTGGGGCGGTTTGCAGTGCGATCCCAGCGTCTTCTACGAGGCAGTCCGGCGGATCGCCACCGCGTGCGGGTCCACCGGCTGGGTCTCGTCCATCATCGGTGTACACAACTGGCACTTGGCCCTGTTCGACCAACAGGCGCAGGACGAAGTGTGGGGCAGCGATCCGACTGTGCGGGTTTCGTCCTCGTACGCACCGATGGGTGCCGGCACCGTGGTCGACGGCGGTTACCTGGTCAGCGGCGCCTGGCAGTGGTCGTCGGGTTGCGATCACGCGACGTGGGCCTTCCTCGGCGGACCGGTGATCAAGGACGGAAGGCCGGTCGATTTCGGTAGCTTCCTCATCCCGCGCAGCGAGTACCGCATCGACGACGTCTGGCACGTGGTCGGATTGAAGGGCACCGGTAGCAACAACATAATCGTCAAGGACGTGTTCGTGCCGCGGCACCGGTTCCTGTCATACAAGGCAATGAACGACCGTACTGCGGGTGGATTGGAGAACAACACCGCTGCGGTGTACAAGATGCCCTGGGGCACCATGCATCCCACCACGATTACCGCGCCCATCATGGGAATGGCCTTCGGCGCTTATGACGCCCATGTCGAACACCAGGGCAAGCGGGTGCGCGCGGCCTTCGCCGGCGAGAGGTCCAAGGACGACCCATTCGCCAAGGTACGCATCGCCGAGGCTGCCAGTGACATCGACGCCGGCTGGCGGCAACTGATCGGCAACGTGATCGACGAGTACGCGCTGTTGAAGGCGGACAAGGAGATTCCGTTCGAACTGCGGACCAGGGCTCGTCGCGACCAGGTGCGTGCCACGGCCCGCGCTATAGCCTCGATCGACCTGCTATTCGAGGCGTCCGGTGCCACCGCGCTGGGTGTCGAGCAGCCCGTGCAGCGGTTCTGGCGGGACGCGCACGCCGGTCGAGTGCACGCCGCCAATGAGCCCGAGCGAGCCTATTTGATTTTCGGCAACAACGAATTCGGGCTGCCACCGCAGGACACGATGGTCTGATGACGTCCTTCGCAGCCGAGGCCGCCCAACAGCAAGAGGTCACCTTCGAGTCGACGTCGAGGTACGCGCAAGTCCGCGAGGACATGAGGCTGCACTATCACGAGGCCGGCGTCGGCCACGAGCAGACCGTAGTGCTGCTGCACGGTGGCGGGCCCGGTGCTTCCAGCTGGTCGAACTTCGGCCGCAACATTGCGGTCCTGGCTGCGCACTTTCATGTGCTGGCCGTTGACCAGCCTGGCTACGGGCTCTCGGACAAGCACACCGAGCACGAGCAGTACAACCGCTACAGCGCCACCGCGCTGCTGAATCTGTTTGACTATCTGGGGATCGAACGGGCCCCGCTAGTGGGTAACTCACTCGGTGGCGGCACCGCCGTGCGGTTCGCCCTGGACAATCCGAAGCGGGCCGGCCGGCTGGTGTTGATGGGCCCAGGTGGGTTGAGTGTCAACCTGTTCGCACCCGACCCCACCGAAGGTGTCAAGCTGCTGGGCGGGTTCGCGGCCAACCCGACGCGCGAGAACATTGAGAAATTTCTCCGCATCATGGTTTTCGACCAGAGTCTGATCACACCTGAGCTGGTCGAGGAGCGGTTCCAGATCGCCAGTACGCCAGAGTCGCTTGCCGCGACCAGAGCAATGGGTAAATCGTTCGCCGGCGCAGATTTCGAGCTGGGCATGATGTGGCGCGACGTGTTCAAGTTGCGCCAGCCGACCCTGCTGATTTGGGGACGCGAGGACAGGGTCAACCCGCTCGACGGCGCGCTGGTGGCGCTCAAACAAATTCCGCGGGTGCAGCTACACGTGTTCGGGCAGTGTGGACACTGGGCACAGCTGGAAAAATTTGACGAGTTCAACAAGCTGACTGTTGATTTCCTGGGAGGGCAGCGATGACGATCAAGTCGCTGGGATACTTACGTATCGAGACCACCGATATCGGAGCCTGGCGCGAATACGGGCTCAAGGTGCTGGGCATGGTGGAAGGGTCCGGGGTGGCCGGGGCAAGCCCGGAGGGCGCCCTGTATCTCCGGATGGATGAGTTCCCCGCCAGGCTGGTGATCGTGCCGGGAGAGCGGGACCGGTTGATGGAGTCGGGCTGGGAAACCGCGAATGCGGCTGACCTGCAAGATGTTCGCAACCGTCTCGAGGTCGAGGGCACTCCCTACAAAGAGGCCACGTCCGCCGAACTGGCCGACCGTCGGGTAGACGAGATGATCACCTTCTCCGACCCCTCGGGAAACGTCTTGGAAATCTTCCACGGCATCGCCCTGCAGCACCGGCGGGTGGTAAGCCCATACGGTCATAAATTCGTCACCGAGGACCAGGGCCTTGGGCATGTCGTTCTGACGACCCGGGATGACGCCGAATCTCTGCACTTCTACCGCGATGTCCTGGGCTTCAACCTGCGTGACTCCATGCGCCTGCCGCCACAGCTGGTCGGCCGGCCCGCCGATGACCCGCCGGTGTGGTTGCGGTTCTTCGGAGTGAACCCACGCCACCACAGCCTCGCATTCATGCCAGGTGAGACGCCCAGTGGCATCGTGCATCTCATGGTGGAAGTTGACAATGCCGATGATGTCGGGCTCTGCCTGGACCGGGCGCTACGCCGTAAGGTGAAGATGTCGGCGACACTGGGCAGGCATGTCAACGACAAGATGTTGTCCTTCTACATGAAGACGCCCGGCGGCTTTGACATCGAATTCGGTTGCGAGGGACTCGAAGTCGAGGATCACTCCTGGGTGGCGCGCGAGAGCACCGCCGTCTCCCTGTGGGGCCATGACTTCAGCGTGGGCTTCAAGGCCTGACGAGCGCTTGCGCGAGGAGACATCAACCAAGTGGGCAAGCTACCGATCGACCCGCGCACATTCCGAAGCGTTCTGGGCCAGTTCTGCACCGGTATCGCGGTCATCACCACCGTGCACGACGGCGAGCCGGTCGGCTTCGCATGTCAATCGTTCGCCGCGCTATCGTTGGACCCGCCGCTGGTGCTGTTCTGCCCGACGAGGCTATCGCGATCCTGGCAGGCCATCGAGGCCAGCGGTATCTTCTGTGTGAACATCCTGCACGAGAAGCAGAAAGATGTCTCGGCGCGCTTCGGCTCCCGAGAGCCTGACAAGTTCGCCGGAATCGACTGGACACCATCGAAACTGGGCTCGCCGGTCATTGAAGGCACGCTGGCACACATCGACTGCTCGGTGCATTCGGTGCACGACGGTGGCGACCATTTCGTCGTCTTCGGCGCTGTGCACTCGCTGTCCGACGTCCCGAAGAAGAAGCCGAGGCCGCTGCTGTTCTATCAGGGGCAGTACACCGGCATCGAACCCGACAAGACGACGCCGGCAGACTGGCGCGACGACCTCGAAGCTTTCCTGACCACCACCACGGACGACACCTGGCTGTAGCGTGGTCGGTCAGCCCGCGGCGAACCGGCTACTGGTGTGATGCGGTTGAGGCCTGACTTCACGTCGAGCTTGAGGTGGTCGGAGGGCTGGTGGGCTGGCCGGCATCGTGGTCTGCTGTAATGGTGACTGGAGCTTCCTAACACGATGGACGGCGGATGGAGAGCGCTGTGGTGACGGCGGATTTTCCCCAGTGGGTTCCCACCGACCGGGACATCGCTGACGCGCGGGTCACCGACTTCGCGCGGTTCGTCGAGCAGCGAACGGGTTTGGCGTTTCCCGATTACGCCGCTCTGTGGCAGTGGTCGGTGGCGGACATCGCTGGTTTCTGGGCCGCATTGTGGGACTATTTTGATATCGGTCCTCGCGGGCAGACAGTGCTCGACCGCAGTGAAATGCCCGGTGTTCGATGGTTTCCGGGTACCACGCTGAACTACGTCGATCAGATCACTCGCAATGCTCGCACCGACCGGTCGGCGATCATCCACGTCAGCGAAGACGAGCCCGACCATGAAGTGTCGTGGGGCGAGCTGTTGGGGCGCGCCGCAGCGTTCGCCGAGGCCCTGCGTGCGGCGGGCGTAGGCCCCGGTGATCGAGTTGTCGGATACATCCCCAACATCCCTGAGGCGGTGATCGCCTTTCTGGGCACGGCAGCCGTCGGCGCCGTCTGGAGCGCCTGCGGTCAGGACTATTCGGCGAAAGCAGCGTTAGATCGGCTCGGTCAGCTCGAGCCCAAGGTGCTGGTGACCGCGGACGGCTATCGGTTCGGTGGAAAGTATCGGGACAAACGCGACGACGTCGCCGCCCTTCGTGCGGGGCTGCCGACGCTGCGAGCCACGTTTTCCACCGACGATCTCGCGGCGCGGAGTGAGCGCGAACTCAACGCTGTCGCGGTCCCGTTCGAACACCCATTGTGGATCCTGTTCTCCTCCGGGACGACCGGACTCCCGAAGGGCATCGTGCATGGTCACGGCGGGGTTGTCTTGGAACACCTCAAAACTGTTGCGCTGCAGTCAGACATCGGGCCTGAAGACACTTTTTTCTGGTTCACCAGCCCCAGCTGGATGATGTGGAACTTTCAGGTCGCAGGACTGCTGGTGGGCGCAACGATCGTCTGCTACGACGGCAGCCCGTCGGCGGGCCGGTCAGACGCTCTGTGGGAGATCGGTGCGCGGATCAGGGCAACGGTGCTCGGCACCAGTCCTGGCTATGTGCTGGGTTGCATGAAGGGCGACACGCTCCCACGGAGGAGTCACGACCTTTCGGCGCTACGGACCGTCGGGATCACCGGTTCGTCGTTGCCGCCGACATCGTCGCTCTGGCTGCGCGACAATGTCGGTGCGCACGTCCAGGTGGCCAGTATCAGCGGTGGCACCGACGTGGTGTCAGCGTTCGCCGGCGGCGTCCGCACAGTGGCGGTGTGGCCCGGAGAGTTGTCGGCGCCGTTTCTCGGTGTCGCGTTAGATGCGTGGGACGAATCGGGAAAGCCGGTGCGCGGCGAAGTGGGTGAACTAGTCGTCACCAAGCCGATGCCCTCGATGCCTGTGTGTTTCTGGAACGACCCTGACGGAAACCGTTACCGGGATGCCTACTTCGAGATGTATCCCGGGGTGTGGCGCCATGGCGACTGGATCACGATCACCGACCACGGCAGCGTGGTCGTGCACGGACGGTCAGACTCCACCCTCAACCGCCACGGTATCCGGATGGGCAGCGCCGACATCTATCAGGCGGTCGAGAGTCTCCCCGAGGTCGCTGAGGCGTTGGTGATCGGAGCCGAACAACCCGACGGCGGCTACTGGATGCCGTTGTTCGTCGTCTGCTCCCATGGCGTCGAACTCACCGACGAATTGCGCGACCGTATTAACGACACCATCCGATCCGAGGTGTCGCCGCGGCATGTGCCTGACGAAATCATCGTCGCCCCAGGCATTCCACACACCCGCACCGGCAAGAAGCTTGAGGTGCCGATCAAGAAACTGCTCCAGGGTGGCGACCCGAAGAAAGTCGTCGAGCGCAGCGCAGTGGATGACCCTTCGCTGCTCGACTGGTACGTCACACGGCGTCGAAGCTGACGAGGTCGATGCTGAGTTAGCTGCCCGGGTGAGCGCAATGTGTCGCTCTGAGAACTCGGTCGCGGTCTAGCCCAGCCACGATTCGATGCGGCGCAATGCCTCCGGGATGTCGTCGGCCGGTCCTGCGAACGACAGTCGCACGAACGCCCCGCCCCGCAGCGTGTCGAAGTCGACGCCGGGTGCGATCGCAACTCCGGTATCTGCCAGCAGCTTCGAACAAAATGACAACGAATCCGTGGTCAGGTGCGTTACGTCGGCATAGACATAGAACGCGCCGTCGGTCGGGGCCAGTCGGTCGACACCGATCCTGCGGAGGCCGTCCAACAGCAGGGTCCGATTCGCGGCGTATCCGTCGAGAAGGGAATCGGCTTCAGCGATGGATTCGGGCGTGAAAGCCGCGATCGCCGCTTCTTGGGCGAGCGCGGGCGGACAGATCGTGAAGTTGCCGGTCAGGCGGTCGATGGCGCGCTGCAGCTCTTCGGGCACAAGCAGCCAGCCCAGGCGCCACCCCGTCATCGCAAAGTATTTCGAAAAGCTGTTCACCACAATCGAATCCCGCGACGTCTCCCACGCACTGCTGGTCGCCGGCGAACCTTCGTACACCAGGCCGTGGTACACCTCATCGCTGATCAGACGGACCCCTGATGATTCACACCAGGAGGCGATCGCGGCGAGTTCGTCGGGCGGTATCACCGTGCCGGTGGGATTGGCCGGGCTTGCCACGATCACCCCGGCGACGGGTGGATCGAGCTCGGCCAGCATTGCAACGGTCGGTTGGAATCGCGTCTCGGGGCCGCAGGGCAGCTCGAGGACCTCACAACCCAAAGCCGACAGGATGTTGCGGTAACACGGGTAGCCGGGGCTCCCGATCGCCACCCGGTCACCGGCGTCGAAGCATGCGAGGAACGCCAACAGGAACCCGCCCGACGAGCCGGTCGTCACCACGACATCGCACGGATCGACCTTGAGCCCGTGCCGGGTGAAGTAGGAATCGGCGATCGCGGTACGCAGCTCGGGGATACCGAGGGCGACGGTGTAGCCGAGCTGATTGCGGCTCAGCGCGGCTTCGGCCGCGGCGCGCACCGCGGCGGGCGCCCCCGCGCTAGGCTGCCCCGCCGACAGGTTGACTAGATCGCCATGGGTGCGCTGCCGTTCGGCCGCCGCCAACCACACGTCCATCACATGGAACGGTGGGATCCCTGACCTCAGTGAAATATTCACGGTTTCAGGCTAGAACACCTCGGATTCGAGCCGACGCAGCTGTTCACGCGGCGGCCCCAACAGCTGCCCGCTGCCGTGGGCACGCTTGAAGTACAGCTGGATGTCACTCTCCCAGGTGATTGCGATACCGCCGTGCAGCTGAACCGCTTCAGCGGCCACTCTGGAGAACGCCTCGCTGGCAGCCAGCCGGGCCAAGGTCGCCGACATTTGTGTCGGTTCGGCGACCGCCTCGTCGACGACGGCCCGCGCCGATTGCACCGTCACGTACAGATCCGCCATCCGGTGCTTGAGGGCCTGGAAGCTGCCGATCGGGCGGCCGAACTGCACCCTGTCCTTGGTGTACTGCACGGTGAGATCAAGACACTTCGCCGCCGCGCCGATCTGTTCGGTCGCCAGCAGAATCATGGCTATTTCCAGCAGGCCGGGATCCTCGCCGATCTGCGTGGTCTGCGTCGCTTCCACGCGAGCCAGACGGCGCGTGGGATCCATCGATACCGCCGGATCAGCGGCAAACGAGGTCCAACGAGTGAGGGTCTCACCGTCGGCGCCGATCACGACATCGGCTACATCTCCGTTCACAACGTAGCCCGGATCGAAGACCACCGTGCCGATCGACGACCCTGCCATCAGCGTCTCCAGAACATCGCCTTCAGGCTCGTCGGCCGCCAGCAGCGCCAGCTCGGCCAGCGTCGTGCCCAGCAGGGGCGTGGGCACCAGCGCCTTCCCGAGTTCCTCTATGGCGACGGCGGCGTCGGCTAGTTCACCGCCGGCACCGCCGAGATTCTCGGGCACCACCAGCGCCGCCGCGCCGACCTGCTCGCACAGCATCTGCCACAGCGACTCGTCGTATCCCCGCTTCGAGACCATCGCCTCACGCACCGCCTCCGGTGATGCGTGTTTGTCGACCAGCGCAGCAACGGTGGCGCGCAGCAGTTCGCGCTCTTCGGTCATGTGCAATCCGCCTTCTCTGCTCGCTGAGACCTCATGCGGTCAGCGCCTCCAGTACTCGGCGTCGGTGCCAGGTCGGGTCTCCCCACGCGGGGCGCAACGCCTGCACCCGCAGCAACTGCAACGACAGATCGTGCTCCTGGGTGAAGCCGATCGCACCATGAGTTTGAAGCGCCGAACGTGCCGCCAGGAGAGCGGCGTCCGCCGCAGCGGCCTTGGCTGCGCTGACGTCGCGGGCGATGCAGGCTGATCCAACCGGGTCGGATTGAGCGAGCGTCAGCGCCGCCCCGTAGACCAGCGGGCGCGCCAACTCGATCGCAATGAGGACATCGGCCAGCTTGTGTTTGATCGCTTGATAGCCGCCGATGACGGTCCCGAACTGGGTGCGTTGCTTGGCGTATTCGACTGCGGCATCGAGCATCGCCTGCCCAGCTCCCACCAGCTGAGCTGCCGTGGCCAGCGCGCCTAACTCAAAGGCGCGCGCGACATCGGCCGTGTGGCCTTGGCCGGATGCGTTAACGTCAAACAATTTCCGGCTCTGGTCAATGGACTTGTGCTCGGCCCCGGCCACGCCCTCATGCACCCGCCCGTCCTGGGCGAGCAGGATCAGACCGGCGGTGTCGGCGTCCACAGCGCGGGGTACCACTGGTGGCAGCGCCACTGTCGCTATCAGTTCGCCGGATGCCAGGGCGGCGCTACGCTCGTCTTTGGCGAGCAGGATCGGTGCCACCGCAACGGATTCGGTCACCGGGCCCGGGACGCACCAGCGACCGATCCGTTCCATCGCGACGATGAGGGCAGTCGGGTGGGCATCGATGCCGTCATACTTCTCGGGCACCATCAGCGCGGTCACGCCGAGGTCTGTCAGCTGAGCCCATACCTTGCGGGCGGGCGAGGTGTCGCCGCCGCTCCAAGCTCGGACGGCGTCTGGAAGATCGGCGACACTCAGCGCCGCGTCGATGCTGGCAGCAAAGTCACGCTGCTCTTCGGTTATCTCAAAGTTCACGACTGCCTACTTTCGGGGCAAGCCCAGCAGCCGCTCGGCTATGATGTTGCGCTGGATCTCATTGGTACCGGCGTAGATTGGGCCGCCCAATGCGAACAGCAGACCATCGCTCACCGAGTCGGCGATTTCACCGTCGGCCCCGCGCAGGTCCAGCGCAGTCTGGTGCAGCTCGACGTCGAGGTCGGACCAGAACACCTTGGTTACTGACGACTCTGCGCCCAGCTCACCACCGTTGGTCAATCGCGTCACCGTGCCGAACGTGTGCAGTCGGTACGCTTGTGCCTTGATCCACGCGTCGGCGACGCGGTCGGTGAATGCCGGGTCGGGGTTCTCCTTCCATTGCGCCACGAGCCGTTCCGCCGGCGCGAGAAACCTCGCGGGGCTACGCAAAGACATCCCGCGCTCGTTGCTAGAGGTGCTCATGGCGGCACGCCAACCCTCGTGCACCCCGCCGATGACATCGTTGTCGGGAACGAAGACGCCGTCGAGGAAAATCTCACCGAAACCCGTGTCACCGCCAAGCTGGGCGATCGGGCGTACGGTGACTCCGTCAGCCTTGAGGTCGAACATGAAATACGTTAGACCCTTGTGTCGTTGCGCCTCCGGGTCGGATCGGAACAACCCGAACGCCCGCTCGCCGAACACCGCCCGCGAACTCCAGATCTTCTGCCCGTTGAGCAGCCACCCGCCGTCGGTCTTGGTCGCTGTGGAGCGAAGCGATGCCAGGTCACTTCCCGCCTCGGGCTCAGACCACGCCTGCGCCCAGATCTCTTCGCCGCTAGCCATTTTCGGCAGCACCCTGTCGAGCTGTTCCTCCGTGCCATGCGAGAACAGGGTCGGTGCCAGCATCGAGATACCGTTGGCGCTGGCTCGGCCCGGCGCCCCCGCTCGGAAGTACTCTTCCTCGAACACTACCCACTGCAGGAGTGTTCCGTCACGGCCGCCATAGCGTTCCGGCCAGGTGATCACCGACAGCCCGGCGTCGAAAAGTATTTTGTCCCAACGGCGATGCTGCTGGAAGCCTTCGGCGGTGTCGTACGACTTTGTTGGGAACGAGTATGTGTTGGCGGCGAGGAACTCGGCTACCTCCGCCTGGAACTCGCGGGTGGCGTCGTCGAAAGTCAGGTCCACTTCAGACCCTCTCGGTGCGCTTCTGAAGGTCACGAAGCTGCGGCTTTACGACCTTCCCAGAGGGGTTGCGTGGCAACGTTTCGAGGAACTCCACTGATCGTGGTGTCTTGAAGTTCGCGAGATGTTTTCGCGTGTAGTCGATCACGGCCTGCGCATCAAGCTCGGAACCTGGCAGGGCGACTACGAACGCCTTGCCGACTTCGCCGAGCCGGTCGTCGGAGATTCCGATCACCGCCGCCTCGGCGACTCCCTGGAGGCGGGTGAGGGCCTGCTCGACCTCAGCCGGATACACGTTGAATCCGCCACAGATGTACATGTCTTTGAGCCGGTCGGTGATCCTCAGATTGCCAGCGTCGTCGAGCTCGCCGACATCGCCGGTGTGCAGCCAACCCTCGGCGTCGATCGCGGCCGCGGTGGCCTCGGGGTCATCGAGGTAGCCGAGCATCACGTTGGGTCCGCGCAGCAGGACCTCTCCCTTGTCCCCGATTCTCAAATCGAAATCCGCGATCGGGCGTCCGGACGTGGTGGCGACGGTGACGGCATCGTCGTCGGCCCGGCACATGGTGCCGAAGCCGCTGGCCTCAGTGAGCCCGTACGCGGTGAGCACGATGTCGATGTCGAGCTCGTGTTGCATGCGTTCGATCAGCACCACGGGGATGGTCGCCGCGCCGGTAACGGTGAATCGCAGCGAGGTGAGGTCGTAGTCGGAGCGCTCGGGGTGGTCAAGGAGGGTCTGAAAGATCGTCGGTGGGCCGGGCAGCACCGTGATCCCGTGGTCCTGCGCTGTCTGCATCGCCTGCTTTGGGTCGAACGTCAACTGCGGGACCAGGGTGGCACCGGTCTGCAGGCAGGCAAGAATGCCCGCTTTGTAGCCGAAGTTGTGGAAGAACGGATTGACGCACAGGTAGCGGTCGTCGCTGGTGACTTGCCCGCAGGCCGCCCACGCTGCCGACGCCTCGAGGGACTGCCGGTGTGCACACCGCACGCCCTTGCTGCGTCCGGTGGTACCTGAGGTGAACAGGATGTCGGAGACATCGTCGGGGTGGACCGCCGCCGCGCGGGCGTCCACCTGGTCCAAGGCGGCGACGCCGCTGCCGCTGATGAACTCATCCCACGTGCCGTCTGCCTTCTCGATCGGGATGCGCACGAGGTGACGCAGAGCTGGTAGCGCGTTGCGGTCCATACTGGCTGCCTTGTCAGCACCCAGGAACTCACCGGAGGCGAAGAGTAGCGGCGCCGCGGTGCGCACGAGAATATCTGTGGCCTCGTCGGCCGTGTAGCGGGTGTTTAGCGGGACTAGTACCGCGCCCGCATGGTGGGTGGCCAGGCAGACCACCACCCAGTGCCAGGTGTTCGGCGACCAGATCGCGACGCAGTCGCCGGGACGCACGCCAAGGTCGATCATCGCTGCAGCAGCCCGCCGGACCTCCGAACGTAGGTCGGCGAACGTCAGTGTTCTGTCATCCGTGACCACCGCGGGGTGGTCAGGAAGTTCGTGCGCGATCCGGTCGAGGACCGCGGGAGTGGTTCTCCGCTGAGTCATACCCGGGTCGTCCCCTGTCCCTTTCAACAAAGCAAGTGCTTGGTAGGTTAGCCTACAGGGGTGATAGAGGTCCAGGAGTTCAGGGCTGAGGTCAGTGATTGGCTCGCCGACAATCTGGTCGGTGAATACGGCGCGCTCAAGGGCCTCGGCGGGCCCGGCCGCGAGCACGAAGCTTTCGAGGAACGCCGCGCCTGGAACCAGCATCTCGCAGCCGCGGGGCTGACCTGCCTGGGTTGGCCGGAGGAGCACGGTGGCCGCGGGCTGTCGGTGGCTCACCGGGTCGCCTTCTACGAGGAATACGCGAAGGCCGACGCCCCCGACAAGGTCAACCACTTCGGAGAGGAGCTACTCGGGCCGACGCTCATCGCGTACGGCACCGCCGAGCAGCAGAAACGGTTCCTGCCCAAGATCCTCGATGTCACCGAGTTGTGGTCGCAGGGATACTCCGAGCCCGGCGCGGGCAGTGACCTCGCCAATGTCTCGACAGTGGCCGAACGCGACGGCGCCCAGTGGGTGATCAATGGCCAGAAAGTGTGGACCTCACTGGCGCACTGGGCTCAGTGGTGCTTTGTGGTGGCCCGCACCGAGAAAGGTTCCAAGCGTCACGCCGGCCTGTCCTACCTGCTGGTTCCGCTGCATCAGCCCGGCGTCGAAATCCGCCCGATTATCCAGCTGACCGGCGACTCTGAGTTCAACGAGGTCTTCTTCGACGACGCCCGCACCGACGCAGACCTCGTCGTCGGCACGCCGGGTGACGGTTGGCGGGTCGCGATGGGGACACTGACGTTCGAGCGTGGTGTATCCACGTTGGGCCAACAGATCCGTTATGCACGTGAGCATTCCAACCTGGTGGAACTGGCCAAGCGCACCGGCGCTGCGGAGGACCCGCTGATCCGCGAGCGACTGACCCGATCCTGGGCAGGGCTGAAGGCGATGCGGTCCTACGCGCTGGCAACCATGGATGTGGAGGAAGCCAGCCGGGCCGCCGGCAAAGACAACGTTTCGAAGTTGTTGTGGGCCAATTGGCATCGCGAGCTCGGTGAGATCGCGATGGACGTGCAGGGCATGGCAGGACTGACGCTCGACGACGGCGAGTTCGACGAGTGGCAGCGGCTGTACCTGTTCTCCCGCTCGGACACCATCTACGGCGGATCCAATGAGATTCAGCGCAACATCATCGCCGAGCGCGTGCTCGGCCTTCCCAAGGAGGCTCGCGGATGAGCGCTCGCGCGACGACCAGAGGAGTCAGATGAGTCTGTCAGTTGCACCGAAAGAGATTGACGGCCACGGCCTTCTGGCCGGCAAGGTAGTTCTGGTGACCGCGGCCGCGGGCACCGGCATCGGATTCGCGGTGGCCCGACGAGCGCTAGCCGAGGGTGCCGATGTCGTCGTGTCCGACTATCACGAGCGTCGGCTAGGGGAGGCGCGCGATTCACTCGCCGCCTTAGGCCTGGGCCGGGTCGAAGCCGTGGTGTGTGACGTGACGTCCACCGCCGCGGTCGATGCTTTGATCGCCGATGTTGTGTCTGCCATGGGCCGACTGGATGTGCTGGTCAACAACGCTGGGCTGGGCGGCCAGACTCCGGTTGTCGATATGACCGATGACGAATGGGACCGTGTTCTGAACGTCACGCTGACGTCGACGATGCGCGCCACGCGGTCCGCACTGCAGTACTTTCGCTCTGCGCCCCACGGCGGCGTGATCGTCAACAACGCTAGCGTGCTGGGCTGGCGCGCACAGCATTCGCAGTCCCACTATGCGGCGGCCAAGGCTGGTGTGATGGCTCTGACGCGGTGCAGCGCAGTCGAGGCCGTCGAGTACGGGGTGCGGATCAACGCTGTGTCGCCGAGTATCGCTCGGCACAAGTTCCTCGAGAAGACGAGTAGCTCCGAGTTGCTGGACCGGCTCTCCGAAGGGGAGGCGTTCGGCCGCGCTGCCGAGCCGTGGGAAGTCGCCGCCACGATAGCGTTTCTGGCCAGCGATTACTCCAGTTACCTCACAGGCGAAGTGATCTCGGTTTCGAGTCAGCACCCATGACCATTCCGGCACCGGCCGCCAAAACCCGTCGCAACGAGCTCCTGGCGCTAGCTGCGACGATGTTTGCGCAGCGCGGACTGCGGGCGACTACCGTACGTGACATCGCCGATTCCGCGGGAATCCTGTCGGGCAGCCTCTATCACCACTTCTCTTCGAAGGAGGAGATGGTCGACGAGGTGCTGCGCGGGTTCCTCGATTGGCTGTTCGCCCGCTATGAACAGATCGTGGCGACCGAGCCAAATCCGTTGGAAAGGCTCAAGGGTCTTTTCATGGCTTCGTTCGAGGCGATCGAGAACCGCCACGCCGAGGTCGTGATCTACCAGGACGAGGCCATGCGACTAGCCGAGCAGGAACGGTTCGCCTACGTAGACGAGCGCAACAGAGAACAGCGCAAGATGTGGGTCGACGTGCTGAACCAAGGCATCTCACAGGGCTACTTCAGTCCTGATGTCGATGTCGACCTGGTGTACCGATTTATCCGTGACACCACCTGGGTTTCGGTTCGCTGGTATCAGCCGGGCGGGCCGCTGACAGCTGAGCAGGTTGGTCAGCAATACCTCGCCATCGTGCTCGGTGGCATTACGACAGAAGGAGTCTGAAATGGCTGCAGCGTCAGAAGCTTACGTAGTCGATGCGGTGCGCACCGCGGTCGGAAAGCGTGGCGGGTCGCTGGCGGGAGTGCATCCCGTTGATCTTGGTGCCGTTGCCTGGCGCGGTCTGTTGGGGCGGGTCGATGTTGACCCCGGCGCGGTGGACGACGTCATCGCTGGCTGTGTCGATGCCATCGGCCCGCAGGCTGGCAACATCGCCCGGCTGTCCTGGCTGGCCGCCGGATTCCCCGAAGAGGTTCCCGGTGTCACCGTCGATCGCCAATGTGGTTCCAGCCAGCAGGCCATTTCCTTCGGCGCGCAGGCCATCATGTCGGGCACTGCCGATCTGATCGTCGCCGGGGGTATGCAGAATATGAGCCAGATTCCGATTAGCTCGGCGATGACTGTCGCCGAGCAGTTCGGATTCACCTCTCCGACAAACGAATCGAAGAGCTGGCTGCATCGTTACGGCGACCAGGAGATCTCACAGTTCCGCGCTTCGGAGCTGATTGCCCAGAAGTGGGACCTGTCCCGCGAGGAGATGGAGCTTTTCGCGCTTACCAGCCACGAGCGCGCGCGGGCGGCGATCCGTGCCGGGCATTTCGACAACGAGATTCTCGAGGTCGACGGGTTCCGAATTGACGAGGGTCCCCGCGACACTTCGTTGGAGAAGATGGCCGGTCTCAAGACCCTTGTTGAGGGTGGCCGCCTCACTGCGGCCATGGCCAGCCAGATCTCCGACGGTGCCAGCGCCGTACTGCTCGCTTCAGGGCAAGCGGTCAGGGAGCACGGACTCACACCTCGAGCCCGAATTCACCACATCAGCGCGCGTGGCTCCGACCCGGTGTTCATGCTGACGGGTCCTATCCCTGCGACCCGTTACGCGTTGGAGAAGACCGGTCTGTCCATCGAGGATATCGACACCATTGAGATCAACGAGGCGTTCGCGCCCGTGGTGCAGGCTTGGCTCAAGGAGACCAAGGCTGATCCGGAGAAGGTCAATCCGAGCGGCGGTGCGATTGCGCTCGGACACCCGCTCGGCGCCACGGGGGCAAAGCTTTTTACCACGATGCTGAATACCCTGGAGCGCATCGGCGGCCGCTTCGGTCTGCAGACAATGTGCGAGGGCGGCGGTACGGCTAACGTGACCATCATTGAACGCTTGTAGCCCAAACAGGCTCAGGAGCAAGCGGTAGAGAGGTTCAGGACGGCGATTTCGGCACGATGAGCCCTGCCGCGGACCCGAGCTGCTGGACAGCTTCGGTGACGATCGAGTCGATCAGCTCGGCGCATGTTGGCAGGTCCTCGATGATGCCGGCGACTTGGCCGGAGGCCAGCACGCCGGCGTCGGTGTTGCCCTCGACCAGCCCGGCTTTGAGTAGCATCGGAGTGTTGGCTGCCATCACTACTTGCGACCAGGTCAGCTCTTTGCCGCGGCGCATCTCGAGTCCATCGCTGATGATCGAGCGCCAGGACATTTGTGACATCTTCTTGAATCGCTGCGCGTTTCGTACGGCGGCGGAGAAGCCGCGCAGCGGGGAACCATTCTCTAGTTTCTCGACCAGGCCGGTGCGCAGCACCCGGTGCGGCATACCGTCTACTCGGGTTGACACGACCGTCCCATCCAGAGCCGCTTGCAGATAGCGTTGCTTGACAGCGTCGGGGACGGTTGAGTCCGTGGTCAACAGGAATCGTGTCCCCATGGCCACCCCGGCAGCGCCATACGACAACGCCGCCGCCAGTCCGCGGCCATCGAAGAATCCGCCCGCCGCGATGACCGGCATGCCGGTGTCGGCAACGGCATCGAGCACTGACGGCAGCAACAGTGTGGTGGCGATTGGCCCGGTGTGTCCACCGCCCTCGCCGCCCTGCACGATGACGGCATCGGCGCCCCAGCCCGCAACTTTCTTTGCGTGTTTGGCCAGCCCGACTGAGGGGATGACCACGACGCCAGCATCTTTGAGCTTGGCGATGAGGTCCGGCTTGGGTGCTAGGGCGAAGGAAGCGACGCGGACGCCTTCGCTGATCAGGAGGTCGACGCGCTGATTGGCGTCACCAGCATCGGCGCGGATGTTGATGCCGAACGGCTTGTCGGTGGCGGCCTTGACCTTCGTGACGGCCGTCTTGAGCTCGTCGAGCGTCATCGTTGCCGACGCCAGGATGCCTAGTCCGCCGGCATCAGCGGTCGCGGAGACCAGGCTGGCTCCTGCGACCCAGCCCATGCCGGTCTGGACGACGGGGTGCTCGATGCCGACCAGCTCGGTCAGTGGAGTCTTCAGACGCTGGGTCATGTCCGTACTTCTTTGTCCCGCAGTGACTTCGGATCTATGACATCACGGATGAGTTGCAGCTCGTCACCGGACGGTAGTCGGGTGGTTTCTGCGCTGTCCAGCCCGTGCACGTCGAACGAGGTGTTCTCGGCTACGTGTTCGGGCTCGACGCCGGGATGTATCGACACCGCACGCATCTGGTGCTCTGGGCCGTTGAAGTCGAATACGCCGAGGTTGGTCACCACCTGGTGCACATTGGTGAATCGATAGGCAGGATTGTCTGAATCGATCTTGTCCCAGCCGATCCCAGACACGATGTCCACGGAATCGCCGAACACGCGTTTGGAGTGATTACCCACCCAATAGCTGGTGGCGTGGTTGATGGAGTTACCGGGTGCACCTCGTACCCCGAACATCTGTCGGGTCGGATGCTGCAGCGGCCCGAAGGCCGACAGGTTCTGGTTGCCGTACCGATCAATCTGGTTGGCGCCCATGACGACGTGTCGCCGACCCCATGCCAGCGTCTCGAAGACCCGGCCGAAAGGCATCCAGCCCTCGATGGCGGCGCTCGCGCCGATGGCTGGGGTGTCGGCGATGAGTCGGGCTTCGCCGTCGGTCAGCACGATGTCTGGCGAAAAGGTGAGCCGCGCCAGCCTGGCTCCGACCGAGACGACGGTGGTCATCGGGCTGACCATGATCTCACCCGCATCGCGGAAGAGTTCGGCGCAGGCAACGGTGCATATCTCGGCGCGGGTCACAGCGGTCATTTGGAGGCCTCCCGATCTGCGGTGAATTTCTGAACCGCGGCCTGGTAGTCGGCCTCGCTGCCGGACAGATAGGTTTCGACGAACGCCGTCCAGGCCTCTTCGGACCCGGCCGCTTCGGCGTAATGGCGCTGGAACTTCTCGTCCCGCCGATAGTTGGGCTCGGCGGTAGTGAAGTGGGCGCCGCCCGGGGCCTCCACGACGGTGTCGACCATCATGCGGTTGATGAGTAGGGCTTGTGGTGCAACGGATTTCACTAGCTCTTCGGTCGACACCACCGTCTCAACCGACAGGTAGCGTCTCTGAGCGGCCATCAGGAACAGATCATCGAAGTACGGGTCGATTCCGGTATAGGCCGCATTGCCCCGTGCGTCGCCGAGATTCATGTGCACGAACGCCGCATCCAGTGTCAGCGCCGGCATCGCGACCAGCTCTTCGAAGGCGCCTCCCCCCGGTTCAGTGGGGTAGGGCGAGCGCACCGTCTTGAGTTCGTCGCCCCAGAATGCCCGGACGTCACTGCCGAGCCCGGCGCGAATCGGTAGGAACGGCAGTCGCTGCGCTGCGGCCTGCAGCCCACAGCGCAGCATGCCTTCGTCCATCTCGCGTGCCTCGATTGCGCCCGACGTGCGGGCCTTGGCGAACCACGGGTCGTAAAACGGCGGTGAGTCCAGTGACACGAAGCCGTAGTACGCCCGCTTGACCTTGCCCGCTGAGCAGAGCAGTCCCAGATCAGGACCACCGTAGGTGACGACGGTGAGATCGGTGACGTCAGTGCGAAGCAGGGCGCGTACGAACGCCATCGGCTTGCGCCGGGAACCCCAGCCGCCGATTCCGATGGTCATGCCACTGCGTATCCCGGCGACGGCGTCTTCCAGGGTCGCCCGTTTATCTGTCATCGTTCCCCCAGTCGTGCGCTCGTGGGCCCACTGCTGCCATCCACTGCGTCATACAGCGTCATTTGGATCCCTTGTCAGTGCCGGCGAACTCGTCGCGGTGCTCATCGGCCACTCCAGCGAGGTTCAGTTCGAAGGTGAAGCCTTGCTCCATGCGGTAGCTGGCGTTCACGTTCTGCACGTCGATGAGATTCAGTGCTTCCTTCGCGGCGCGGATCACCCGGGTGTCTTTGGCGGCGATGTCGCGGGCGACCCGCAGGGCGGCTTCGTCCAGGTCCGCTCGAGGCACCACCTCATGCACTGATCCGAACTGGCGCAGTGTGTCGGCGTCCACCGTGGCTGCGGTGAAGAACATCCTTCGCATCATGTGTTGGGGTACCAGGCGGGAAAGGTGGGTGGCGGCGCCCAGCGCGCCCCGCTCTACCTCGGGAAGGCCGAATGTCGCGTCATCGGAGGCCACGATGACATCGGAGTTGCCGACTAGGCCTATACCGCCTCCTACGCAGAAGCCGTTGACCGCGGCCACGACGGGCACCTCGCACTCGTACACCGCTCGGAAAGCGTGATAGCAGCCGCGATTGGCATCGATGAGTGCGGTGAAGCCGTCGGTTTTCTGCATCTCCTTGATGTCGACGCCGGCGTTGAACCCGCGGCCCTCGGCTCGCAGGATCACCACGTGGGTGCTGCGGTCACGGCCCGCGGCGGTGATGGCGTCGCCGAGTTCGAACCAGCCGCGCGAGGGGATCGCATTGACGGGGGGATAGTCGACGGTGACCGAGACAATGCCCGGCTCCACGGTCTTTGTGGCGATGGACAACGGGGCTCCAGTTCACTCTCGATGTGGGGGCATTACCTGAGCAAGCACTTGCTTGGTACGCTAGCACAGTGACCAATCCCCTCGATAGTGACCTGCAGGCCATCCGGCTGGGGTTGGCCGGCCGGGTCGTGCTCGTCACCGGCGGGGTGCGCGGCGTCGGCGCTGGCATCAGCAAGGTCTTCGCCGACCAGGGCGCCACGGTGGTGACCTGTGCGCGTCGGCCGGTGGAAGGTCTGCCCTACGCCTTTCATTCCTGCGACATCCGTGATGATGACTCGGTCAAGGCGCTCATCGAGGCGATCGTGGCCGACTATGGGCGCCTCGACGTGGTGGTCAACAACGCAGGTGGCTCGCCCTACGTGCTCGCGGCCGACGCCCCGGCCAACTTCAGCAGGAAGATCGTGGAACTCAACCTGCTTGGCGCGCTCTCAGTATCGACGCACGCCAACTTGGTGATGCAAAACCAGGAGTCCGGCGGTTCGATTGTCAACATCTCCAGCGTGAGTGGAGGGCGGCCCACCCCGGGCACCGTTGCTTACGGCGCGGCGAAGGCGGGCATGGAGAACATGACCAGCACGCTGGCCGTGGAGTGGGCCCCGAAGGTACGGGTCAATGCGGTGGTGGTGGGCATGGTCGAGACCGAGCAATCTGAAACGTTCTACGGCGACGCCGACTCGATCGCCGCGATCTCGCGCAACGTGCCGCTGGGTAGACTGGCGAAACCGGCCGACATCGGTTGGGCTACAGCATTTCTAGCATCGGATGCAGCGTCCTACATCAGTGGGGCGTCACTGGAGGTGCATGGCGGCGGAGAGCCGCCGCACTACCTATCAACCACAACCGCCGACCTCAAATAGGCGAAGGTGGCTTAGAAAAGGAGTTAGCGATGGGACTGCTCGACGGCCGTGTGGCCATCGTGACGGGCGCCGGCGGCGGGATAGGCCGGGCCCACGCGTTGGCGTTCGCCACCGAAGGTGCGCGGGTGGTGGTCAACGATATCGGCGTAGGTCTAGACGGTTCGCCAGCCGGCGGCGGTAGCGCAGCGCAGGGGGTCGTCGACGAAATCGTCGCTGCCGGTGGCGAAGCTGTTACCAGCGGAGCCAACGTTGCCGACTGGTCGCAGGCAGAGGGTCTCATCCAGACCGCCGTCGACAGTTTCGGCTCACTGGAGATCTTGGTGAACAACGCCGGGATCGTTCGCGACCGGATGTTCGCCAACGCCAGCGAAGAGGAGTTCGACGCCGTCACTGGCGTCCATCTGAAGGGACACTTCGCCACGATGAGGCACGCGGCTGCGTACTGGCGGGCAAAAGTGAAAAGCGGCGACGCGGGTCCCGACACCCTCGATGCCCGCATTATCAACACCAGCTCGGGAGCTGGGCTGCAAGGCAGTGTGGGACAGGCTAACTACAGCGCCTCCAAGGCAGGAATCGCCGCACTGACGCTGGTCGCCGCGGCCGAGATGGGCCGCTACGGCGTTACCGTCAATGCGATCGCGCCGGCGGCGCGTACCCGGATGACCGAGACGGTTTTTGCCGAGATGATGTCGACCCAGGATGCGGATTTCGACGCGATGGCGCCGGAGAACATTTCGCCGTTAGTGGTGTGGCTGGGCAGCGTGGAATCCCGCGACGTCACCGGCAAGGTGTTCGAGGTCGAGGGCGGCAAGATTCGTGTCGCCGAGGGGTGGGGGCACGGTCCGGAGATTGACAAGGGCGCCAGGTGGGACCCCGCTGAACTAGGACCCGTGGTGACCGACCTGCTGGCCAAGGCGCGTACGCCGGTACCCGTATACGGGACCTGATCTCAGAGCACCCCCACGGCCAGGGCCCCGCTGCTGGGGCGCCACCTCGAGGGGCGGTGCTCGCTCAGGCTGGATCGCAGATGAGAATCGGGATCTTGCGGTCGGTATAGGACCGGTAGTTGGCGAAATCCGGATATATGCCATCGAGCCTGGGCCAGTACTGCTCTCGTTCATCGTCTGTCGCGTCGCGAGCGATCAGCTGCAGCGTTTCGTTCTTGATCTGAAACGAGGCCCGGGG
>Ga0209991_10000125_pt1 | contig 33450 bp, 27 predicted proteins | sample ChitaG_FD_183167 | JGI IMG/M metagenome (GOLD analysis project Ga0209991, IMG submission 183167) | Deep subsurface microbial communities from South Pacific Ocean to uncover new lineages of life (NeLLi) - Chile_00310 metaG (SPAdes)... | ecosystem: Environmental > Aquatic > Marine > Oceanic >... | reverse complement strand
ATACGGATGAAGTAGAGACCGCCTGCAAGCTCGGCACCAGCGTCGTCGGTCCCGTCCCAGTAAACCGAACCGTAGCCGGAAAGCTCGCCGTCGTGAAGGGTACGAACCACCTTGCCTGTTACGTCGTAGACCCGAATCGTAGTTGAGATAGGATAGCCAACCGCGTAGCTCACAAGGGTGCCGGCAATGAACGGATTGGGACCGGTAACCTCTATACGAAGCGCATCCGCGGACTCGGCAACGCCGACTAACGGCGTGCCCTGGAATCCTACGGGCCATTCTATACCGAGCAGGGTCCGCTCAGGCTCCCCAGGAATCGCGGCAAAGAACGTCGCTATGTAGGATGCGTCGTCGTCGCAGACCCACTGGGTAAACGTGATGTTAGTGGTCTGTTCCGGATCAAGATTGGCCACCGGGACGCTGTCTAGATAGTCTACGGTATGATAGCCAAGGGAAACGATCTCGCAGTAGCAGTAGAAGTTTTCAGCCGCCTCTGTGCCTACGTTCTTGAAGGTAGCCTCAGGCGTCATGCTGTCCACAACGCTGCCTTCCTCAGGCTTTGCGACCGCTATCGGATCAACCTGAACGGCGCTCTCGATGGTGGCGTACTCGACCCTGGTGTTGTTTGAGGGGTCGTCGTCCTCAGTGGTCCTCTCAGGCCAGAGGTAGACCGTTACCTCTACCCTGTAGCGGTCGCCAGCCCCGCCCGGGGGTGTCCAGGACGGGAAGGAGACGGCGTCCTCTTCGCCTGCCTCAAGATAGACGATGCCCTCAAGGTTGCCTTTGTCGTAGTTGACGCCCGGACCGGTGATTACGCACATGGCGTAGCCGGAGTCAACATCACCGCCGAAGTTGGCGATGACCGCACTGGGCGTGACTGGATCGGTGGTGATCTTGCCCAGCGGTTTAAGGATGCGGGTGCATGCCAGATCGCGAGCACCCGGTTCGGGACCGCCTCCGCTGCCAGCGTACCAGTTGTAGTAGACCTCGTAGTTGCCGTCGCGCCGGTCGGTCCAGGTGATGTGCACGTTGCCGTTGGGGTCGGCGGTGAGGTTGGGGTGACGGGAAATAATGCCGTCATTAGGGGTCAGCTCCTGGGGAGCGCCCCACGAGCCGTCCTTAGGTCGAGTGGCATAGTATATCTCGTAGGTCTGACCAGAGCGATCTTCCCACGCTACCCAAACCGTGCCGAAGGTGTCGCAGCAGATGGAGAGGTAGTAAAGCGATGTGGGACAGTTACTTATCTGAACCGGCGTGTTCCAGGAACCGCCCACGTTGTCTATCACAGACACCTGGTAGGGCGAGGGATAGTCCATGTAGGCGATGTATAGATTACCGTCAGGATCAGAGCAGATGGATGTGGGACGGATATGGTAGGCGCTGTAGGAGGGAAGCAGGTACTCGTGTGACCAGGAGGTGCCATTGGAGCTCCACATATGCCCGATGCTGTAAGAAGGTCCTGCAGAACGATAGATACCCATGGAGATGTGCCTTACGCCGTCAGGGGTCACGCAGATCGATGGGTGAACAAAGTAGTGGTAGTCAGAGGAGCTGGGAGCCCAGGCATTGATCAGAGGTCCCCAGGTGCCGCCGGAGCTGCGCTCCCGATAACATACCCGGTACACGAAGCCCGGGTAGGACCATGAACCGGAGGTGGCGATGTAGGAGGTGCCGTTACTGGTATTGGTTATGGACTGGGCCCGCAGGCTTTGGCCAGAGGTGTGAAGATATTGCGAACCCCAGGATGAGCCGTTGTAGCCGTTGTAGTACAGGTTACCTGACCGGTCCCATACCGCATGGGCATTGGTTCCGTCTCCGGCTGCTACGGCAACATCATAAGACAAGCTGGTTGAACTCAGCGCGGTTCCTGAACCGGCAGCGGGCGGTGATCCGATGGGAAACACCACGGCACGAACGTACTGAGAGAAGCTATAGTCGCGCCACACGATGTAGACATCGTTGGCATCCGCTGCTACACCCCATCCACCGGTGTTATAAGGGGCGTAGGAGGTGCCTGAGGTGTTTGAGATCCTCCAATCGGAGTGCCACTGGCCGAAGAGCGGAACCGCGGCCAATGCCAGCACCCCGAGGATCACTATAGTCTTACGCATTATGCCTCCTTGGCTTTTTGTTTAAGACCTCGCACAGGCAAAGCCTGCGCACTTTGTTTTCGAGAATCTTGCAGGAAATCTTGACGTAACTATAGTCCTCCCTTTCCACATTCCGATTGACATCTTGCCCATCTGCCTGTTACACACATACATCAACCTACCGTCCTCCTTTCTCGTTCTCCTCCACCTTTACTTCAACCCGCAACCGGTTCCCCGAACACCCATCACAAAACTATAGAACTATAGGCAAAGAGGGGGTTTTGTCAAGCTCCATCCATTGAGTAAGAACGTGCCCAGTCCGATATCTAAAACGACCCAGAGCCCGGGGCGGTTCGCAACAAAAGCCGAACTTACTGCGTCTTCTATGACGCGATCCAAAAAAGGAGGAAGCATGAAGAGGTTTTCGTTAGTCGTTGTGGCCTTTCTTGTTGCAGCGGCATCACTTACGGCCGCAGAGCGGCTCAAGAAGGAGTTTGAGGTCGGCTCCGACCCTGAACTTACGGTTGACGTTGATGCCGGAAGGGTGACGGTTCACAGAGGTGAGGGTGACAAGATCACGGTCTACGTCCAGTTGCCGGATCGTGAGGGATACAGACTCTCAAGCGATCAGGACGGTGACGAGGTGCGCGTTGACCTGGAACACAGAGGCCTCATAGGATGGTTCCTCTTCCCCCTCCACTTCATCTCCGGTGATGAGCCATGGGTTCGAGTCGAGGTGCCTTCAAAGTGCGACCTTGATCTTGCGATCGATGCCGGACGCATAGAGGTAAAAGGCGGCATTGAAGGAACCATCAAGGCCCGGACAGGCGCAGGTTCGATAAGGATGAATGACGTTGGAGGCGATGTTAGGGCAAGGACCACAAGCGGCTCTATCCATATAGATGAGGCTAAGGGAACGGTGGATGCAGAAACCAGCACAGGCGAGATAAGGGTTCAAGACTCGAAAGGGGAGTTCTATCTTGAGACCAGTGCCGGCTCTATCGAGATAGAGCGCACGTCAGGCCGGTTCCGCGTCCGCTCAAGCGTAGGATCGATCGATTTTGACGGAACCATTACAGAAGGAGAGGATAATCTTCTCAAGACCTCGGTAGGTTCTATTAGAGCCAGGCTCAGCGGTCTTTCCGATATCGAGATAGACGCAGAGACCGAGGTTGGCAGCGTGAGCATCTTTCCGGGTATTGAGCCGGTTGACGAGGGCGAGCATTACCTTCGTGTTCGTATAGGTGACGGCAGTAAGAGGCTTAGACTGCGTTCTGAGACCGGATCGATTCGTATCGAGAAGGGGTCGAGGCCTTCCTACTCCGATCCTTATACCCCTAAGGGACGCACGTCTGAGGAAGAGAAATGATCCGAGATTTAAGTAAGCCTATCCCCACAAGGGGAGGTGCCCTGTTGGTAAGAAAGGACTGCCTCTTTACTTCCTTTCCTTTCCTTTCTTCGCGCCCCCGACCAGCCGAGCAACGAGTATCCCGATTGCCACCCCGCCGGTCGTCTCGATAACGGAAACCAAATCGCCCTGCATATCTTTCATGAAGGAAGCAAGCGGCCTCGTGAAACTTATAAGAGGCAGAAGGTAAACCATTATTACACCGGCGATGACTCCGCCCGCGAAGCTGACAACCGCGCGCAAGAAAATAATCCTTCGGCTTACCCAGTCACCCAGATACATAAGTCCGGCAAAGAGTGCGAAGTAGAGAAGGGCGTATAGACCTCTAAGTAGAGGCGAGGCAGGAGAGCGGCCTACGATAACAACCATTGCAGAAAGGATAACAGCACTCCCAAGCGCATAGAAGAACCCCTCTTCGTTCCAGGAAAGAACCACAAATCCCAGGACGGCGGCAAGGAATGCCACCTTTAGCCCCATCCCACTGAACCATGCCCCCTGCAGGAGCCCGTGCAGCAGCCCTGCAACCACAAAGGCAACCGCAAGCACAAGAAGGATCTTCAACCAACTGCTACGTTGTTTCATTCCAACTCCTTTTCAGGTTTAAGGGTTTTTCTTTCACCCAGAAGGATCCTTGTAACAAGCAGAGCACTCGGCACTGCAACCCCGACCTCAAGTGTAGGAGCTAAACCCAGCTTCAGGCCTTCAAAGAACCCGCCTATGCTTCCCGTAAGCGTCCCAACTACCCCGAAGGTCAGGAGCCCTGCAACGCCTCCTCCCAGAAGGCCGAAAAACCAACGCAGGGTCTGACGCGGCCGGCCGAGCACATCCCCAAGCTTGATCAGTCCGACAAAGAGGACTTCGACTCCAAAGATAAGAAGAATCTGGATTAGTTTTGCACTCATGAACCTTCCGACAAGCCCGCCGGCAAGGGCCGCGATGAGAGCGGTCAGGAGCGCGTAGAAAAGTCCCCTCTCGTGCCAGGCGCAAACAAGGAACCCGATCACGCCTGCCGCCACTCCTATCTGCAAGACCCTTATCCATCCTATAGGGGCTTTGGAAAGCAATTCAACAAGGATTTGTCCTGCGCCTGCGATGATGAGGGAGATAAACAGCGCAACGGTCATCCTCACCCATGAGAGAGGGTCTCTTACCATGCTACAGCATAAGGGATTCATCGCTCCTGTCAAGTCTATCTATCACCCCACAGCTTCGTGTAGCGAAGGTGTGGGGACCCCGAATAAGCAAGCATCCCTAAATTCTCATTGCGATCTCTCGTCCTCCGACGAAAGGAGCATTATTTCACCTCCCCCTTGATGGGGCGAAGTGCCCCCGTCGGGCAGAGGGTAGGGAGGGGGTGAAAACCTGGACATCCTTTTTGCTGCTGACTGACAGTACGCGCAAGGTAGGTATGAACTTGTTAATCCACTCAGGTATTGTGGCTAATTCCCTTTCAGAAAACGGGAGGTGCGGCCATCTTTCAGTATGCGGCCTTCTGTCTGACAGCGAGGGCAGTAGAAGGTGTCGCGGGCGGTGGTCGAGACCCACTCTATCCTGGTGCCGCAGCGCGGGCAGGACTCGCCCTTGCGGCGGTGCACTGCCATGAATGGTCTGGTCTCATTGATCTCGATCCCCTTACCGGTGAGCCGGCGGGTCTGCTCGGTAGCCTCGATAAGGGTCTTGCGTATAGCTCCATGTAGTCGGGCGACTTCATCCGCACTCAGCTTATTCGCCTGCTTGAAGGGCGAAAGTCCTGCCTGCCAGCAGATCTCATCCGCGTAAGCGTTGCCTATGCCCGCGACGTTGCGCTGATTCAAAAGGAAGTTCTTTAATCTCTCACGGGAGGCTCCAAGAAGTTCAGCCAATCTATCCACCGTAAACTCCTCGGAGAGCGGCTCAGGTCCCAGTTCCTTTATATCGTCTGTTCCCTTATCCTTTGGGAGTATCCACATGCTCATGCGCTTGAGTTTTGCATCCTCAACCAGGTGCAGGGTATTGTCATTATCGAACTCTATGAACGCGGCTGAACTTTTGAGGGGTTCTTTCTCTTTGGGCTGTATCTTGAATCTGCCTTTAAGCATCAGATGGACAACGATCCGGTATCCCTCCAGCGCTATCTCGATGTACTTCCCCCGGCGCGTGACACCGGCCACCCTCTGTCCTATTAAGTCATCGGGAAGGAGTGTTTTCTGGATATAGGGCTTGATGATACGAAAGTCTTCGATCGACTTGCCGACGATCAGGCGTTGGATGTTCTCCCGCAGAACCTCCAGCTCAGGCATCTCAGGCATGATCAACACCCCACGCGAATACTTCGTCTTCGCTTGGGGACCCCCCGGAATAAAAAGACACTGAGAGATACGCTCATAGATCCAGCTTAGTCGAACGGCTTTGTTTTGTCAAGGGGTGTTCTTTGGTTAAAATCTTTAGGGGCCGGTCTCAGACCGGCCCCTTTCCTTTTTATCTTCGATCTTTCGTCCTCAGGACGAAAGGAGGATTAGTGAAGAATCAGCACCTTGCGTGTGGCGTTGAACTCAGGTGTTAGCATCCTCACGAAGTAGACGCCCGAAGCAACGGCGTCTGTATTCCAGTTGATGGTGTAGTAGCCGGGGCCGCGGGAATCATCAACCAGCGTCGCCACCACGTTGCCTGCCACGTCGTAGACGCGCAGGTTCACATTGGTCGCGGTAGGTAGCGTGAAGCTGATCCTGCTGCCTGCAACATCCAGACTGAAGCGCTCGGCAACAGGTTCCTCAGCAATACCTGAGTATTCGAAGGTCTCCACGAGCGGCGGATTGCTGATATTGCCGCCGAGCTCCTCTGTAGCCCAGAAGGTAATCGTGTAGGTGCCGTTCTCAAGACCTTCTACCGTTGGGAACTTGATGTTCTTGGACTCTTCGACGACAAAGGGTTCACCTGTCACACTATCCTCGTAGACCACGGCGTGGTACTCGCCATCCTCGATCTTGCAGTGGAGTGTCGCAACCGTCAACTCTGCACCCGCATGTTCCTCGAAAGTCGCCTCTGGGTCGAATTCGTTGTACTGCTGGGGTGTAGGCGAAAGCATGACGGTCGGGGTCACGTCCATACCGGCAAAGGTGGTCCAGTGCTTATCCTTGGCGTTGTTGGTCGGGTCAATGTCGTCAGAGTGCTCGACCACGAATAGGGCAGTGTATTCCTTGTTGGCCTCAGGGGTGAAGTCGCGGAAGCCGTCCACAACGTTGTAGCCCTGCTCGAGCGGGACGCTGTTAAGTGCGTCCTCGTAGACCGTCTCCATGGTCTCGAGGTCTTTGAACTTGCATACCACCTTGGCAGTGGCGGCGTCCAGGTTGTTGAGGATCCTGCACGCTGGCGTGAAGGATACCCCGCCCTCTTCTTCGTCGCGAGGACGGATGATCTGAGCCATCTGGAGATCGAGCTCCTCCGTACCGCTGGTCTCACCGTAGATAAGCACGTTGTCTATCTGATAGAAAAATGACTGTCCGTTGCTGGTCTCATTGTACACCCAGCGCACTTGTGCATCCGCTACTCCGTCCACGCCGAAGGCGCTCAGGCTCCACGTGTCGTGCATCCAGAGCTGCGACAAGGTGTAGGAGGTGATGAGCTGCCAGGTGGAGCCGTCCCAGACCTCAAGCCGCATCTCTCTCGTAGGGGCCATCATATACGTGCCTCTGTCGAATTCCAGCCAGACGTTGCCCCCGAGAGTGAAGGTTGGGGAAAGCAGGGCGTTCTCCACGCACATGGGCCAGCCTAAGAACCACGCCTGATAGTCATCGTTTTCGGCGCAGTTGCCGCCGCCCGATGCGGCATAGTTCATCCAGAAGCCGCCGAGGCCGTTGAGATTCCTCCACTGGTCGTTGCCGCCGCCGATGGTAGTGTTCCATCCGCTGGGTGGCCAGGGGCCTTCGAAGCCCTCGTTCACTACGGTGTCTATTACGGAGGGGCCGCCGCCCAGGGCCCAGACATCAACGTTGTCTACATACCAGAAGTTGATGTTCCAGATGTAGCCGCTGCCGTAGAAGTTGATGACGACCTGGGATTGGCCCGCGGCCCAGGAGCTGATATCTATGCTGTCCCGGGTCCAAGGGTAGGTGGACCCGCTGTAGTCGAAGATCACATTGGGAAAGGTGGAACCGCCGTCCGTTGAGCCCCGCCACTGTGCGGTATAGGGACCGGAGTAATGGTTGTAGTAGTGGTCCGCAACGATCCACACCTCGCTGCAACCAGAGCAGTTAAGCACCGGGGAGATAAGCTCATCGCTAGCGGTTGTGCTGGGCGAGAAGTAGAGGTATGCGGTCTGGGAACCGCCGTAGGGGCCGGGGTGCCAGTCTGAGTTGTCCGCTGGGGGATCGTAGTTGATTGTCCAGCCTGCAGGTGGCGAGGTGGTGCTCCAGGGGCCCTCGAAATCTTCATCGAGCAGTTGGTTCCACTGGGCGTTTAGGGTAGGGACCAGGGCCGCGAACAGAACCAGCGCGGCCGCGATCCCTATGACTTTCTTGGTCATTATGTTCCTCCTTCTTGGAGTTGGTTTATTCTCCAAATCTTCCAATCGGAAACATGAACCTCTGGCCCATTACTCCCGATTCTGCCCGTCCTTCAGTCGGCTCCCGTCTCTCTACCCTAAATTTAGTCGAAATCCGGGGTTTGTCAAGGGGTGTTCTTTGGTTAAAATCTGTAGGGGCCGGTCTCAGACCGGCCCCTTTCCTTTTTATCTTCGATCTTTCGTCCTCAGGACGAAAGGAGGATTAGTGAAGAATCAGCACCTTGCGTGTGGCGTTGAACTCAGGAGTTACCATCCTCACGAAGTAGATGCCCGAAGCAACGGCGTCTGTATTCCAGTTGATGGTGTAGGAACCGGGGCCGCGGCTCTCGGAGACCAACGTCGCCACCACGTTGCCTGCCACGTCGTAGACGCGCAGGTTAACGTTGGTCGCGGTGGCAACGCTGAAGTTCACCCTGGTGCCTAGCACCTCAAGGCTCGTGCGCTCTGGAGCAGGGGTCTCAGCAATGCCGGTGGTGTAGGTGAAGGTCATTGTGGTGTCAGGAAAGCTGATGTTGCTTCCGTCTGCCGGATTCTCGGCCCAGAAGGTAATCGTGTAGGTGCCGCTTTCAAGCACCGGGTCGGGGGCGAACGTTGCTGCCCAGGTCTCGCCGGCCGCAAAGGTATGCGAAACGGATTCCTTGTAGACCGATGCACTGGACTCATCCATTATCTCGCAGATCAGATTTGCCTCGGTTGTCTCAGCGCCTGCTTTTTCGGCGTAGTTGGCCTTGGGTGAGAACGATCCATCCTGCACCTCAGCCGGGGCAAGGATCTCGAACGGCGTTACATCCATGCCGACGGTGGCCTCGAAGTTCTTGTCCTTGTAGTCGTTGTCCGGGTTAATGTCGTCGGGATGCTCCAGCACGAAGAGTGCGTTGTATTTTTTGCCGCCTTCAGGTGTGAAGTCCTTGAAGCCGTATATGTCGTTCTCGCCCGGCTCAAGCGGAACGACTGAGAGCACATCCTCGTAGACGATTGGCCCTGCGAGTTCCTTTATCTTGCAGCTTAGACGGGCGTGGGCCGTGGTATCGAGGTTGTTGAATACCAGGATCTCGGGCGTGAAGGGGACGGGCTCTTCTATGGTCTTGGGCCTGATGATGGCCATTAATTCGAGGTCAAGGCTGTCTGCACTAGGGCCGCCGCCGCCGCCGCCGGAGACGAATAGACATATGTCGTCTACTGACCAGACCCCTTTGCCCATGCCACCCGGCCAGTAGTAGTTGAACCCTATCATGATAGTCTCGCCGATGAACTGCGAGATGCGGAACGTCAAGGGGTTGGGGTAGTCGTTTATGTAGGTCCAGCCAGTAGTCCCATAATCAGTGCATAGATTCGCGAGGGTGTCTACCCACGTTGCCCCGCCGTTGGTGGAGACGCAGATGTAGTTGTAAGCAACAATGCTTGAGTAGAACGCGCTGTTGAGCTGGAGATCCACCGAGTCCTGGGGATTGTAGCCGGTCAGATCTATGGGAGGGGTCCTGAGCCACTCGTCTTGGTAGACGGGGGGTGAGACGGCGATGCCCCACCAACAGTAGGCGCCCCAACTGCCGTTGCAGAACATGCCAGGGCTGTAGTTCCCGTGGAACCACGTGCATGGGAAAGAGCCGTTGTTTAGGTAGTTGTTGATGATCTGGGTCCATCCAGTGGGAAGCCACGAGCCCTCAAAGCCCTCGCAGAACAGTGTGTCTACAAAGGCTGGGACCCCGCCTCCGCCCAGGGCCCAGACATCAACGTTGTCTACATACCAGTAGTTCATGTTCCAGGTATAGCCGCTGCCGTAGAAGTTGATGACGACCTGGGATTGGCCCGCGGCCCATGAGCTGATGTCAATGCTGTCCCGGGCCCAAGGGTAGGTGGACGCGTAGTAGTCGTAGATCACATTGGGAAAGGTGGAACCGCCGTCCGTTGAGCCCAGCCACTGTGACGTATAGGGACCGGAGAAGTGGTTGTAGTAATGGTCCGCAACGATCCACACCTCGCTGCAACCAGAGCAGTCAAGTACCGGGGAGATCAGCTCGTCAACGCCTGTTTCACTGGGAGACCAGCTGATGAATGCGGTCTGGGAACCGCCGTAGGGGCCTGGGTGCCAGTCTGAGTTGCCCACCGAGCCATCGTAGTTGATTGTCCAGCCAGCGGGCGGCGAGGTGGTGCTCCAGGCGCCCTCGAAATCTTCATCGAGCAGTTGGTTCCACTGGGCGTTTATGGTGGGGACCAGGGCCGCGAACAGAACCAGCGCGGCCGCGATCCCTATGACTTTCTTGGTCATTATACTCCTCCTTGCTTGGAGTTGGTTTATTTTCCGAATTTTTCTAATCGGGAATACGAACCTCTGGCCCATTCTCCCAATTTTGCCCGTCCTTCAGTCGGCTCCCGTCTCTGTACCTAAATTTAGTCAAAATTCGGGGTTTGTCAAGTCCTTTGGTTAAAGTCTGTAGGGGCACATAAATAAAGCAGGCGGCCCCAGGTGTTACGGGGCCGCCTGAAGGGAGGGTTCTATGCGTAATCCTTGTAATCCTTAGTCTCGTCCTAGTGAAGAATCAGCACCTTGCGTGTGGCGTTGAACTCAGTGGTCACCATCCTCACGAAGTAGATGCCCGAAGCAACGGCGTCTGTATTCCAGTTGATGGTGTAGGAACCGGGGCCGCGGCTCTCGGAGACCAGCTCGGTCACCACGTTACCTGCCACGTCGTAGATGCGCAGGGTAACGTTGGTCGCGGTGGCAAGGGTGAAGTTCACCCTGGTGCCTAGCACCTCAAGGCTCGTGCGCTCTGGAGCAGGGGTCTCAGCAATGCCGGTGGTGTAGATGAAGGTCATTGTGGTGTCAGGAAAGCTGATGTTGCTTCCGTCCAGCGGATTCTCGGCCCAGAAGGTGATCGTGTAGGTGCCGCTTTCAAGCACCGGGTCCGGGGTGAACGTTGCTGCCCAGGTCTCGTTGGCCGCAAAGGTATGCGAAACGGGTTCTTTATAAACCGACGTCTGGAACTCATCCATTATCTCGCACATCAGATTTGCATCGGTTGTCTCAGCGCCTGCTTTTTCGGCGTAGTTGGCCTTGGGTGAGAACGATCCATCCTGCACCTCAGCCGGGGCAAGGATCTCGAACGGCGTCACGTCCATGCCGACGGTGGCGTGGAAGTTCTTGTCCTTGTAGTCGTTGTCCGGGTTAATGTCGTCGGGATGATACAGCACGAAGAGTGCGTTGTATTCTTTGCCGCCTTCAGGTGTGAAGCCCTTGAAGCCGGATATGTCGTTCTTGCCCGGCTCAAGCGGAACGACGGCAAGCACATCCTCGTAGACGTTCTCCATGGTCTCGCGATCCTTTATCTTGCAGCTTAGACGGGCGTGGGCCGTGCTATCGAGGTTGTTGAATACCAGGATCTCGGGCGTGAAGGGTACGTTAGCCTCCTCCTCGGTCTTGGGCCTGATGATGGCCATTAATTCAAGGTCAAGGCTGTCTGCACTAGGGCCGTTGCCGCCGCCGCCGGAGACGATTAGACAAACGTCGTCTAGCGACCAGACTCCACGGCCTGCAGCAGGAGCCATATACCAGTAGTTGAACCCTATCATGATGGTCTGGCCGATGTACTGCGAGATACGGAACTCCAATGGGTTGGGGTAGTCGTCTATGTAGGTCCACACATACTGGGGGCTCTGCGTGCATAGATCTACAAGGGTGTCTATCCACGTTGCCCCGCCGTCGGTGGAGATACAGATGTAGCAGTTATTATCGCCTCCGTAGAATGCGCTGTGGAGGCGGAGATCCACCGAATCCTGCGGATCGTAGCCGCTCAGATCTACGGGAAAGGTCTTGAGCCACTCGTTTTGGTAGGAGTTGCTCCACCAGATGTAAGCGCCCCAACTGCCGTGGTGGAATTGGCCAGCCAGGTAGTTCCCGTGGTACCACGTGCATGGATAGTAGTTGATCGTGGTGTTGTAGATGATCTGGCTCCATCCCGGGGGCAGCCACGAGCCCTCAAAGCCCTCGCAGAACAGGGTGTCTACAAAGAGCGGCTTGACCACGGTTTTACCCTTGAACCAGTTGTAGTAGACCTCGTAGTTGCCGTCGCGCCGGTCGTACCAGCAGATGTGCACGTTGCCATTTTCATCGGCTGTAATGTTGGAGTAACGCGAGTACTGACCGTCGTCATCGGTCAAGGCCGAGTCGCCTTCCCATGAGCCGGATACGGCATCATACTTGTTGTAGTGAACCTCGTAGGTCGTGCCTGAGCGGTCGTCCCATGAAACCCAGATGTTGTCGTTGACATCGCAGCAGATCGAGGGGTAGTAGGTGTAGTTGTAGGTGCTCTGGCTTACCTGTGTGGAGAGCCAGCTTCCCGAAGCGTTGGTGGCAACGTAGACCTGGCGAGGGAGGGGGGTGTAGCTCACATAGGCGATGTAGAGGTTGTCGTCACTATCATGGCAGATCGAGGTGCCGTAGCTGTAGTAGGAGGAGTTTGTTCCGCCGATGGTCTCATGATTCCAGGTCGCCCCGTTGTCGGTGCTCCATACATGCTTGAGACGGTTGCCGTTGTTGTGTGCAACGGATATGTGGATGGCATCGTCGGACGTGATGCAGACCGAGGGGTAGTAGGCATAGTAGTAGGTGCTGACCGAACCCCCGTCCACGTGGGCATCGAAGGCCCTGACAGGCGCGGAGTAGGAGCCGGCGCCCGAGTTCTTGCGCTGGTAGTATACGCTGTATCCGCGCGCGTCGCCACTGATTGAACTGTAGCGGTTGAACACGTTGTGCAGGTCGCCGTCGGAATCAAAGGCGATGGCAGGGTAGTAGCAAGACTTGTTGGCGTCGCCGTGGTTGATGATCGAGCCCCAGGAGCCGTTCTTCTCACGGGTTTTCAGATAGTAGGGATAGATGCTGTAGTACCATGAGACATCCACTGTGCCGTCGTGGACGGCGATCGACGGGTAGTAGCCGTAGTTGGTGCTCACCGCTTCGCCGTTGGGTGTCGTGGTGGGGCTGCCGATGGGGAAGGTAAAGTAGCGGACGTAGTATGGGACATTGGTGTAGTCCTGCCATGCGATGTGGACGTTCGCGTTGTCAGCCGCGATGCTCCAGCCTCCGAAACGGCAAGTGTATGATGTCCCGGTGTTGTTGGTGATCCTTGTGACGCCCTGCCACTGGCCGAAGAGCGGCACAGCAACCGCGAGAAGAACCAGCGCGGCCGCGATCCCTATGACTTTCTTGGTCATTATGTTCCTCCTTGCTTGGAGTTGGTTTGTTCTCCAAATCTTTCTAATCGGGAAACTGAACCTACACTCACTCTCCCGATTTAGCCCGTCCTTCAACACCCCCGTCTCCCTACCCTAAATGTAGTCGAAATTCGGGGTTTGTCAAGCCCTTTGACGCGTCTTCGCGCTCATTTGCTCCCTGCGTTCGCCCTTCGGTCAAACTGCAAAATGCAGAGTGCAAAATTACTCCGCAAGAGTCGTCCTTCGGAGCTTCGTCCGGCCTGGCACAATCCGAAGGCTGCGAACGCCGCCACCCGGAATAAAAAGACCCTGAGAGATACGCTCATAGATCCAGCTTAGTCGAACGGCTTTGTTTTGTCAAGGGGTGTTCTTTGGTTAAAATCTGTAGGGGCCGGTCTTAGACCGGCCCCTTTCCTTTTTATCTTCGATCTTTCGTCCTCAGGACGAAAGGAGAATTAGTGAAGAATCAGCACCTTGCGTGTGGCGTTGAACTCAGTGGTCACCATCCTCACGAAGTAGATACCCGAAGCAACGCCTGAGGTATTCCAGTTGATGGTGTAGGAACCGGGGCCGCGGCTCTCGGAGACCAACTCGGTCACCACGTTACCGGCTGCATCATAGACGCGCAGGGTAACATTGGTCGCGGTAGGTAGCGTGAAGCTGATCCTGCTGCCTGCAACATCCAGACTGAAGCGCTCGGCAACAGGTTCCTCAGCAATTCCTATGTATGTGTAGTTGAAGGTGTCCACAAGTGGAGGATTGCTAATGTTGGTATTGTTTTCGCCGTTTGCCCATAATCTGATTATGTAAGTACCGGTTTCAAGGTACGCTGTGTCGAATATGGCAAGGAAGGTGTCGTAAGGCACAAAATCGCGCATATCTGACGAGTCACGGTAGACCCATTCTTCGGTGTCAAAATCCTGAATCCAGCAGTGCATTTTCACGTCCACCGTTTTTTTGCCTAGACGCTCGGCATAATTGGCTGTGGGCATGAACGGATTGATCTGCTCAGGGGTTTCTGGAAAGAGCATTTCATAGGGTGTTACGTCATATTCAGTTTCGTGAGTGGAGAAGTTTCTTTCCATGGTGTTATTGGTTGGATCTATGTCGTCAGGGTGCTCAACCACGAAGAGAGCGTTGTAGTAATTATTCCTGAGAGTGGTGAAGGCCGCGAACCCCACTACGGTGTGACCAGGATTAAGAGGATAAGAGGTATGCGCGTCCTGGTAAGCGACTTGCATAGTTGTAAGGTTCATGATCTTGCAGCTTACTGTGCCATGGGCAGTGGTGTCGAGGTTGTTGTAAATCCGGCAAGACGGTTGGAAGGGGATTCCACCCTGTTCCCAGAATTCGGGACGGATTATCTGAACCATCACCAGATCCAGAGGCTCGAAGGGGTCTGAGCCCCAGACGTTCACGTCGTCAACCTCATACCAGTTTGATTTTACGCCGCCTGTCATCTCGCTGTAGGTGAACCGCACCCGGGCGGTCATCGCAGCTCCGACCTTGTCACTGATGTTGATGCTGTCTCGTGTGTTCTTGCGGCTCATGGGGTGGATAATCACCATAATCCAGCTCGAACCGTTGTAGACCTCCACCAAGCCCATCATATCCGCACCCACTGGATACCAGTCCACGTCGTAGGCGAGCCATATGATGTTGTAGGCACTCGCATCAAACATTGGTGACTGCAGGATATTGTTGCCCACCCTGGCAGCGCCAGGGCCTGCACCGTCGTCGTCGTTGTCTGCACAGTAACCGTCACCGCCCGGGGTATAGTTGGGGCGGCCCCAGTAGTCGTTGCGGAACCACTGATTCTGACCGATGGAGGTGGAAGTACTCCAACCACCCGGGGGGAAGGGTCCTTCGAACCCCTCTAACAGCAGGCTGGTTGGTTGGGCATTAAGGGATGAGGTAAGGACCGCAAACACCACTAGGGCACCTAATGGAAGTTTTTTGCGCATTATAATTCCTCCTGAGTTTAGATTGTTTATTCCCTTCAAACATACACTTACAGAAGTGCCTCGCTACAAGTACGCGCTTCCTGGCACTTCTTTTTAGCCCATCGCTCCCTTGGACCTACAGACTAGGCCTTTGTTTAGATGTAAAGTTTACATCAGATTTTTCATTTGTCAAGTCCTTATTTGGTAGTTATATACACTAAACATTTTATTTCGTCTCATATACGAAAAACGTCTGTGTTTACCCATTTGCTTGGGGAGGGCCACAAGAACTGTCAAGGTTACCAGGTAAGAGGGGGTTGAGATCGTCAAGTAGGAGGACAGGGAAGTCTGTGTAGAACAGACACTCTTGTCTGTTCAAAAGTTCAAAAGTCTGTTCCAACCCGAAAAAGAGACAGGAGTGTCTGCGCTACATTGTAGGCTAGATAGTGTTCAATGATCAAAAGCCTTGCTTCGATCGCATTCATGACGTATGATCTCTTGTAGTTAATCTGCATAGGCGGCGGATCTCTTTGGTTATCTCTCTTTTCCTGAATCTAGGGGAGATCCCCGCTTTTTCCAATACTTCTAATACCCTCCTCATCCTCTCACCCACCTGGTGACAATCTATTGGCGCACAGACCGGATGGTACTTGACAATCCGGAATGCAGGGGTAGGATAAATCGTGGAACTTCTTCTCCTTCTAATCGCCCAGACCGTTCCATATGAGTACCCTTATCTTGAGGTGGTGCGGCGCGAGGTGTGGTTTCTTCCCATGCCGAAGGGGGCAGACAGCACAACCTATGAACGAGAGCTGCACCTTGAGTTTGAAGAGGATGGCCTTTTAGCCCTCGTCGAGGGCGTAATCCAGGAGCGCTGGCTGGACAGAGGGAACCCTGCCGCACTGCAAGAGGTTCTGCACTGCGACTCGATCGCGAGAAAAGCAGACACCCTTGTCGCTTACTCTTCTCTGCGATTTGTTTTCACAAAGCTGGACGCCGAAATTCGCTCGATTGATCTAATCGCGGCTCTGCGCTACGCGGATAAGGATCAAATCAGCTACAGTGTGGATGAGATCCTTGCCAGGCTGGGGTTCGGCGGCAAGCCCTACCGCCTTCTTGCAGATGCCGGGAGCCTGGTGTCCCTTGAACTCAGGCCAAGTGGAGGGGTAATCCTCGTTAACCTGAGCACCGGCGCGGTCGTCTCGGCAGATATCGTCCAACCGCAGGCTCAGAAACACAAACGTTCCTCCTGCCTGTTCAGGAGATAGGCCAGGTTGAGCTTCTTTTTGTTGATATCCGCGGGTTAATCCATGGACCGGTGCGGGAAAGGTAATGATTCTCTTGACTTGACGTGGAGCTACGTATTCAGCCCTAAGCCGGAGTGAGTGGATAAGGAACAAACTAAGGAGGATGACATGAAACCCTCGGAGAGCTTTTTGGAATGGATCAGAAATTATCTTGTAGAACGAAAAGCCCGTAAGGGCAAAGGAGAATGACATGAAAGGTTTATTGAAGGCGTTGTGCGGGTTGGCTCTTGCTTTTGGATTGATACGGGCCACCTATGACGGTCCGGCTATCATCTGGGCGAAGACCTACGACTCAGGCGCCAAGGATGTGCCCTCGGGTGTGGCGGTTGATGATAACTTCGTCTATGTCACGGGCTACTCTTCCAACGGGACGAACGACGACTTCCAGACGATATGCTATGACAAGGATGGCAATCTCATCTGGAACAAGGTCTACGACTCAGGCGCCGAGGATATAGCCAAGGGTGTGGCGATTGACGATAACTTCGTTTATGTCACGGGCTACTCTTCCAAGGAGATGATCGCCGACTTCCGGACGATATGCTATGACAAGGATGGCAATCTCGTCTGGAACAAGACCTACGACTCAGGCGCCAGCGAGTCGGCCAGAGGTGTGGCGGTAGATAGTGAATTCGTCTATGTCACGGGCTGGGGCTGGTCTTCCAACGGGACGGACCACGACTTTCGGACGATATGCTATGACAAGGATGGCAATATCATCTGGAACAAGACCTACGACTCAGGTTCTCACGATTATGCCAATGGTGTGGCGGTTGATGATGAATTCGTCTATGTTACGGGCAGCTCTTTCTTGAACTCCCAGACGATATGCTATGACAAGGATGGCAATCTCATCTGGGACAAGGTCTACGACTCAGACGATATCAATATGGCCTTGGGTGTGGCGGTTGACGATAACTTCGTTTATGTCACGGGCATATCTTGGAACGAGACGAACCGCGACTTCCAGACGATATGCTATGACAAGGAAGGCAATCTCCAGTGGGAGAAGGCCTACGACTTAGAGGATGAGGAGGGGGCCAACGGTGTGGCGGTTGATGATGAATTCGTCTATGTTACGGGCGGGTCTTGCAACGGGCCGAACTGGGACTACCTGACGATATGCTATGACAAGGAAGGTAATCTCATCTGGAACGCGGTCTACGACAGATCTTTTTACGATAAGGCCTTTGGTGTGGCGGTTGATGAGCAGGGCTATCTCTATGTCACGGGCTCCTCTATCGGCTTGGCCGATCAGGACTTCCGGACGATAAAATACGATCGCACCGTCGGGATCGACGAACTACCAGCCTCGGGTTTCAAGTTAGACCTGGGAGATCCCGCTCCAAACCCATTCAGGCTTTCCACCGATATTTGCTATTCGCTTGCCCATTCAGGCCCGGTCAGCCTGAAGGTTTACGATGTCTCGGGCAGGCCAGTGAAGATCCTGAGCTCTGGTATCAAGGCCTCGGGTTATTATGCTATAACCTGGGATGGTCGAGATGATCTCGGCCGAGCTGTGGCCCCTGGCGTCTACTTCATCAGGATACAGGCAGGGAACCATACGGCTACAAGAAAGCTCATCCGCGTGCGCTAAAGGGGAAACGAAATTAAGAGGGCTAACAAAGGAGAATGACATGAAACCTTTATTAAAGACGTTGTGGGGGTTGGCTCTTGCTTTTGGCTTGATATGGGCCAACACCTATGACGGTCCGGCTATCATCTGGAACAAGGTCTACGACTCAGGTTTTCACGATTTTGCCAACGGTGTGGCGGTAGATGATGAATTCGTCTATGTCACGGGCTACTCTACCAACTGGTCGGACTACGACTTCCGGACGATATGCTATGACAAGGATGGCAATCTCATCTGGAACAAGACCTACGACTCAGGCTACAAGGATAAGGCCAACGGTGTGACGATTGACGATAACTTCGTCTATGTCACGGGCTCCTCGGACTGGGACTTCCTGACGATATGCTATGACAAGGATGGCAATATCGTCTGGAACAAGACCTACGACTCAGGCGCCGAGGATTTGGCCACCGGTGTGGCGGTTGATAGTGAATTCGTCTATGTCACGGGCTCCTCTTCCAACGGGACGAACTGGGACTTCCGGACGATATGCTATGACAAGGATGGCAATCTCATCTGGGACAAGGTCTACGACCCAGGCAACGACGAGGTGGCCTACGGTGTGGCAGTAGATGGTGAATTCGTCTATGTCACGGGCTACTCTTCCATCGGGATGAACCTGGACTTCCTGACGATATGCTATGACAAGGATGGCAATCTCATCTGGAACAAGGTCTACGACGCAGGCTACAGGGAGTATGCCAACGGTGTGGCGGTAGATGGTAAATTCGTCTATGTCACGGGCTACTCGAGCAACAACTTTCGGACGATATGCTATGACAAGGATGGCAATCTCATCTGGAACGAGACCTACGACGCAGGCGGCGACGATTTTGGCCGCGGTGTGGCGGTAGATAATAACTTCGTCTATGTCACGGGTTCCTTGAACATGGACTTTGGGACGATATGCTATGACAAGGATGGCAATCTCATCTGGAACACGGTCTACGTCGGCTACCCTGGCGTTGGCGAGTATGCCAACGGTGTGGCGGTAGATGAGCAGGGCTATCTCTACGTCATGGGCTCGTTTTACGACATGTCTTCCTGTAACTTCCGGACGATAAAATACGATCGCACCGTCGGGATCGACGAACTACCAGCCTCGGGTTTCAAGTTAGACCTGAAGGAGCCCGCTCCCAACCCTTTCAAGCTTTCCACCGATATTTACTATTCGCTTGCCCATTCAGGCCTGGTCAACCTGAAGGTCTACGATGTCTCGGGCAGGCCAGTGAAGACCCTGAGTTCTGGTATCAAGGCCTCGGGTTATTATGCTATAACCTGGGATGGTCGAGATGATCTTGGCCGAGCTGTGGCCCCTGGCGTCTACTTCATCAGGATACAGGCAGGGAACCATACGGCTACAAGAAAGCTCATCCGCGTGCGCTGACTCTGATACAATAACGGTTACGCCATCGGGCGGAGCGCAGACTACCTTTGCACCGGTTGATACCGAACAAGTTACTGACAGCATAGAGACCTTTGTGGGGCAGACTACCGAGATAGAGATAATCGAAGCAGGGATCAGGCAGGTGGAGGAACAGGGGGGCTCCTTGCGCCCGGGGCGAACACAAGGAGGATAGCGGCTAACAGCCTGACCAGCCGAGTATGGGTGTAGAGGTCTGCAAGCTCAGGGTACAGCTGAAGCGAGACCCAGATGATAACGCAAACGATGAACGTGCCGATAACGAGTCCTATCACGAAACCCAGAAGCTTGTTGACCCAGCCCAGAAGGATGGCGTTAAAGAGCTTGTTTAGAAGGAAGACAACGATCGCAGCAACTATCATCACCGCGATAAAGATTGCAAGGAAGGCCAGCACCTTGCCGAAGAAGACCGATCCTATCCTGGGGATCAGGAGTTCAGCAAGCGCGGGTGTGAAGCGCCAGCCCAGGATTATGGCGGCCACAACGCCTGCAATCGCTCCAAGGATGCGTATCGCCCCCTTGATGAGACCCGAGATGGCGGAGCCGAGGATCAAGAGCGCTGCGATGCCGTCTATAACCCAGGGCAGCAGTGCTCCCCACGAGGTTTCCGCAGGCGTCACTTGCGCTCCAGCATCTTAAGGACCTCTTTAAGTTCCTGCTTGAACCTTTCCAGGGGATTGGTTTGAACCTCGGAGAGCGGCAGTTGAAGTTGGTTAGAAAGCGCAAGAAGCTTCCCTACCCGCCTGCGCGCGCCCGCTATAGAGTAGCCTTCCTTGTGCAGGAGCCTCTCAATTAGCCTTATGAGTTCGATGTCATGCTCGGAGTAGATGCGGCGTCCTGCCGAGTTCTTTCGTGGCCGCAGCCAGCGAAACTCCTTCTCCCAGTATCGCAGCACGTGCGACTTGATCACTGTCATGCGCGAGACCTGAGTAATTGTGTAGAATTGCTCTTCTACCATACCTCCTCCTTTAAGGACCGTGAAAGAAGACGCGTAATCTCCTTGCGCGGGTCCGCGTTCCTGAACAGCAAGCGGTAGGTGGCCTCGGTTATGGGCATCTGGACTTCGTGCATCTTGCCTAGTTTATTGGCAATCCGGCAGGTTTCAACCCCTTCGGCGACCATCCCGATCTCGGCAAGTATCGCCTCAAGCTTCTTACCTCTGGCAAGCCCCAGACCTACGCGGTGGTTGCGCGAGGCAGGGTTCCAAACGGTTGTGATAAGATCACCCCAGCCTGCAAGACCAGCGAACGTCCTTGGGTTGGCACCTAACCTCTCACCCAATCTTGTGATCTCAGCCAACCCTCTTGAAAGAAGCGCCGCGCGGGTATTGGTTCCGGCCCCCAGCCCTTCGGCGATACCGCAGGCGATGGCGATAACGTTCTTTAAGGCTCCGCCCAACTCAACGCCCACAGCATCGTCCGAGCGGTACACACGCAGGTTGTTTATGGAGAAAACCTTCTGCACGCTCTTCACCCCCTCACTGTCGTCCCCAGCTGCAACCAACGCGGTTGGGTGCCCATTAAGCACCTCGATGGCGATCGAGGGACCGGAAAGCACACTCGCCGGACGGCGAGGGAAAAACCCGGCCCAGACCTGGCTGGGACGAAAACCCGTCCTGCGCTCCAGTCCCTTTATGAGACTCACCACCATCCTCGGCGGTTCATATCCTCTGGGCAGGCTCCTCAGGGTGGCCCTCAGCGCCTGGCAGGGCACCGCAAGGGCCAGAAGATCGGCTCCAGCAGTTGCCTCTTCTATATCAGAGGTGTAGCGTAGTTGGCTGGGTATCCTTACACCAGGCAGAATACCTGGAAGCCTGCGCTTGTGTTTCAGCTTCTTTACCCGGGCGGCATCAATCTCCCACAACCTCACATCGTGGCCCTCACGTAAGAGCATGATCCCCATGGTCGAGCCCCAGGCACCTGCACCAAGGAAACTTACCCTCATCTTTTCCACAGCTTTTTCCACAATCTTGCTTTAGGTTCTTTGCCTGCGGCAATCCGGAACATATTGCCGCGGTGCGCCCACGCCACCAGAAGAGCGCAGCCGGCTGCAGCGGCGATCACCGATATCTCAGGGTTCAGTTTTCCCCACAGGAAGATAAGTGCGGGCAGCGCGGTGAGCGAGAGTAGGGAAGCAACCGAAACGTAGCCGGTGGTAAGAAAAAGAAGTATCCAGACCCCTACGGCCGTAAGCGCAGGGAAAGGGGTAAGTACAAGGAATACGGCAAAAGTGGTTACGACACCCTTGCCGCCCTTGAACCGCAGCCAGGGTGAGAAGATGTGACCCAGCACAGCGGCCGCGCCTACTATACCAGGCAAGGGTGAGAACTGCAAAGCAAGGTAGACAGGCACCGCGCCCTTGATCGCGTCCAGCAGCCCTACCCCTATACCCCAGCCCGTTCCCAGCACCCTTATCGCGTTGGTCGCGCCTATGTTGCCCGAGCCCACCTTGCGGATGTCCACACCCTTGGCAGAGGCAGCGAGATAACCGAAGGGTATGGAGCCTGACAGGAACCCGACCGCGGCCAGTATTACCGTATCCCAGAGAGGCGAGATCATCTGCGCCTCGGTCGTTGCGTGGGTTGGAGTTTGAGGTTGGTGCCTGTGAAGTCGAAGGCATCGCGCAGCCGGTTGGTCAGGAATCTCACATAGGTCTCTTCAAGCTCGTCAGGTTTGTTTGTTTCCACAAGAAACAGGGGCGGTGCGCCTTCCTTCTGTATCAATCGGTAGATCTTTATCTTCCAACCGGGCGGGCGTTCGCTGGTAATCTTTTGGACAAATTCACCCAGAAGCTCCTTTGGGATGCGCTGGCTGCGTTTCTCTACAAGCGCTGTGACCGTTCCGATAAGTTCATCCAACCCTTTCTTTTTCTTGCCTGAGACAAGCACCCTGAAGAAGGACTCCATGCCTCTAAGCTGATAGCTTAGTCCCTCAATCCTGTTGCGCAACGCCTGGGAATCGAAGAGATCTATCTTGTTCAGAACGAAGATCAGCCCCTTGCGCCTGTCAATGACCTCGGCGGCCAATCTCTTATCCTGTCTTGTGACACCTTCTGTAAGATCGATCAAGAGAAGTATGATCTGGGCCTTGGCGAGGGCCCTGCGCAGCCTGGTTGATGCGTAGTATTCCACGTTCTCCTTGATGCGAGTGCGTCGGCGCAGACCTGCCGTATCTACCAGCCGCCAGATGCGGCCGGAGACCTCCAGGTAGGTATCCACAGGGTCGCGGGTAGTTCCCGGCACCTCATCCACCACCGCTCGCTCCTCGCCTACGATAGCGTTTAAGAGTGTTGATTTCCCACAGTTGGGCCTGCCCGCGATGAGAAGCTTAACCTCAGGCCTGGGCTCGCCCTCCTCCCCAAAGGTCAGCCTGGCGCAGATCTCCTCAAGCAGGTCCCCGAATCCCACACCATGCTCTGCCGATACGAGGAAAAGCTCTGCCCCGCCCAGCACGTGAAAGCTATGGTGCTCCCATTCCGCGGTGCGCACGTCCGATTTGTTCACCACCACGATGTAGGGTTTTTCTTCCTTCCTGAGTGTTTCGGCCAGGGCCTTATCCGAGGGGTGCAGACCTTCCTTGCCGTCCACCGCGAGGATCACCAGTTCCGCGTCCTTGATAGCGAGCTGGACCTGACGGCGCATCTGGACCTCCAGCGGCTGCTCAGGCTCAGGGATAAACCCGCCGGTGTCAATCAACGTAAAGCTCTTGGAAAGCCAGTGCACGGTTCCGTAGAGCCTGTCCCTTGTTATCCCAGGGGTCTTCAGCGTGATCGCCTCCCTGTGCCCCACCAGACGATTGAACAGCGTGGACTTCCCAACGTTCGGACGCCCGACCAGGGCTACGACCGCGTTCATAACTTCAGCAGTTCCTTAATCTTACAGTTAACATCTCAAGTCGCTTCGGATAACGCTCTGTAAGTCCTGAAATCAAGTGTACCTTGCCCATCCCGTAATGATAACCACGTATCGGATGTTAGTCAACACCTGTCTTTCACCCTCCCCCTACCCTATCCACAACGGGAGGGGTGATTGGGGTGCTTGTCGTCAGCGTTACCTCCCCCTCGACGGGGGAGGATAAAGGAGGGGGTGATACACCCTCCCCCTACCCGAAGGGGGCACGCTGTCCCGTTAAGGGAGGGGAGTTTTAAGGTTGAAGCGGTCGCAACATATCCTTCCTCCCCCTTGACGGGGGAGGCTGGGAGGAGGTGAAACTTTTTACCCGCCCCCTACCCCCTCCACAACGGGAGGGGGAACTTAAAGTAATGATCCTAATTCACCTCCCCCTCGACGGGGGAGGATAAAGGAGGGGGTGATACACCCTCCCCCTCCCCCCTCCCATCAAGGGAGGGGTGATTAGGGCGCTTGTCGTCAGCATTACCTCCCCCTCGATGGGGGAGGATTAAGGAGGGGGTGGAAGATAACAAGTATTAAATCCCTCCGGCCTTCGGCCACCTTCCTTTAATCCCCCCGCCCTGCGGGCACCCCCCTTCAGAAGGGGGGCAAAGCAGTCCCCCTTAATAAGGGGGACACAGGGGGATTAACGTTCGGGCCGACCTGAAGGTCGGCCCCTACGAACTTAATCATTCAACCTTGCGCTAGTATTCTGATCAACTTCCCTTCATTAATTCTCCAAGCCACATGCTGTCTCAAGTAATCTGCGTTTTCTAAGAGATTCTGTTCTATCTCATGTTTAAGGTTTTCATTCCGCCCTTCTTCGAAAGCAATAAAGAAACTACACTGCCCTACTACGTCTCTATTTTCGCTTATGCTTAACATCCCCCATCTTCCTTCGTCGAGAACTACAGAAATCCTTTTTTCAGTTAGAAATACCACCAACTTACCCCATAGCGGCTGAGGAAAACAGAGAATGAATGACTTTAAGAGGTGTTTGTTACCTTTATTCAGTTGATCAATGATACGATCCCTCAAAGGCTCAGAAACGTCCTTCCAATCACCTAATTCAAACCTAGCTTCTACGGTAAGGGGCAGAAAAATAAGCCCTTCAATCTGTGAGGTGTTTTGCCCCAGCTCTGCTTTTACTTGCATGACAATCCTCCTTAACTTTCGTTTATATTAGGGCCGACCTAAAGGTCGGCCCCTACGAACTTTATCCAAGTGCGAAATTACAAACAACTTACGAAAGAGAGGCAACGGGGTAGCAAGGTCTTTATTTTCTCTGAGCCTAGCAGAAATGCTTATCGTACGAAGAAGATCTATTCTTCTTACATAACCCAATCTGATACCGAAAACATAATTAGCGAACTTGCGTCCCACACCTTGGATGCGCCCGTATCCTTTGAGCAAAAGCCCTCCTAATCCTAAGTAACATGCACTAACATCTGTCAAAATCTCGTTTCGAGACCGGTTGTCATCCCAGAAGTTATGATGGTTTAAGTAGTGATGGGTACATTCGTGAGCGAGTATTGCCAATATGTGCTTCCTTTTCATCCCAAGTTTCTTAACGAGTGTAATCTCACGCTCATATCCCCATTGAGAACGGTACAGTCCAAGTGACTCAGAAGGTTCAAAAATAGATTCTTCATGAAAAGGTTTACCTTGAGACACAATAATTTTTGGGGGTATCACTTCGCCTAAAAAATAACATATATTATCGACGACTTTCTGAAGCGACTCTTGAGACATCTTGGTTTTTCGAAGTTCCCGTTTAAGCTCTTTCGATACTCGATAGGTGCCCTCAAATTCGGTAGGTGGCTGAGGCAAAAACCGGTGGAGCTTAACAAGTTCTTCTTTTAAATCTGACTTCGGTACAACACTTCGGGGATTCTTCGCTAGAATCTTAATTACAATAAACAAGCCATAAGCTGCCGCCCCTAAGAAGACAACAATAACTATAACGTGCCACCACTCCATATACTCAACGATAATCCTTTTTACACCCTTTGTCAAGTGTAAATGGCCGACCTTGCGGTCGGCCCCTGTGAACTTTCCTGAAAACCGAAAAACACCCGATTCCCCCCCCCAAAAAAGCCCCAAAATTGTCCAACTTTTTCACCCCAGACGTCCCCGCCCCATCATTTTGAAATTTGATATTTGCAATTGCGACGAAGTCGCGTTCTTGTCCACCTTTTGGGTAGCTTTTGACCAACTTCTGACCAGCTTTTGTCCATCTTTTGTCCCACTTAATTGTGACGAGTGGCACTCAAACCTGGCGAGTTCGCGGCAAGTTTCGCCCGAAACGGGGCACCAAAGCGATTGCTAAATCCTACTTGACATGTCGGATTGTTTTCCTATAATTAACACCTAAAGGAGGCCAGTATGTGGTCAGGAATGCATGGAATGGAAGGCTGGTGGATTCTCGGCATAATCTTCTGGGTAGCGTTACTCGTGGGCATCGTTTTGCTGGTGGTATGGCTGGTCAAGACGGTTTCAGGAAGAGGCAGACAGGAGTCGGCACTTGATATCCTGAAGAAACGCTACGCACGAGGAGAGATAACGAAGGAAGAGTTTGAGGAAAAGAAACGGGATCTCCACCGGTAAGGAGTGTTAATGAATATAAAGACTAAGGCCAGGCTTACATGTCCCCGGTGCGGTTTCGTACAAGAGGTCCGCATGCCCACCGATCGTTGTCAGATTTTATACCGGTGCGTCAACTGCAAGGCTATGCTGCGGCCCAAGGAAGGTGACTGCTGCGTGTTTTGTTCGTATGCGGACACTCCCTGTCCGCCCATGCAAAAAGAAAAGGAGGCCTTAAATGATTAGCTACGGATTCAAGAAGGAGCTGGACCTTGGCTTCGATGACGCGTTAGCGAAGGTCACAGCCGAACTCGAAAAAGAAGGATTCGGGGTTCTTACCGAGATAGACGTGAAGGCAACGCTTAAAAAGAAGATGGACGTTGATTTCCCGCGCTATCAGATACTCGGCGCGTGCAACCCGCACAGCGCCCACAAGGCGCTTTTAGCAGAGGAAGACATCGGTCTCATGCTTCCCTGCAACGTTATCGTTTACGAGAGGGAAGGCAAGAGCGTGGTCTCGGTGATCAAACCTACGGTGGTCATGGGTATGATAGAAAACCCCGAGCTGCGTGAGATAGCCGAAGACGTGGAAGCCAAGCTGAGCACGGTATTCCACAATCTCGCCTGAGGCCAAGGTGGTGCATCATGAAACGCGACCCCATATGCCTGATGGAGGTCGAAGAGGACGAGGCAGTAACCCTCAAGCATAAGGGGAAAACCTACTACTTCTGTTCGGAAGGCTGCAGGGACAAGTTCCTGCAGGTAAAGGAGTGTGCCCCTGCCTGTCCTACCTATGACCTCATAATCATCGGCGGAGGCCCTGCAGGGCTGACCGCTGCGGTGTATGCGGCAACCATGAAGGTTCATTCCTTCCTCATCGCCAAAGACCTGGGTGGGCAGGCCATTGACAGCACCAAGATAGAAAACTACATGGGCTACGACTTTATAACCGGCCCGGAGCTTATCGCCAAGTTCAAAGACCAGTTGATTCACTCCAACTACATAGACCACCTGATGAGCGAGGTAGAAAAGATTGAGTCGGTTGAGGGAGGCTTCCGGGTTACGACTTCGGAACTCGACCACTACGTGGGCAAGACGCTGATTATTACGACCGGGATGCGGAGACGTAAGCTCAACGTGCCGGGAGAGGAGGAGTTCCAGCGCAAGGGGGTGCTCTACGGCAACGTCCAGGACTTCTCCTTTGTAGAGGGAGAGGATGTTGCCGTGATTGGAGGGGGTAATTCGGCGCTGCAGATGGTCGAGAATCTGCACACCGTTGCCAGGAACATACACATCGTCTCCGACATCCAGCTTACAGCCGATGCAAAGACAATCGAGCGAATCAACAACTTCCCGAACGTGCATAAACACGAGTATCATAAGGTGATTGAGTTCCTGGGCAATGGTTCTCTGTCCGGTGTAGTAATCAGAAAGAAGGCTGAAGAGGAGGAGGTCAGAATCCCAATCAAGGGTGTGTTCATAGCCATAGGGTTAGAGGCCAACTCCTCCCTGGTTTCCAATCTGGTCGAGCTTAACGAGAGAGGCGAGATAGTAATAAACCCTGACTGCTCCACCTCCTATCCTGGGATATTCGCCGCAGGCGACATCACCAACGCCTACGGGAAGAGGATAATTATCGCCTCAGGGGAGGGCGCAAAAGCTGCACTGGCGGCAAGGCAGTATCTCCTGAACCTGAGCAGAAAGCGAGAGGTGAAAGCATCATGAATGAACACGAGTACTGTGGCCATGGGTATGATAGATAACTCTCGGCTCCGCAATGTCGCTGAAACTGTCGAGGAAAAACTCAAGCGGGTGTTCGAGGCTCTCTAACACTCTGGTTTTAGGTAGAAGCCTAAAAATTGAGGAGGAAGTCATGATACCGAGGAAAATAAAAGAAGGCATCCAGTGGATGGGTGCTGTAGATTGGGATAGGAGGTTGTTCGATTCCCTTATTCCCTTGCCTGACGGAACCAGCTACAATGCATACTTAATTGAGGGCGCGGATAAAACCGTCCTGGTTGATTCGGTCGACCCTCCCATGACCCATATACTCATGGCCCAGCTGGTGAAAGTGCCAAAGATTGACTACGTTATCTCTCATCACGCCGAGCAGGATCACTCCGGCGCTATACCGGCAGTCCTGGAAAAGTATCCCGGTGCCAAGGTTATCTGCACCGAGAAGGCCAAGGGAATGCTTAGGGATCTGCTGCTTATCCCTGAAGACCGGTTCATGACGGTAGCAGACGGCGAAACCCTGAACATCGGCGGCAAGACGCTGAAGTTCATCCACACCCCTTGGGTGCACTGGCCCGAGACCATGGTCACCTACCTGGAAGAGGAAAAGATCCTTTTCTCCTGCGACTTCTTCGGTTCCCACATCGCCACTACCGATCTGTACGTAACCGACGAGGGCCGGGTGTACGAGGCGGCCAAGCGCTACTTCGCCGAGATCATGATGCCCTTCCGCAAGATAATCAAGGGCAACTTGGAAAAGCTCGAACCCTACGACATCGCCATGATTGCCCCTTCTCACGGGCCTATATACGACAAGCCGGAGTTCATCATTAACGCCTACCGCGACTGGGTGCTGGGACCGCCGAAGAATAAAGTGGTGATCCCCTACGTGTCCATGCACTCAAGTACCCGGCAGATGGTAGACTACCTGGTTGCCGCCCTTGTCGAACGGGACGTAGAGGTGGAACGGTTCGATCTCACGGTCACCGACATCGGCAAGCTGGCCATGTCATTGGTGGACGCCGCCACCATCGTGGTGGGAACCCCTACCGTTCTCGCAGGTCCTCATCCCGCTGCAGCCTACGCAACTTTTCTGGCTAACGCCATTCGCCCCAAAGCCAAGTTCTTATCCATAATCGGTTCTTACGGCTGGGGAGGCAAAACGGTTGAGATACTGGCCTCGATGATTCCCAACCTTGAGGTGGAAGTAATCGAACCGGTGCTTACCAAGGGTGTTCCCCTTAAGGAGGATTTTGCCGCCCTGGATAAGATGGCTGATGCCATTGCTGCCAAGCACAAGGAAGCAGGCTTGATGTAAGATATTTAACTGAGGAGAGATATGGAATCCCAGAACAAAGACTTGAGGCCCCAGGTATTCGATCTCGCCGGGATGCTTTCCTACCAGGATGGAGCGGTGGTGAGCCGCACCATCATCGACAAGAAGCAGGGCACGGTCACCCTGTTTGCGTTCGACAAAGACCAAGGCCTGAGTGAACATACCGCACCTTCCGACGCCATGGTGTATATACTGGACGGTCAGGCCGAGATCACCATCTCAGGCAAACCCTACACCCTATCCGCCGGCGAGATGATCCTCATGCCCGCCTCACAACCCCACGCACTGAGGGCGCTTACGCGCTTCAAGATGCTTCTGGTGATGGTAAAATCTTAGGGTTCCTTTCGTCGGAGGACGAAAGATCACAAAAAGAAATGGTAGGGGCCGACCTTGCGGTCGGCTCTTTAACCTGTAACCCTCGCTTGTCCCTTGACCTTACCCCCTCGGTTCCACCACCCTTCTTCCTTCCTTAAACCACTTGACAAAGTCTTTGTTCCAGGTATAATTGCAACCTGATATGGTTACATGATTATTGAACATAAGTTTAATTTAAGGCATTCAATGGTAAGGACTCGCTGATAAGCGAGGCCTGCCCGTTTCATAAACCAAAAAAACCAAGGAGGAAAAGATGCTCCCAAAACGTAAAAGAACCTTGCTGCTCGTCCTCTCGATCATTATGTTGGTTGCTGCGCCGGTCTGGGCTCAGTTCGGAGAGCCGGTTCTCGCGGTCGGTGACTGGGTTCTCGCCGAACCCTGGCATAACCTTATCGGAGGCCCAGGCCGCGTAAGCCGGGTCAGACTCCACGTGCTTGATAGCGCACAGACGATCCAGAGGGTGGATTTCTACCACTCCATAGACCAGGGCCAGACCTGGACCCTTTTCGGGTCCGATAGTGATGGATACGAAGCCCTGTCCTCTCCCATGGCTTCCGCATCAACGGACCTCTCGGCAGTTTCTACAGGCGACGGCTGGGCCACCGTCTTCCCCCACGATATCGTGCCCTCCCAGAACATGGTTATCCTGTTCCAGGCCGTGGCTATCATCCAGGGCGGAGATACCCTGATCACAGAGACGCAGCGCAACTACGATCCTACTCCACCCTGCGACGCCGTGGTGAGCTGGACGCGAATCCAGAACGACACCTTGTGGGTTATGGTAATCGATCCCTACCACGACATCGATTCGGTGAGCATATTCGTTGAACCCAAGCAGGATACCTTCATGAAGGGGATTCCCCCCATCAGTCAGCAGCCACATTCCCCCTGGCACTGCGTGCCTACCGCGGCGGCGGCGTGTCTGAAGTACTTCGAAGGCACCGGAGACGGAGAAGTCGCCGGAGGTCTGAGCGCTCATGATCTGGTGGATTCCCTTGCCGAACTGGCGGGCACCGACACGTTACTTGGAGGAACCCAGTGGGACGATATCGTGGAAGCCTTGGATAAATGGCTCAAAGATCACGGCGACAACTACACGATGAGGGACGAGCCGTTCAACTGGGAAGAGGCCCGCAACGAACTGGAAAGGTGTCAGGACGTGCTGGTTCGCCTGCAGTGGCCGGGAAGCGACAACTGGCACATGATGACCTTCAACTCGGTGGTCAATACGCCGACCCCACAAGGCATAAGGGTAGACTTCATGGACCCCTGGACAGGCGAGATAGAGTGGGGTTGGCTGGATCCCTTTACCGGTGAGTTAACCGGATTTTCCGGTGCTGGGGAACGCGGAACCTTTACTCACATGTTAATCATCTGTCCCAAGGAAGACACACCTCACGTCGGCCCCGACAGCTTGATCGGGGGCGGACCCGGACCTGATCCACAGCCGATGCCCATCCCACTTCCCGATACATGCAACTGGTTCCTTCACGTGGTGGTGGTTGATCAGCAGGGCAACGCTTGCCGGTTCATCAACATCGTGCCAGGGCTTTCTGTCGTCCCCGGCCCCAACCAGCAGGGCATGATCATCCCCAATTTCTACATGGCTCAGAACGACCCCAATCCATTCAGCTCGAAGACAGATATAGCCTTCAGTATCCCCACCAAGAGCGTGGTGGACGTTTCCGTCTACAACACCGTCGGACAAAAGGTTATTACCCTGATTCACGGAACCCTCGAACCGGGAACCCACAGCGTAACCTGGGATGGAAGAGACGAGCAGGGCAGAAAACTCGGCAACGGTATCTACCTCTGCGAGTTGACAACAGCCGACGGGTTCAAACAAACTACCAAGATGCTTCTTGTGAAGTAACCCTTCAGCGGTGACTTAAGGACTTTTTAGATCGTAGTGGCCGGCTTTAGCCAAGCTTTATTTGTCATTGCGAGCGGTCCTTCGGCCAAGTGGTGAAAGGGGCATTAAAGAAAGGCGGTCTTTTGACCGCCTTTTATATTTTTTAGTCTGTCAATCTATCCATACTTAACGATCACCAGCTTGGCGGTAACGTAGTTTCCGATTTCCGTACGTTCTGTGACAACGGCAAATCTCCCATCGCTACCTGCCGTTCCCGAGCCGATATAGGTTCTACCTTCACCGTAGTCGGAGCCTCAACCTCAGTGCGGTCCACACCAGCAATAAAGGCTTCGATCACGGCGGTTTCCGTCGCTTCCAGGCCCTGCAACATAGATGCCGTCTTGAGGATTAGCGCTGATCACGTTAGCTAAGGTCGAGTCCTCGCCTCCGATTATCGTTCCATCAGGACTACCGTCGTAGGGTGAGCCTTGAATCCAGATCCCGTAACCGGTGATGGGAGAAGAACCCGGTTGAGAGTAACCGTTTATGAACGTTGCGTTGTCAGTTAAAGCTGGCAACGGGAAGGATGGGATGAGGAAGAAGGGGGGATTGCTGGCGCTTTGGATTATCGAAGACTATTGTATCCGGTCCGGGGTGAGGGTTTGCGCTGATTATCGCCTGCAGAAGTGAGCCGTTGCTTCCATCTTAGGGGTTAACGCTGGGACCTTTGGAGCCACAGACTTAAAGCGCGCCTGGAGGGACTCGAACCCACGACCGTCGGATTAGAAATCCGATGCTCTGTCCGTCTGAGCTACAGGCGCGTTATTCACCCCAAGGAAACACAAAGTGTTTCCTTGGGGACCCCGATAAGACCAAGGATGTCTCAAATAATACGTCACTTATAAAATCGTTTTATGTCCCATTGGAATCTGCAAAGTCCGGATGTCAACCTTTCCATACATCACAATGTAAGACGCAGAGGTGTGGCTTTGGTCATGGGATCTGAAGTTCTCGATCCCTGCCCTTCTGCAGGCAGTCTCAAAAGCTCTGCGCCAGTTCCCATAGGGTCTACCGTCCGGCTTAGAGAATACGTAATGGGAGTAAAGCCTCTCGTTGTGCAGGCGGTGTAACACGGGCAGTAAGTCCTTGCTTATCGGGATAACCCGCACCTCGTTATTCTTGGTTCGCTTAAGGGTTATCTCTCTGCGTTCAAAGTCAACATCATCCCAGGTAAGGCCTTGAAGTTCACCCTTGCGCATCCCCGTAAGCAGGGCAGTCAAGACAACCGCCTTCAGCATCCCAGAGCACGCATCCAGAAGCCGCTCACGTTCGCTATCGCTAAGATACCTCACACGTCCAGGGGATTCCTTAAACGGCTTCACAGTTCGGGCAGGACTTACGGAGAGATAATCCCATTCAACCGCCTTGCGTAACATGTGTCTAAGCAGAGCGAACTCTCGGTTAACCGTTGCAGGTTGTTTACCCTCTTTTCTACGGCTCTGCATATACCGCTCTATATCGCGGCCCGTTATCTCTGAGAGTTTCTTTTTGCCAAAGGTCTCAAGGAGCTTACGCATCCTGCTCTTGTCTCTGTAGAGGGTAGAGGGTGCCTTATTAGCCTCAGCGTAGGGAGTATATTCCTTATGCAAGCTCTGAAAGAGTGACGTCGGTCTTTACCTTATGGCCCAGGGTATCCTCAAGCTCGGCTTCCTTGACAATCTCGCTGATTTTCAAAAGAGCCTTGGTTCTGTCGGTCTCTCCTGTGGAGAGCATCCGTCTTTTCCCGTTTAGCGTGAACCTCACATACCAGCGGCCAGCACGCCGCCTTAAGTTCACTGTGATAGTAAGTGTAATCTCTCGAAACCGAATGTCAAGACGTGTCCAGTTCGTGCGCCAAGAGATAGTTACCAGGTAGGTAGAGGGGTGTTGAAGGTATTTGAGAAAGCGGGGATCTCCTTTAGACTTACAAAAAGAGAACTAAGAAAGGAGATCCACCGCCTATGCAACTTGCTTATAAGAGACTACTCAGTATGAACCTCCTAGAAGCAAGACGTATGATTATAGAGGTATACGAGCGTTATGCAAGCATCTCGGCAACAGCTCACCAGATGGGGACTTCACGTCAG
>Ga0209991_10000123_pt1 | contig 33645 bp, 36 predicted proteins | sample ChitaG_FD_183167 | JGI IMG/M metagenome (GOLD analysis project Ga0209991, IMG submission 183167) | Deep subsurface microbial communities from South Pacific Ocean to uncover new lineages of life (NeLLi) - Chile_00310 metaG (SPAdes)... | ecosystem: Environmental > Aquatic > Marine > Oceanic >... | reverse complement strand
TGAGATTGATACTGTATTTGGGCAGATTGGAAACTATCTTCACCCTTATAATGAGACCGAAGATTATGGGAGTATAATTATTAGATTTAAGAATGGGGCTATAGGAAATGTAGAAGGGACTACCTGTATTTATCCTCAAAACCTGGAAGAGACTCTTACCATATTAGGAGAGAAAGGAACAGTTGTTATCGGGGGATTAGCTTTAGACAAAGTGATGGTATGGAACTTTGAATATAAGAAGAAGTCGATTGAAGAAGTGCAAAAAGAATGTGATCTAAAGAGCGAAAAAATTCGTAGTAAAGGAAGGCATACATCTCTTTACAAAAATTTTATAGATTCTATACAAAATAATACTAACCCCTTAATAGATGGTTATGAAGGTAAAAAATCATTAAGTATAGTTTTAATGGCTTATAAATCTCAAAAATATTCCCGAGTTATAAACTATAACGAAGGTTTAAATATAAGTACCAAAGATTTTGAAGGAATGTTCGATGAAAAAAATTGAAAACCCTTACAAAAAACGATTGTTAAACAAAATCAAAAACAAAACTGCCGTCCTTGGCGTAATTGGTCTTGGATATGTGGGTCTCCCTCTGGCGGTAGAAAAAGCCAAAGCAGGATATAAAACTATTGGGTTTGATATGCAAGAAAAAAAGGTCCATATGGTAAACGAAGGACAAAATTATATCAAAGATATCATAGATTCAGACCTTAAAGAAGTGGTAGATAAAGGTTTGCTTAGAGCAACCCCTGATTTTTCCTTTGTAAAAGATGTAGATACCATTTGTATCTGTGTGCCTACTCCTCTTGATATCTATCAGCAACCAGACCTTTCTTATGTAAAAAATTCTACTGAAAATGTCGCTAAATATCTTCATCCCGGAATGCTGATAGTGCTTGAATCCACCACCTATCCTGGTACCACGGAAGAATTGGTAAAACCTATACTCGAAAAGAAATCTGGTCTCAAATGTGGGCAGGATTTCTTCCTGGCTTTTTCTCCAGAACGGATTGACCCCGGTAATCCCTGGTATAAAATGAGAAATACACCCAAGGTAGTAGGAGGGGTAACTCCGGATTGTACCGAAGTTGCTTCATATCTTTACCGCAGTATTATTCAGGGTAAAGTACATCCCGTCTCTTCTCCCAAAGTGGCGGAGATGGAAAAGATTTATGAAAATGTATTTAGATATACCAACATTGCCCTGGCTAATGAGATAGCCATTCTTTGCCATAAGATGGGAATTGATTTTTGGGAAGTTATAGAAGCAGCTAAGACCAAACCTTATGGCTTCATGGCTTTTTATCCTGGACCTGGAATCGGAGGTCATTGCATACCACTTGATCCCTTCTATCTTGCCTGGAAGGCCCGAGAATATAATTACCATACTCGTCTTATTGAGTTAGCTGGCGAAATAAATAGGTATATGCCGGAATACGTAGTAGAAAGGACAGCTAAAATTCTTTCCCAAAGATTTAAGAAATCTTTAAATGGAGCTAAAGTCCTTCTGCTGGGAGTTGCTTATAAAAAAGATATTGATGATTTGCGCGAATCCCCTGCTTTAGAAGTGATTAAAAAATTAGAAGAAGAGAAGGCTATTGTATCTTATTATGACCCTTATATCCCTAAATTTATAAATAACGGGAAAGAATATAAATCTTTAAAAGAACTAACTGCAAAAGAAATTAAAGAGAAAGATATTGTAATTATTACGACAGCACATAGCAAGGTCGATTATGATGTGGTAGTTAAAAATGCTAAAGCTGTACTTGATACCAGAAATGTAATAAAGTCCAATAGTGAAAATACAGAGAAATTATAATAAAATAATAATACAATTAGAATAATTTTGAGTATTCTTATATAAGGAATTCGATATTATTTGAAATATTTGTTAATGAACTAAATTGATAAAAATGAGAAAATAGAATAATAATTTAAAATAAGATTAAAGGTAAAAAGATATTTATTACAGGTGGAGCAGGATTTATTGGAACCTCTCTAATAAAGAAATTAATCAATGACAATCAGATAGTGATTTATGATAATTTTTGCAGGAATGCTTTAATAAATACTAATTTAGGAAAACATCCAAATATTAAACTAATCAAAGGCGATGTTTTAGATATTAAAAGATTAAAGAAAAGTATGGATGGTGTTGATGTTGTTGTAGGCGCTGTAGTAATTGTCAGAAATAATGACGTTATAAAAATACATACTCATACTATACGTTTAAATATTATTGGTACGGCAAATGTTCTGGAAGTAGCTAAAGAAAACAAAATGAAAGATCGTTTAATTGATTTTTACACGTCTAAAGTTTTCGGTAATTGAGCTTTCAAATAAAGTAAAAATAATAAAACTATAGCAAATAATACTGACGAGACAAATTAGTAATAGTAGATTAACAAAATAAGAAGTGTTTCCTTTTTGATGTCTTATTTACTATAATTCCGAAAATATTGAACTCTTACTGGCGAAGATTATTAAATGGGGTAAGATCTGTAAGCTATTAAAAATTAAAAATAGGAGTAGTTTGTTATGTCAAAATTAAAAAAAATAAATAGTGTTTTCATACACAAAACAGCAGAAGTAAGTGAAAATGCAAAAATCGGAGAGGGAACCTTTATATGGAATCAAGCACAGATCAGAGAAAATGTTAAAATAGGCAAGAATTGTATTATAGGTAAAAATGTTTATCTTGATTTAGATGTAATCATTGGGGATAATATTAAAATTGAAAATAATGTTTCATTATATAAAGGATTAACTGTTGAAGATGATGTTTTTATTGGCCCTCATGTTGTTTTCACAAATGATCTTTACCCTCGTGCATTTAATAAAGACTGGAAAATAGTTAATACGATTTTAAAAAAAGGTTGTTCAATTGGAGCAAATGCTACAATTGTAGCAGGTAATATAATTGGTTCATATTCAATGGTAGCTGCCGGTTCTATAGTAACTCAAGATGTCACTCCATTCTCATTGGTTAGGGGTAATCCTGCCAGAATCGTTGGCTATGTCTGCAAAATGGGTCATAAAATGAAAACAATAAATAAATTAGATGCACAGTTGAGATACTATTGTGATATCTGTAAAACAGAAATGGTGATAAATATGGATATTCATCGTAAAAAATTGTAAATTGTAGATAAAAGAAAAAATACTGATTGGAGGGATTGCATGAGTATATATATAGCAAAACCTTATATTGATGAGAAAATTTGTAATGATGTTGTATCAGTATTAAAATCAGGAATGATCGTCCAGGGACCAAGAGTAAAAGAGCTGGAAGAAAAATTTAGCAAGAAATGCAATGTTGAATATTGTGCTGCTGTTAATTCGGGAACTGCTGCTCTGCATTCCGCTTTATTTTCAGTTGGTATTCAACCGGGAGATGAAGTAATTACAACTCCTTTTACCTTTGTAGCTACCGCAAACTCAATACTAATGGTTGGTGCTAAACCTGTATTTGTAGATATTGATGAAGAAACATTTAATATAGATCCAGATGAGATTGAGAAAAAAATAACACCCAAAACGAAAGCAATTCTTCCTGTTCACCTCTATGGTTTAATGGCTGATATGGAAAAAATTATTAACATTGCGAAAAAGCACAGCCTGCTTGTAATAGAAGATGCTGCTCAAGCACATGGTGCTGAGATTAAAGGGGAAAAATCCGGCAGTATCGGGGGTATTGGAGCTTTCAGTCTTTATGCCACAAAAAATATGATGTCTGCTGAAGGAGGACTAGTTACTTCAAATAATGAAAATTTCATTGAAAAGGTGAAAAGTTTCCGACATCATGGTCAATCACCTAATGGACGATACAATTATATTGACTTTGGCTATAATTATCGAATGACTGACATTCATGCTGTAATCGGTTTGAATCAACTTGAAAAACTGGAAGAATTTAACACAGTAAGACAAAGAAATGCAAAACTTTACGATAAATATCTCAATGAAATTGAAGGAATAACTACGCCTTATGTTTCTCAAGGATACAAACATGTTTACCATCAATATACCATAAAAATTAATCACAAAATTTTTGGGCATTCTCGAGAAGAATTAATTAACAAGCTAAATAGTAATGATATCTTCCCCGCTATTTTCTATCCCCAACCTTTGCATCTAATTCCAACATTTAGGAGGGATGGATTTGAAGAGGGAGATTTTCCGATTGCTGAGAAAATTTCAAGCGAGGTTTTAAGTCTACCCGTGCATCCTGGAATAAAAGAAAATGATGTAGAAAAAATCTGCAAGGTGATTAGAAATTTGAAGGGAGAAATGTAATATGATCTATCTTACAAAACCTTATTTTGATAATAGTGAAATTAATGCCATAAAAGAAACTTTCGATTCAGGCTGGGTAGCAGGACAGGGACCAAAAGGAGAGGAGCTTTCTGAACACATAAAAAAAATTACCCATACTAAATTTGCCATTCCTGTAAATAACTGCACAGCAGGGCTTCATTTATCCTTACTATCAATAGGTATAAAACCGGGAGACGAAGTTTTAGTCTCTGACTATACTTTTCCGGCTACTGGACATTCGGTTATGTTTTGCGGAGCAAAACCAAGATTTATTGATGTAAATTTAAGAACCTATATCATTGAACCATCTTTAATCGAAGAAAAAATCAATGATAAAACAAAAGCTATTATTATAGTTCACGAATTTGGTCAGATGGCTGACATGGATAAGATATTAGAAATTGCAGAAAAACATAATCTAAAAGTAATAGAAGATGCAGCCTGCGCAATGGGGGCAAAACAAAAAGGAAAACCGGCGGGTTCATTTGGAGATATTACTGCTTTTTCTTTTCATGCTCGTAAAAATACAACTTCTGGGGAAGGTGGAATTGTGGTTACAAATAATGAGGACTATGCTGATATTATTAGCTCCCTTTCCTGTTTTGGTATGGAATCAGCTTTTAAGCGTCAAAAAGATTTCAATATTCCTTCATTCAATGCATTGGGTTACAATTATAAATTATCCGATATAAATGCAGCTATTGCCCTGGAACAATTGAAAAAATATCCTAAAGTTTTAGAGAAAAAAAGAAAACTTGTTAACCTTTACAATAAGCTTTTAGAAAATAATAAATTCATAACAACGCCTATTGAGGAAAAATATAATTACCATGTATATCAAACCTATGCCATTGTTTTGGATAAAAAAATTAATAGAAACAAATTAATTGTATCATTACGAGATGATGGTATTCAAACACAAATTGGTACTTACGCTTCTCATATTCAACCTGTTTATAATAGCAAAGATATATGCCCAAATTCTTTATTTCTTTATAATCAATCTCTTGCTTTACCACTATATTACGAATTAAAAGAAGAGGAAGTTACCTATGTTATTGACAAACTGCAGTTTTACATTAAAGAACAATTGGAGAATAAAAATGGCAATATTAAAAGATAAAAATGTATTAGTCACTGGTGGTGCAGGTTTTATTGGTAGTCACTTGTGTGACGCAATTATGAAAGAACCGGTTGCCAAACTAATTTCTGTTGATAATCTTTTTTAGGAAAGGAAAGCAATCTGGATAAAGCTAAAAAATTTGATAATTTTGTATTTGAACGATTTGACATTACTAATTTTAATGAAACTCAGAATTTAATAGACAAATATGATATTGATGTAATTTTTCATTTAGCTGTAATCCCTCTGGAGGTGTCAATTGAAAGACCAGTATGGTGTTTTGATCAAAATGTTCATATGACTCAGAGTATCCTCGAGTCTATGCGAAATTTAAATAAGCCAATTTCTTTAGTTGTTTACTCGTCATCAGAGGCTTATGGTTCTGCTTTTTATACCCCGATGGATGAAATGCATCCTTTATTACCTCATACTCCTTATGCAGCAAGCAAAGCAGCATCAGATTTAATGGTATATTCTTATTTTGAAACCTTCGATTTCGATGTAACCATTATTAGACCTTTTAATAATTATGGGCCAAGGCAAAATGAAGGGAGTTACGCAGGTGTAATTCCACTTACTATAAAACGAATCCATAAGGGGGAAAAACCAATAATATATGATGATGGTAAGCAAACAAGGGATTTTATCTATGTTACAGATACAGCTAAGGCAACTATAGATATATATAAGAATGAAGAAACAAGAGGGGAAACCATAAATTTGGCATCAGGAAGGCAAATTGAAATTGAAGAAATCATTAAAACAATTTGCGATGAAATGGGATACACTGGAAATATTGAATATAGAGAAAGGCGCCCTGGAGATGTTCAAGTACATGAAGGAAGTATTGAAAAAGCAAAACAATTGGTTGATTTTAAACCTTCTATAAATTTTACAAAAGGTATTAAGCTAACTATAGATTGGTATAAGAAAAGTAAATTATAAATAAATTGGAAGGTAAAATATGAAAATAGCAGTTATTGGAACTGGTTCTATGGGAAAAAAGCATGTGAGAGTTTTAAAAAACATTCCAGAAGTTAATAAAATAATAATTTCTGATATTAATCGTAAAATTTTAGAAGATACTTCAAAACGATTCGGAATATCAAAATCATATCAAAATCATCTTGAAATGTTAAAAAAAGAAAAACCGGATGGAGTTATTGTTGCAACTCCGCCTGGTAGTCATAAGAAAAATGTATTAGATGTAATTGATGCAGGAATAAATGTACTCGTAGAAAAACCTATAGCACACACAATTGGAGATGCAGAAGAAATGATAAAGTCTGCAGAAAAAAAAGGTGTTATTTTTACGGTCGGTCATATTGAAAGATTCAATCCGGTTGTTACTAAAATTAAAGATTTTATTGATAATGGAGGTTTGAGTAATATTTATCTTATTAACACAAGAAGAGTTGGTCCCTTTCCCAAAAGATTATTAGGTAAAGTGGAAGGTGTTTTAATTGATCTTGCAGTTCATGACTTTGATATAATAAATTACTTGGGTGGCAAAATAAAAAATATACAATCGCAGATAATAAAATCAGGAAAACAGGAAATATATGTTAAAACATTATTAGATCTAGAAAATAATATAAAAGCTTCCTGTGAATTCAGCTGGATAACTCCAACGAGACATAGAAATATTGAGGTTTATGGTGGTGCAGGTATGCTAAAGGGTGACTTTTATACACAAGATGTCTGGTTTTATGAAAATAGCGATTTTCAAAGTAATCCAAATTTTAGTGAAACATTTCTCAGCTCTGGTCTTATTAATACAGGAAAAATTGTAAAATATCCAATTTATAAACAAGAACCCTTGCTTTTAGAGTTAACAAATTTTATAAAATCAATACAAGGAAAAGATAGGATTTTAGTTAAACCCGAAGATGCATTTTTGGCTTTGAAAAATGTTTTAAACATAATGGCATGAAATTCAACAAAATTAGTTATTACTATATGATTGTAATACAAAATCTTTTTTAAGGAAACCATAAATGAAAGAATTACTTTTGTATGTTTCCCAAAAAAATTATTCAAATGAAAGAATTTTAAAATCGGATTTTATAGCTATAAATAAAGAAATAGAAGAAGAAATAATAATAAAAATTCAAGATAAAATAAACCAATATAGATTTGACCATTATAAATATTATCCTGCAACTGATAAAGAAAAATGGAAACAGTATTATTTCTTAAGACTGAAAAAAATATTTAAAAATAATGAATGGTTTTTTATTTATGATTTTAATTATGATTATCCATTCCTTGTCGGATGTAGAATTTCAAAATGGGATGAAGAGCACTTTGGATTTAAAATGGCATTTATCGACATTTTATTTTGTATTGATATTGATAATGCAACAATTATTTTAAAACGTATGATTCATACATGTTTAAATATTCTTTATCAGAAAGGTATCAAATTCGTTTCTGCCAGATGTAACGGAGATAATATCCCAGCTATACATGCTCTCGAAGATAATAAATTCAGATATTATGAAACGATAATTTGGCCTGTAGTCTCATGCTTGAACATCAATATTGAAAAGCCTACAAATGTAAGATTAATGGGGAATTCAGATTTAGAACAGGTTTTGAAAATTGCTAGAAAAAATCCTTTTCAAAGAGGTCATTACCATTGTGATAAAAATTTCAATATAAAAAAAGTTGACTCGATGTACAAGAAATGGACTAAAACTGCATGGGAAAATAATGATCCTATAACAATCATTGAAGATAATGGACAAGTATGTGGATTCTTTGTTTTTAAAATGGATAATGTTCTATCCAGATCCTTGGGGTATAAATACGCACGTATGCGTTCATTGGCTTTAGATAAAAAATTTCGCGGAAGAGGTTTTGGCTCTCAATTATGGAATGGAACAATAAAAATTATGAAAGAACTTGGAGCAGAATATATAGACTCTGGTTACTCATGCAAAAACCACATATCAGCTAAACTTCATACTAAATCTAATTTTTACTCTGTTTATGATGAAGTTACCATGCATAGATGGCTATAATTAAATTACTTTAGAATCTATTTCTGTAATTGCCTGTTATAACGCAGGATTAATAAAAAATAGGATATATATACTAAGAATAATGAATATAATTATAGATTATAAAATAGGCAATATTGGATCAATAATTAATATGCTAAAAAAAATGGTTATGAAGCAAAATTGTCTGATAATTAAGAAGAAATGCTATCAGTAGACAAATTGATTTTACCGGGAGTTGGAGCATTTGATAAAGGAGTGGAAAAATTAAATGAATCCGGATTGATTCCAATATTGCGATAGATAAAGTGATTAGGTTGAAATAGATATTGTATAAAAGTGCAATTTCATATTTATTACCCCGAAGGGCAGAATGCCATGAGTTTACCCGTGGATAAATGTATAATTCGCCCAAAAGGCGTCAAGCTAAGCTTGAAAGTAGAAAAGGAGCCACGGGCATGCCCGTGGGGTTTCCACGGTACTCAAAACGTAATATTTCCCATTGATGTTAATAAATATACTTAAAGGAGAAAACATATGTTGAATAATTCGATTTTTTTAAATGATAATGCCTGGAAAGATAAATGGAATAAACTGATCAAAGAAAAAGAAAACAAGAAACAATGCAAGCGATGTTTGTACGATGAGGATACTCCTGCAATATCTTTTGATGATGAAGGTATTTGTAATTATTGTCGAAATCAAGAAGAATTAGAAAAACAATTCCCCGGAGGAGAGCCCGGTAGAAAACAATTGGGGAATATTGCCCAAAAAATTAAAAAAGAAGGTAAAAATAAAAATTATGACGTTATTGTTGGTATTAGCGGTGGATGTGATTCTTCCTATCTTCTTCATTTAGCAAAAGAACTGGGTTTAAGACCGTTAGCTGTGCATTTTGATAACACCTGGAATTCAACAATTGCTGTTGAAAATATTAGAAATGTATTGAAAGCACTTGATGTCGAATTATGGACTTATGTAGTTGATTTGAATAATGAAAATTGGCAAGTAAATTATGATGATATTAAAATAATGAGAACTATAAAAAAGTAATAATTTAATTAGTCTCTAAATGTTTTTAAATTCAAACTTTAATATGAAAGGTTAATATGAAGTTAAATTGTGATAATATCTTTTGGAAATTTAATAAACTGCCATTTGTTTATCGAGCCCTTAAAAGTCCAAATAATGATGATAATATTCCTAACTTTCTTCCATTTAAACTTTACATTGATAATAACACAGGAACATTGAAACAATATCCAGACAAAGAAATTTGTAATATTTTAGATAGAGTATATAAAAAAGGATATATGATTCCAGGAAATGCTGTTGAAGATCCAAATGGTGAAGAATATACTAATATCTTTATTGAAAATCTGTGTAAATATTTAAATGTGGGATCTTTTTGCAGTTGTAATATTTTAGATATTGGTTGCGGAAATGGGTATTTATTATATAGATTAAAAAAACTTGGGGCTAATGTTTTAGGATTAGAACCTGGATTATACGGGCAAATCGGAGCAAAGAAATATAATGTTCCGATAATCTGGGATAGCTTTCCTTCAAATAAATTAAAAAAATATCAAAAATTTGACTTTATAATATTGAAAGATGTAATTGAGCATTTTTATAATCCTGATGATTTTTTAGGTGATATCACTTATTTATTAAAACAAGATGGTAAGCTAATAATTTCAGTAGTAGATGCAGAACCATATATGCAACAAGGTGATATATCAATTTTTTTTCACGAACACTTTAGTTATTTTACGGAAGGTACTCTTTGTAATACTTTAAGAAGGTGTGGATTTACTAATATACAAATATATAAGCCATTATTTAATAAATCATTATTTGCAATATCAAGTCTAATAAATAATAAAAAAACTAAAAAAATGAACATTAATAATAGTGTTAGGCTTGCTCATAAATATAAAGATAAATCTATTTATTTTATAAAAAAATTATCAGAATATGTCAACGATTATTTAAATAGAGATGAATATTTAGGAATATATGTCCCCGGCAGAGCTATAAATATACTAATATACGGAAATATTCCGTTAAACCATATCAGGTTTTTTGACGATAATGATAAATTGAAGGGCACATTTTTTCCTGGAATTAATATTCCAATAGAAAACAGGCAAGATTTAATTAAAAAGCCTACAAAGAAACTTTTAATATTTTCAAGATCTTTTGCAAGGAAATTAGTGGGTGAATTAAAAAAAGATATTGATGAAGAAGTAAGTATTATGACTTTATCAGAATTATTTAAGGAAACATAAAATGATAATTATTATAGATTATCAAGTAGGTAATATTGGTTCTATTATTAATATGATTAAAAAAATTGGTTATGAAGCAAAATTATCTAATAATCAAAAAGAAATATTATCAGCAGACAAATTGATTTTACCGGGAGTTGGAGCATTTGATAAAGGGATGGAAAAATTAGATGAATCCGGGTTGATCCCAATATTGATAGATAAAGTGAAAGTGATTAATCAAAAAACTCCAATATTGGATATATGTCTCGGAATGTAATTGCTTCTTACAGAAAAAAGTGAAGAAGGCAATCTACCCGGTTTAGGTTGGATAAAAGGAGAAACAGAAAAATTTAAATTTGAAGAGGACGATAATTTAAGGGTTCCTCATATGGGAATGGAGAATAAATATGTATAGCAGGAATGAATATTTTACACTCGATTTTTACGATAAGCTTATAAATATTGTTACAAAGAGTATTTGTGTAAAAAATTATCAAAATCATAAAACTGGCTTAATACTAAGACACGATGTTGATCTTTCGATTGATTTGGCTTACAAATTTTCAAGAATAGAAAAGAAAAATTCGAAAATGTCAACATATTATATTTTAATGACATCTGATCTATATAATCCTTTTAGTAACGGATCAAAAAAAATTATAAAAAGTATGTTGGATGAAGGTTTTGAGATTGGTTTACATTTTGATCCAACAGTATATGGCGATATTTCAGAAAAAGAGTTAGAAGAGAAATTTTATAACGAGATAGATATATTTGAATCTGTATTTAACTTTAAGATTCAGTCTTATAGTTTACATAATCTTTCCATTAATGGGGAATCCCTGAATTTTAAGGGAATTATAAATGCTTATAATACGGATATTTTTTCAGATGAATGTTATATTTCTGATTCCTCGTTTTCATTTCGAGGTAAAGATGCAATAAAATTTATAAAAAAATCTGAAAATAAACTTGTTCAATTTCTTACTCATCCTGCCCAATATTTTTCACAAGGCGAAGTAACTTATGAAAAAGCAATGAATGTTATAATTAATAATTATTATAAGAAGTTTGATAAAAGTTTTCAACTTAATCGAATATATAGTAAGCAGAAAAGTGGATATCATATAAAAATAAATGGGGACTTATGGTAGCAAGAAAAGAATTAATAAAATGGAAATCGATTTAAATTATAATACGAAATAGTGAGAATTGAAATGTACAATGAAATAAAAAGAAATAGAAAAAAATTTATATTTAACATTAAAAGTTTAAACGGTATAAAAAATTATAATAAAATACTTAAAGATATTCAAATTAACGATGTTTCTACTATAAAAAATCCTAAAAATCATAGTTTAATTTTTACTAAAAATTGGTCTAAAGAAATTGAAAATAGATTATTAAATATAAAAAATAGTTTAATTTTAATTAAAAAAAATAATACTAAAAAAAATAATAATATTACAAAAAATAATGAGTGTATTTTTGTAGATAACCCTCGATTAGAATATGCTATAATTCTTAATTATATTTTAAGCAAGCAACCTAAAAAAGATAGACATTATAAAGAATTGAATAATAAAATAATTATTGGCAAAAACGTAAATGTTGGAAAAGAAACTAAAATTGAACCTTTTGTTTTTATTGATCATGATGTCCAAATAGGTGATAATTGTATTTTAAAAGCGGGAGTTCGTATATGTAGTAATGTTTTAATCGGGAATAATACTATTATTGGTCAAAATTCTGTAATAGGTGGACCGGGATTTGGAATCGAAAAAAATATTGATGGAGCATTAATAAGAATTCCACAAAATGGTGGTGTAATTATCGGAAGCAATGTGGAAATAGGTGCTTTAAGCACTATTGCTTCTGGAACCATTGAACCTACAATCATAGAGAATAATGTAATGATTGATAATCATGTTCATATCTCACATAATGTACATATTAAGGAAAATTGTATAATTACTGCTTGTTCAGAAATTAGTGGTAGTGTTTGTATTGGGAAAAATACGTGGCTAGGTCCTAATTGTTCTATAATAGATGGAATAACTATTGGTGAAAATGTTCTAATAGGAATGGGAGCAGTTGTTAGAAAATCAACGAGAGATAATGTCATAATTGCAGGGAAAGCTGCAAGACAATTTTCAAAGCCAATTGATTATTAAATAAGAAAAAGAAGTGAAATATAATATTTTAATAACTTATTCTAAGTATAGGATTTAAGATAACAATGCCAAAACTTGCTTTTGTCTTCCCTGGTCAGGGCTCACAAGAGGTTGGAATGGGGAAAGATTTAATAAAAAATTATAAAGAGGCTAATGAATTATTTGATAAGGCTAATTTAGCTCTTAAAGATGAAGGGGTTGATTTAAAAAAATTATTTATAGAAGGACCAGAAGAAGAGTTAACTAAAACCATAAATGCTCAACCGGCAATGTTAACTATGAGCATAATATTATATAAGCTGCTTCAAAAGAATAATATTAATCCTGATATAGTAGCTGGCCATAGTTTAGGAGAATATTCTGCTTTAGTAGCTGCATCATCAATTGAATTTAAAGAAGCAATTAGATTAGTCAGAAAAAGAGGGCAATATATGCAAACTGCTACCCCTCTTGGCACTGGCTCTATGGCTGCAATTATAAGCTTAAAGAGAGACAAAATAGAAGAATTAATTAAAAAAGTTTCTAAGTTTGGAATCATAGAGATAGCTAATTATAATTCTCCTTATCAGATTGTGGTTTCTGGTAAAAATGAAGTAATCGAAAAATTATTAATATTAGGAGAAGAAGAGGAAGAGATAAATATAGTTCCTTTAAAAGTAAGTGCTCCTTTTCATTCTTCTTTAATGAGAAAAGCAAAAGATAATTTAGCCAGTTATATAGAAAATATAAATATACAAGATCCGCAAATACCAGTAATTTGTAACGTAACGGCTGATTATGTAAAGACTAAAGAAGAGGTAAAGAATGCCTTGATAGAACAGGTAACTCATCCTATAAAATGGGTAGATATTATTAAAAGGATAAATTCAGAAGGGGTTAATTATTTTATAGAAGTTGGTCCTGGTAATGTATTAAAAAAGTTAATTAAGCAGATATTGCCAGAGGTAAAAGTATATAACATATGTGATTCGGAATCCTTAGAGAAATTAGTAAAGAAATTAAGTTAAACAAAAAATTAAATATATAATCTTTAAAAAATATAAAAATTTTAAATATTAAAAAGGAATTTACTATGGGAGTAAAAATAGCCAATATAGAATATTATTTACCAGAAAAAATTATTACCAATGATCAATTAGCAAAACAATTTCCTGATTGGCCATCAGAAAAAATTGAAAAAAAGGTAGGCATAAGGGAAAGACATATCGTAAAAGAAGATGAAACAGCCCTTGATTTAGCATTAGAAGCTGGGAAGAAAATCTTGAAAAATTACGATAGAGATAAAATAGATTTTCTTCTTTTTTGTACCCAAAGTCCGGATTATTATCTGCCCACAAGCGCCTGTATTTTACAAGATAAACTTGGGCTTAAAACAAATATTGGGGCTTTTGATTTCAATTTGGGGTGTTCGGGTTTTGTCTATGGACTTGCTTTAGCAAAGTCTCTGATAAATTCTAATATTGCCAAAAATATTCTATTAATTACCTCAGAAACATATACCAAACATATTCACTCTAAAGATAAAAGCAATAGAACTATATTTGGAGATGCTGCAGCTGCTATCATTATAGAAAAATCAGAAGAGGAACAGATAGGCGAATTTGTTTTGGGCACAGATGGAAGTGGATATAAGAATCTTATTGTACCCAATGGAGGGCTAAGAGATAGATATAATCCTCACGCCCAGGAAATAGATGATGAGTCAGGTAGTATCAGGACAGATAATAATCTTTACATGAATGGTCCTGAGATTTTTAATTTTACCATTAAGGCTGTTCCTAAGGTAGTGGCTGAAACATTAGTAAAAAATAGTATTACTTTAGATGATTTAGATTATGTAATATTTCATCAAGCTAATAAGTATATGAATGAATATCTCAGAAAAAAAATAAATATTCCCAAAGAGAAGTTTTATTTAAATTTATTACACACCGGCAATACTGTTTCTGCAACTATCCCCATAGCTATGAAAGATGCATTAGAACATAAAACTATTAAAAAAGGAGATAAAGTGCTTTTAGTAGGTTTTGGGGTTGGGTATTCCTGGGGTGGAGCAATAGTTACTATATAATTTAAGAACGATAAGGAGAAAGATAGGATGAAAAAAGGAGAATTCATAGATGAATTAAAAGATGCTTTAGAAATTGAAGGTGAAGATCAACAAATTACTTTAGAGACCAATTTAAAAGATTTAGAGGAGTACGATTCTTTATCTGTACTCGCTATCATTGCTATGATTGATAAAAATTTTGGTAAACAAATACCATCAGCAGATTTTGTAAAAGTTACTACAGTTGGCAGTTTAATGGAATTAATTGGTAAGGAGAACTTTGTCTAAACATAAATCAATTTAAAGAAGGTGTTTGGTGATGGATTCTATTTTTAACTTAAAAAATAAAAATATTATAATAACTGGTGCTTCTTCAGGTATCGGAAGACAATGTGCTATTACTTTTAGTAAACTGGGTGCAAATGTAATTTTAATAGCTCGTAATAAAGAAAGACTTAAAGAAACTTTTAATAAATTAGAAAAAGGAAATCATCTAATTATTCCTCAGGATATTACAGAATACATTGAATTAGAAGAAGTTATAGATAAAACTGTACATAAGGTAGGCAAAATATCAGGGTTTGTTCATTCTGCAGGGAGAGAAATGACTTTACCATTAAGAAGTATGCAACCCTCTTATTATGAAAAAATGTTTTCTATTAATGTGATAGCAGGATTTGAATTGGCTAAAATTATTTCTAAGAAAAAATATATAAATAAAAGTGAGGCAAGTTTTATATTTATTTCTTCTATTATGGGAATTTTAGGGCAGCCGGGGAAAGTTGCTTATTGCAGTTCAAAAGGAGCATTAATCTCAGGAGCAAAGGTAATAGCTTTGGAATTAGCTAAAAAGAACATTAGAGTTAATTGTATTCTTCCTGGGGTAGTGGAAACTGAAATGTCAAATAAGATGTTTGAAAATCTTCCAGAAGAATCTAAAAAATCAATATTAGGGATGCATCCCTTAGGTTTGGGCAAACCGAAAGATATTGGTAATACCTGTGCATTTCTGCTTTCTGATGCTTCAAGATGGATAACAGGGACTAATTTAATTGTAGATGGTGGATATAGTGCGAGATAGACTAAAAAAGAACATTATATTAATAGGTAAAGTATACTTAATCAGAAAACCCCAATATTAGTGATATACCTTGGAATACAATTGCTTACAGAAAAAAATTAAGAGGGCAGTATAAGAGATTTAGGTTAGATATGTGGAGTAACAAAAAAATATATTTAAATTTAAAGAAGTAAGTAACAATGTCTATATAAGCCGTAATATAATTTTAAAAAGATATCAAAAAATAGAATGAAATACCCGGATAAGGCAATGTTGTTTTTATGTTACCATTGCTCCTACTAAGTTAATAAGGAAAGGGAAATATGATTATGGGAAATAAATTAAGAATCCTTCATGCGCCTATTAATATTGCAAATCAAATGACAATTATATCTAAAGCTCAACGGGAATTAGGCTATTATTCCTGGTCCTGTGATTTTTCGAATAACTGGTTTAACTACAAGTCAGACCAATATTTAAATTTAGAGAAATTAAATAATAAATATCATAGAATATTTCGGATGTCTCAATTTTTCTTAAATTCGATTTTAAAATATGATATATTTCATTTTTATTTTGGAAATACTTTATTACCAAGATATTATGATTTACCTATATTAAAAGGAATAAACAAAAAGATGGTTATGCATTATTGTGGGAGTGATATTAGACAAAAAAGTATAGCCGAAAGGAAAAATAAATATACGAAAGTGAAGGTAGAAGATGAAAAAGGAATCCGACATCGGATATCAACTATTGCAAAATATATAAAGACAGCCATTGTGGGAGATTATGAATTATATGAATATATTCAAGGATATTTTAAGAAGGTGGTTATAATCCGTGCAGCTTTAAACATACAGGATTATAGACCTGCAGTACTTTCTTTATGTAAAAAAATTCCACTTATAGTTCATGCTTCTTCAGATAAAAAATTCAAAGGAACTGAGTATATACTAAAAGCTATTTATAGATTAAAAAAGGAATATAATTTTCACTTTAAATTGATTCACGGATTAAATCATGAAGATGCGAAAAAAATATATGAAAAAGCAGATATTATTGTTGATCAATTATTTACAGGTGCATATGGAGTTTTTTCAACAGAAGCAATGGCTTTAGGCAAACCTGTTATATGTTATATCAGAGAAGATTTAAAAAGTAAATATCCTGAGGAACTTCCAATAATTTCTGCTAATCCAGAAAATATTTATGATGTATTAAAACTTTTAATTGAAGACGCAAAACTTCGTCATGAATTAGGGGAAAAAGGAAGAGCATATGTAGAAAAATATCATGATGCAAAGAAGATTGCTGGGGAACTTATTAAAGTGTATGAGAGTTTATAATGTATAAAGATTTTAGAAAATTATTTCAAACTTCTTTTATTTATGGACTTGGATCTATAGGTGGTTCAATTGTCGGTTTTTTCCTTTTACCTATTTTTACAAGATTTTTACATCCAGCAGATTACGGAATACTTGAAATTTTGACAACTACAAGTTCCATTATCACTATTTTTTTGATATTTGGGATGGACAACTCTTTTGCTCGTTTTTATTTTGACTCCCAAACTGATGAATATAAAAAACAAGTTATATCAACTACTGCCATCTTCTTAATCTGTCTAGCAGGATTAGTTATTCCTATTCTATTGATTGGCAGTAATTTTTTAAATGGGTTTTTATTTGGACAAAACAATTATACTTTCCTTCTTCAGCTTGTTTTTTTATTAAGTGGTTTAACTGCATTTTTTAAAGTGCCAATGCTTCTGTTTAGAATAAAAAGAGAAGCTGTAAAATATTCCGTTATTTCTATTTTAAATGTTTTATTAGTAGCTTCTTTAAGTATATTCTTTGTTGTAGGTTTGAGAAAAGGAGTTTTAGGAATAATGGAGGGGAGAACAATTGCTAAAATTATTATTTTATTAGTTGCTTATTACTTAATAAGAAAAGATCTAAGCTTTGAATTCTCCTTAAATTTATTAAAAGAAATGTTACGATATGCTATTCCAATTATTCCGGCTGGGTTAATGCTCTGGATTCTTAGTTTGTCTGATAGATATTTCTTGTTAAAATTGGCAGATCCGGTGGAATTAGGTTTATATTCGGTTGGAATGAGATTTGCTTCAATACTAGCTATTGCAATAGGTGCCTTTAGATTAGGTTGGGGAGAATTTGCATTCTCAAGGTTGAACCGAAATGATAAAGATAAAATTTATTCTCGAACTTTTACATATTTTATTTTTGTTACCTGTATAATTGTTTTAGGTTTAAGTTTATTTGGAAAAGAAGTAGTTATGTTAATGACAACCCAAGAATATTTGAGGGCTTCAAGCGTAATTCCAATTTTAGGGTTAGGCCTTATTTTTAACGGATGTTATACTATTTTTGGAATTGGAATGAATATTACAAAAAAAATGAAAGCTATCTTTCCCATTACCGCAATACCTGCTGGACTTAATTTGTTTCTTAATTATATTTTTGTTCCTTTATATGGCATGATAGGAGCTGCTTATACAACTTTATTTTCTTATTTTTTAATGGCTATTTTAACCTGGTATGCTTCCCAAAAAGTCTATCCAGTACAATATGAATGGAAAAGGGTTGGGAAAATATTCTTTGCTATGGGAGCAATTTTTGTTATTAGTAAAATTATCACCCTTGACCAACTTCTTTTTTCAATAATATTTAAATTTGGATTAGTTGGTCTATATTTCTTATTATTGTATTTAATTAAATTGCCTACCAATGGGGAAAAGGAGAAAATAAAGTATTTATTTTCAAAAAATATAGCTTTTCTTAGAAGTAAGTAATCAAAGCAATTTTAGGAAAGAGTAAAACTTTTACAAATTGCATGGCAAAAAACATATAGCAAATTAGGACTATGGGTGTTGCATTTGCCTCGACTGTTGCTTATATCGTGGCGACTATAGCAGTAATTATTGCTTTTGTAAAAGTTTCTAAAAAATTCTGGACTGATATTTTACTGATTAAAAAATAAGATTTTCAAGATTATAAAAATATCATATTTAAAATTAGAAAAGAGTTTTAAAAAGCGTTATCGATACTTAAAATTTTAAGTATCTTTTAAAGTCCAAAATACTTATTTAAATTGTTACCCGAGCAACTTTAATTTATTAAGTATTTGCATTTATTTTATTAGTAAATAGATAGAGTATATTTTCTAAAAATTTATTACGAAAATAATATTAATTCAAAATCAGATATTGCTTTATTAGAAGCCTCAGGGTTACTTTAATAAAACAGTTGAGAAGTATCTTGTAAATTTATTGACCGTTAACAATTTTAAAATTATAATTTAATAAGAGTTGTTTTAATTATTATGAGTGTGATTTGGTAATACTTTATATCAAATAAAATTTAAGAGAAGATGCAAAGGGAAACGAAAAGAATATAGAAAGAAAATAATATTAATTATTTCAGCCCTAGATTTTTAGTTCATGAGAGAAGTAAAAACAAAATTTATTTTGTGAAAAATATGGCTATTATACCGAACAGGGCTGAAAAAATGAATGGAGATTAAATTAAGATGTATAAAGGAAAGAAAATTTTTATTGTTATCCCTGTTTATAATGAAGAAAAGTTTGTTGCCAAAGTTATTAGAGACATACCCTCCTTCATTGATGCAATAGTAGTAATCGATGATGCCAGTCAAGATTCCACTTACCAATGTGTTAAAAATGTGGGTGATTCTCGTGTGATACTGCTTAGAAACGAGGTTAACCAAGGTGTTGGTGGATCCACCATTAAAGGATACCAAAAAGCCCTTGAAATGGAGAGCGATATCATCATTAAAGTTGATGGAGATGGTCAAATGCCCTTGGATCGACTCCCAAACCTCTTGGATGCAATTGTCGAAGACGGTTATGATTATGCTAAAGGGAATCGCTTTCTTGACGAGAAAGCGCTTAAGCAAATGCCTAGGAACCGTTTAATAGGCAATATGCTGCTTACTTTTCTTACAAAGATGGCTTCTGGTTACTGGCATATCTTTGACCCACAAAACGGCTACACAGCAATTGATACACATGTCTTAAAAACCATAGATTTGGATCGCGTTCATAAATATTATTTTTTTGAAAATGATATGCTTGTCCAGCTTAATATCCATAATCGTCGAGTTAAAGATGTACCTATGCCTGCAATTTATGGCCAGGAAAAATCGGGTATACGTTTAATTTCTATTCTTATTGCTTTCCCGCGATTGCTCCTCCAACGATTCCTATATCGTGTATATCAAAAATATATGTTACGAGATTTTTCACCAATTGCGCTCTTTCTGTTAGTGGGGAGTTTGTTGTTAGGATGGGGTGTCGGATTTGGTATTTACCATTGGATTAAGAGTATATTAACTCATGTACAGGCGAGCACGGGTACGGTGATGTTAGCTGTTTTGCCGTTAATACTGGGTTTTCAGTTAGTACTTGAAGCGATAGTGCTGGATATACATGAAACGCCTCGTTAAGGAGGGAATAGGGTTGAGAGTGAAAATAAAAGAACTAAAAGAAATTATGAGGGAGTATTCTGATAATATCATCGATGAAATGGCTGTCCCTTCTTATGGGCACTGGAATCCATTGATTAAATGGTTAATGTGGAAAAGGCTAACTATAGTTCAAAATCTTTGTAGCGAAGGGCACTTTAAAACTGCGTTGGATTATGGAACTGGAACTGGTGTAATGCTTCCTTTTCTATCAGAGATTGCTGATCATGTAATTGCTCTTGATAAGTTTATTGCTCCTGCGACTAGATTGTGCGAGCGTTATAGGTTGAACAACGTAGAATTGCACGAGATAGACACATTGCCTATTCCTCTTCCCAATGAGAGTACTGATCTCATTTTATGCTTGGATGTTTTAGAACATATTAGTGCTTTAGCAAAAGCTACAGAGGATTTGACTAGAATTTTAAAACCTAGAGGCACCCTTATTGTATCGGGGCCATCAGAAAATGCGCTTTATAGATTCGGCAGATGGGTTGCTGGTTTTAATAAGCGAGCTACCTACCATTGTTGGAATATTGATGATGTAAATAAGGCCTTGCGAGTGCATCTATCAATAATTCAGCAGAGAACACTCTTGGGACCTGTGCGTTTATTTGAGATCAATGTCTTTCAAAAATTATCAAGAGATGGCTCTTCTTTATCTGAAAATCATTAATCCTATGAAACGCTTTACTAAATTAGGAGGTATAAGATGTGGAAAAGTCTTTGGCAAGCTGTATTGGATTTCATATTTGCACCACTTAGATTCACAGGAATTTCAGAGAGCTCCGAGTTACTACAGAAATTAAAATTAACAACATTAGAAGAAGAAAGAATAAATGCTGTTTTACCTTATGTGCAAGGAAGATTATTAGATATAGGGTGTGGGAGGAACATGCTTGTCAATAAATATAAAGAAAAAGGTGGAGATGGAATAGGTATAGATGTTTATGACTATGGCAGCAAGGCCATAATTGTAGAAGATAGCTCCAATCTTCCATTCCCTGATAATTCATTCGATACAATTGTATTTATTGCATGTTTAAATCATATACCTTATCGATTAGATGCACTTAAGGAAGCGCATAGATTAGTAAGTGATGGGGGGCAGCTCATTATCACGATGATAAATCCCGTAATTGGCTTTTTAGTGCATAAGATATGGGAATTAATAAATCGAGGCTTGGATGTGGAGAGAGGAATGAAGGAAGGTGAAGTATATGGATTGTGGAGGGCAAAAGTGCTTGAATTATCAGCATCGGCAGGCTTTCATTTAACTATGCACAAACGATTTGATTATGGATTAAATAATATATATATCTTTAAAAGGATGGTTTTAGATTAAACATGAGCAGATTTGTTCTTATTATTTTGATGAATATATTAGGAGTAGGGTTGGCAATCACTCAAATGTTGCTAAAGACATTCCTAAAACTTTTTTTGTCTTTTCAAGGCGAGATTTTAGATAAAATTTTTCTCTCTGTTCAATCATATTTGTTTTGGGCAACTCTTGCGTCTTTTCTTGTTTGTTCAGGATTATGGATTTGGATACTACCAAGGGTTAAGCTCTCTATCGTTTACCCGATGATTAGCCTCAGTTTTGTGGCTATTCTATTCTTAACTTACTTTATTGAGCACGAACCGATTCATTGGGTCAACATTTTTGGAGTGTTACTGATTATTGGGGGGGTTATTCTTTTATCATGCGGGCGATGAAGTTATTGAAAGATGGTATGCAGAGTAATTTTATCATGTTGTCAGGGCTATTTGTTCTAGCTTTAGTATTGCGATTGCTATTTGTACTCAGTCCGCACGGTGTAGTAATGACACCTGATGGTGCTCTTTATAGTAATATAGCTATTCATCTTCTTAATGGTGAAGGTTTTATCCAGAATGTGCGTAATTACCCTATAATTGTTCCTCCACTCTATTCTATCTTCCTGTCTTTTGTTTATACAATCTTTGGCATTAAAAATTTAACTGCTGTCTTAGTTATCCAAGCACTCTTAGAAGCACTAACTGTAATATTTATCTATAAGACAGCAGAAGAACTTTTCAACAGATGGGTAGGACTGTTCGCCGGGCTGTTCTTCTCGATGTACTCAGTGGCAATTTACCATACTGGCTTTATTCTTACGGAGACCTTGTTTACATTTCTTGTTGTACTTCTCACTTATGCTTTTACGCGTATGTTACGTCCCCAAGCGACTTATCGGACAGCTGGATTTGTAGGGTTGATTTGGGGATTAACCTGTTTAACTCGCCCACACTTACTCTTCTTTGTTCCATTTTTATGTCTTTTACTGCTTATAGTACGAAAACGCCATGGGTTCAAGTTGACTGTGATCTCTACGCTTATACTATTAATTACCATCACTCCCTGGATGGGTTACTTGTATGTGAAATATAACACTATTATTCCTATTGCTTCTCATGGAGGAATAGCCTTATGGTGTGGCAATGGTCCCTTTGTCAATCCAGACAGGTACTACAATTCAACCCTCTATTCCGATAATCCAATATTTAACAATCAACACAAAGAGGGTATGAGCCTTCCTCTATACAAACAAGGTCGATTCTTTCGTAATACTGCTCTACAGTTTATTACAGCTCATCCTAATAAATTCATCAGTAATACGTATGCTAAGTTAAATATGTTCTGGAAAAGTGTTAACTTGAATATACATATTCTTCGAATCCCATTATTTGACCATATATTCAACAAAATAGATCATTGGATGTTAATCTTGGCGCTTCCTGGCTTTATTTTCTCTATTTTCCCCAGGTGGAATTTTAGGCGGAGTCAAATATTACTATGGCTTATCATATATTATAGTTTAATCGTTAGTGTCGGTATCATCGTTTCTCAAGGACGCTATCGCCTTCCAGTTATGCCACTAATAGCCATATATGGAGGATTAACTATTTCAGTATTTCTAAGTAGCTTGGCAAAGGGACTGAAAAAAATAATTCATCTAATACAGAAATGTCGTTTGGGTGAGAAGATATGATTTTACCATTTCAACTATTTTGGCCTGTTTCTCTCTTGTTTTGGGTAATATGGTTTGTTATTATGCCGGGCTATCTTATCGCGGTTCGATCATTAATTGTGAATAGTATAGATTATATTATAATTGATAAAGGATTTGTAGTTCCCAAAGAAACTTTTAATCTGGCCCCATTTCTATTTAAAGAGATCTATCATGATTTTAGATATGTGATCTATGAAGTTGACCATCATAGTGGGTTAAATCAGTGCGAACTACAAGCGAAAGTTTCTGCAGCTCAATATTATAAAAAGGCAAAAACAATGATGGAACAGGGTAAATTGCTAACCGGATTTAATGATTCACGGCAGTCTTTGTTACTTTTTCCAACAGATTCAGCTGCGATGTTAAATGAGGAGATAAGGTTGAAAGCGATGCAAGCTGGTTTTAAGTTCACCATTGTTCGATATAGCATTATTGACTAATGGTACAGTTGTCGAGCAGTCCAGTAAATTTCACCCTATACCACATGGAGTTAAGGCGGCTTGGACGGTTCAATTGTTAATCAAGAAGATTATGCTGCAGGATACTATTATACGTCCCATGAGAATAATTACTTCGTTTTGAACTTGGGTATACCACGCCATATTAATAAAGTAGAAGTTTTGTGGTATAATTCTAAATTATATGGAGAGAGTTGGATTCTGGAATATTACGACGGCGTTAATTGGCACTTTTTCCGAAAGGAAAATAATTGGGCTCCCGAACCTGGAAATTCTCTTTATACTTATATTATCTCTCACAAAGTAAGGGCAACTAAAATCCGGTTTACATTGTTACATGGACATGGCCAAGATAGAATTGTAATGAGACGTTTTTCCCTCTATTGAGGGTATAGGTATGGGAAAATGATCGCACAAGAAAATATAGACAAAGGAGAAGGATAAATGACTAGCCAGAGAGTCATTCTGATTATATCTGCATTAGATTTTTGGTCTATGGGAGAAGAAAAAGGTGGACCTGCCCTTTGGCGGACTCTTATGGGTTATGTTAAACATGGATGGAAGGTTTATTTTATTACCGGAAATTATGCCCAAGAGGAATCCTTAAAGGCTCCAGATAACATTAATGTCCTTCGCTTTGATGCCTCTTGGCTAAAGCGTTTGATAAAAATAAAGAAGATTGGTTTTTTTGCCAAAATAATTTGGTGGATTTGGTTTCAAACAATAGCTCTTATCAAGGCATTGCAAATACATCGCCAAAATAATATAGATGTAGTTTATGGTTATGAAATCTGCGGTGTTCCCGTGGCAAAGTTATTATCTAAAATATGGAAAATCCCAGTAATTTCACGTTTTCAAGGAACGAGTTTGGGAGTATCTTGGATGCATAAGAAACTTTGGAAAATAAGGGCTTGGGAACATGTATTAGCATTTAAAATACCAACAGATTTTATAATAATGACTAATGATGGAACGCAAGGTGATAGAGTTTTAAGTCAATTGGGCATTAAGAATAGTCGAGTAAAATTTTGGATGAATGGAGTCGATTGGAAACCTTTTAAAAAAATAAGTTCCCAAGCAATAGCCATAAAAGATTTGAAAATAGAAGCAAAATATGTATTATTAACTATAAGCAGATTAGTATCTTGGAAGTGTGTTGAGCGAAGTATCAATGCGATACCGGGATTAGTAAATAATTTTTCTGATACACAATTGATCATTGCGGGAGACGGGCCTGAAAGAAAAAAGCTTGAACAATTAAAGGATAAACTTGGTATAAGAAAAAATGTTCGTTTTGAAGGAGCTATTCCTCATAACAAAGTTCCTAAATATTTAGCTGCTGCCGATATATTTCTTTCTTTTTATGATTGGTCTAATGTAGGTAACCCCTTACTTGAGGCGATGATGGCTGGTAAATGTATTGTTACTTTAAATAATGGTGATACCGGACGATTCATTAAAAAAGGTTACAATGGAGTTCTTTTAGAATATAAAGATTTACCAAAATTACCTCAAATTATCAGAGAACTTTTAAAAGATGAAGAACGTAGAAATTATTTAGGTGCCAATGCCCGAAAATTTGCTGAGGAACATTTCTGGAGCTGGGAAGAACGAATAAAAACTGAAGTGGCTTTATGTGTTAGTTTATTAAAAGATAAAAAATAAAAGGCTTATATTATGATAAGAAATAGAAAAGCTTATCTACCTTTAAATCTTGTTCAAAATCAACAAAAACTGTTAATTGTTTTATTGGCGATTTTATTAGGTCTTTTGGTTGGCTTTTTAGTTGCAAAACCTAATTTTTCGTTGCTAAACTTGAGTTTGAGTGCAGGAGTTTTTCTAATATTTATATGGCTCTTGCAATATATATCAATTCCTATATTTTCTATAGAAAAGTTTTTCTGTTACTTAGTATTTTTTACAGGTTTCTTTGGGGTTGCATTGTTTCCTGTTGACATAGGGCTTTTTTGGCTTTTTCCCTATAGGATATTTCTATTCTTATTATGGTTTATATTTGGGTTGCATATATTATTTAAAGGAGAGATTATTTTTCATCAAAGACAAATAAAATGGTATCTAATTTTTCTCTGTTTTTGGCTTGGATATGCTGTCCTTTCATTAGCCTGGGCTATCTCAAAAGAAGCGGCGGTAAAAAATATTATATTTCTATTTATGGGGTTTTCAGTAATATTTTTATCTACATATTATTTTCGCGCAAAAAAAGATTTACAAATATTATACAATATTTGGTTATATGTATTCGGTTTTTTAATTATTATAGGTTTTTGGGAATACTTGACTGGATATCATCTTCCAGTATCAGGATTCTTTGGTGAAACAAGGACTAGATTTATGTTTATGCCCACAGGAGTCTTTCGTAACTCTAATGATTATGCTGCTTTTTTGGCATTAAGTATCCCTTTTGGTATCGGAATAATCCGATACGGGCGTAAAAAATACCTTCGTCTTTATGGCCTGTGTGGTGCTCTAGGTGCTTTTTATTTGATTGTAGCTACAGGTTCGAGAGCTAACGTTATTGCAGTATTATTTGAATTATTTTTTATTTTTATGTTTCTATTGAATCTTAGACGAAAATTAAAATTAGTGATTACTGTTGCAATTTGTATTGTTCTTTTATTTATGTTTTTGCCTGGTCCACTGCAGGGATTTTTCTCCCAGATAACAGGGGAATTAAATTCTGTTGTAAGTCAAACAAAACAAATGACTGGCTCAGTGGGTGTCCGTATGAATTTAGTTCGAAACGGTTTACTATTCCTCTATTCCACAGTAGGATTTGGAGTAGGAGCTGGAAATTCTGAATACTATATGGCTAACTTTGCTCATTATAATACTGCAGGAATTTTAAATCCTCATAATTGGTGGTTAGAAATATTGATTAATTATGGTATTTTTATTTTTATCGGTTATGTTATATTCTATATAGAAATTATTCGAAATTTATGGAAGATCTATCGAAGGAAACAAACAAGAGAAGAAAAGATGATTTGCGAAGCGCTTTTAGTTTCATTAGTAGGCTTTTTCTTTTCCAGCATTAGTTCAAGTTCAATTATGGCTTTTAAACCTCAATGGTTGTTATTTGCATTTTCCTTAACTTATTTGAATTATTTTCGCAATAGAGAGGAAAAGATATATAAATGAAAATATTAGTAATTACTCATATGTATCCTTCAAGTTTTAATGAAATTAGTGGAATTTTTGTACATGAGCAGGTTAAAGCATTAGTATCAAAAGGTGTAAAAATTCAGGTTGTATCGTCCGCCCCCTGGACCCCATTTCCGATTAATTACTTGAGTTCTAAATGGAAAAAATATAGTAATATTCCAGAAAGGAAAGTTTGCGAGGGAATTAATATATGGTATCCACGTCATCTTACATTTCCTCGGGCTTGGTTTTTCGCTTCGTCTGGGCAGAGGATGTATTTGGGGATTAAAGATCTGGTATCAAAAATCTATCAGAATTTTCAATTTAACCTAATACATGCTCATGTTGCTTTACCAGATGGTTATGCTGGAATGAAAATAGCTCAAAAATATAAAAAACCATTAATTGTAACTATTCATGGTCAAGACTTACAACAAACTATTTTTAAAAATGAAAAATGTAAAAGAAATATAGAGAAAGTAATAAATTTTTCAGAAAAAACTATAGTAGTTAGTAAAAAATTAAAGAAAATTGGCGAAAAATATCTTGAGGTAAATAATGATAAAATAATAGTTGTACCTAATGGAATAAATATGAGGGATATTTATACAGAAAAAAATAAAAATATTCAGAAATATAAAGAAAAAAAAATAATTCTTAGTGTTTCTCATTTAATAAAAACAAAAGAAATTGATTTAAATTTAAAAGCAATAGCTAAATTGATACAAAAATACCCAGATATTATTTATTTGATAATTGGAGAGGGAGAAGAAAAGAAAAAATTAAAAAAATTAGTTAGTGAATTAAACTTGCAAGATAGGGTAATATTTATAGGAGAGGTATCTCATTATAAAGTAATGGAATATATGGCATCTTGTGATATATTTTCTTTGCCTAGCCGGAATGAAGGTTTTGGTGTAGTTTATCTTGAAGCAATGGCTCAGAGTAAGCCGGTAATTGGTTGTCAAGGGGAAGGGATTGAAGATTTTGTTGAAAATAATAAGACGGGATTATTAGTTAAGCAGAGAGATGTAAATAGTCTTGTTGTAGCAATAGATTATTTACTTAGTAATCCTGATGAAGCACGTGCTATGGGGGGTCGAGCGCGCAAACTTGTTTTAAAGAATTATACTTGGGAAAAGAATGCTGAGAAGACAATAAAAAATTATAAGGAAATATTAGAAAATGACAAATAAAAAAATTTGTATGCTTTCTTCTGTACATCCTGCTTTTGATACCCGAATTTTTTATAAAGAAGCTAAAACATTATCAATGGCAGGGTATAATGTAACTTTAATTGCCCGAAACAATAAAAATGAAATCATGGATGGTATAAATATTATTGCTTTGCCTAAACCAAAGAATCGATTTACGCGTATTTTTTATATTACTTGGAAAATTTTCAAGTTAGCTTTAAACCAAAGAGCAGATATTTATCATTTTCATGATCCAGAACTAATTTTTGTAGGAATATTTTTGAGAATTTTTGGGAAGAAAGTAATTTATGATGTCCATGAAGATGTGCCTGAGCAAATATTATCTAAAGACTATATACCAAAATTCTTAAAGAAATTAATTTCTATCTCTTTCAGAGTTTTTGAGAATCACTCTTCTAAAGCTTTTAGCTTTGTAATAACAGCAACAGATGATCTAAGATGTAAATTTTTCAAGTATACCTCAAATGTAGTAGAGGTCAAAAACTACATATCTATGGAATATGCAGAAAAAGGCGATGCCCGAAAGAAAGATAATTACAATAGATTAAGAATGATTTTTGTAGGTGGCATTTACATAGAGCGAGGAATAATAGAGGGAATAAAAGCTATGAATTTACTTCCAGAGTTATCCCTAAAATTTATATTATATGGTCCTGTAAATAACAAATTTTTGTTAGAACTTAAAAACTTAGACGAGTTAGGGAGGTTAGAATATCAAGGAATTATACCTTATACTCAAGTTATTAATAGATTAAAGAAAGCAGATGTTGGTTTTATATGTGATTATCCATTAAAAAGACACATAGAAGGTCTACCAGTAAAGTTATTTGAATATATGGCTGCTGGTCTTCCATTAATTGCTTCTAATTTTCCCCTTTGGAGGCAAATTGTTGAAAAATATAATTGCGGTATTTGTGTTGAACCCACAAAACCTAAAGAGATAGCTATCGCTATAAGGTATCTATATGAAAATCCAAAGATCGGAAATCAGATGGGCCAAAATGGGAGAAAAGCAATTTTAGGAGAATATAATTGGGAGAGGGAGAGTAAAAAACTCCTCGATGTTTATTCAAAAATCTTAGGAGATAACAATGTTTAGTAGAATTCTAATTCTTGCTCCTCATACAGATGATGGTGAATTCGGTTGTGGTGGCAGTATTGTGAAATTTCTTGAAGAAGCGAAAGAAGTTTATTATGTAGCTTTCTCGACAGTAGAAGATTCTGTTCCTCCAGAAATGCCTAAGGATATTTTGGAAATAGAAGTAAAAGAAGCTACAAAGAGATTAGGCATCTCAACTTCAAACCTGATAGTGTATAAGTTTCAGGTGAGGAAGTTGAACTACGTCAGGCAAGAAGTTTTGGAAGAATTGATAAAAATAAAAAAGGAAATTAGTCCTGATTTGGTATTTATTCCTTCTCCAAATGATTTACATCAAGATCATTATACAGTAGCAATGGAGGGAATGCGAGCATTTAAACAGGTTAGTATTTTAGGTTATGAGATACCATGGAATAACATAACTTTTCGTACTCAAGCCTTTATTAAGTTAGAGAAAAAACACATAGAAAGAAAGATAGAAGCAATAAAGGCTTATAAGTCTCAGAGTCATAGACTCTATGCAGCCTCTGATTTTATATGGAGCTTGGCAAGAACAAGAGGTGTTCAAATAGGAACAGAATATGCTGAGACTTTTGAGGTGATAAGATGGGTGATGGGAAAATAATATCTCATTCAAAACCTACTTTAGGAAAAGAAGAAGAAAGAGCAATCATTGAACTAATAAGAAGTAGTCATATTGCCCAAGGAGAAAAAGTTACCCAATTTGAGAGTATGATGGCAAACTATATCGGAAAAAAATACGGTGTTGCCGTAAGCTCTGGTCTTGCGGCTCTAAACTTATCTTTGATCGCACTAGGAATAAAAGAAGATAATGAGGTCATTCTACCAAGCTATACATGTGACGCGCTTCTTCAAGTATTTCATACATAAGAGCAAGACCGGTTATAGTTGATGTCAATTATAATGATGGTAATATTTCCTTAGATTCTTTTAAAAAAGTTTTTTCAAATAAAACTAAAGTTGTAATAATACCACACACCTTTGGGTTTCCTGTAGCAATAGATAAATTTTTTGGGTTTTGAGGTTCCAATAATTGAAGACTGTGCAGTAGCTGTAAGTGGACTTTGTAAAGGTAAAAGATTAGGTTCTTTTGGAAAAGTTTCTGTATTTTCATTTTGTGCTACGAAGATGATAACAACGGGTGAATGAGGAATGATTTTAACAGATGATGAAAATATAGCCAATGAGATTAGGGAGATAAGAGATTATACAAAACACACTACTTTTAAAATAAGATATAATTATAAAATGACAGACATAGGAGCAGCACTGGGTATCTGTCAATTAAAAAAGCTTTCTTCGTTTATATATAAAAGAAAGGAATTATTTGAGAAATACATTGATTTACTTAAAGAAAAAAATAACATTTTGTTGCCTCTAAATAGATGTGATAATAAAACTATGCCTACTTTTTATAGATTAATAGTTAAATTACCTAGATATAACATTAAGGCAGTAACAAATGAAATGAGACAAAGAGGAGTATTTTGTGGAAAAGGAGTACTTCAAACTTTACATAGATTGTTAGGGCTTGACACAGATCATTATCCCATTTCAGAAAAATTGGCTAAGGAAGTAGTTTCTCTACCTATTTACCCTTCTTTAAGTGTTGGAGATGTTAAATATATATCGGAAAATTTTATAGAAGTTTTAAGGGAATTAAAATGATTGTAGCTATTCATCAACCTAATTTTTTACCTTGGATAGGGTACTTTTATAAAATAGCAAAATCTGATATTTTTGTCTTTTTAGATAATGTCCAATATACGAAGAATAGCTTTATAAATAGGAATAAAATTAAAACCTCTCAAGATGTTATATGGCTAACAATACCTATAAGTTTTAAATTTGGACAGTTAATAAATGAGGTGAAAATAGATAACAAAACTGATTGGCGAAAAAAGCATTTAAGAACTTTGGAAATGAATTATAAAAGATCCAATTTTTTTAAAGAAGTTTTTGAACTTATAAAGCGAATATATTATTTAAAAAATTGGCAAAATTTATCAGATTTTAATATAAGTCTAATAAAAACTATAATATCTTATCTTGATTTGAATAAAACACTTGTTCAATCTTCTTCCTTGGATATTCAAGGTAAAAACACAAAATTGCTTATACAGATTGTAAAAAAGGTAGACGGAGATGTCTATTTATCAGGTTTTGGTGGTGCAAAATATCAAGAAGAGACATCATTTAAGAATGAAGGAATAGAATTAGTTTATTATAATTTTAGACATCCTGCTTATAAACAATTGTGGAATGATTTCATTCCCAATTTATCCATAATAGATTTGCTTTTTAATTATGGAAAAGAATCTACCAAGATTATTTTAGGAGACTATAAATGAATATATGGATATTTAATCATTATGCCGTGACACCGGATCTTCCAGGGGGGACAAGGCATTTTGATTTTGCAAAGGAGTTAACGAAAAGAGGATATAGTATTACTATATTTGCATCTTCATTTATCCACAGTATTTTAAAAAATAGAAAATTTGATGATAATGGTCCTTTTTATATTGTTGAAAATTATGAGGGAATAAATTTTGTTTGGATAAAAACATTTCACTATACTAAAAATAATTGGAGAAGAGCAATAAATATGTTAACTTATTTTTATAAAGCGTACTTTATTGGAAAAAAGTTACCAAGATGTTATAAAAAAATACATTGGCCAGATATAATTATTGGTTCTTCAGTGCATCCTTTTACGGCCTTTATTGCGAATAAATTAGCTAAATATTATAAAGTTCCCTTTATTTTTGAAATAAGAGATTTATGGCCACAAAGTTTAATTGACATGAAAATGATTTCTAAAAATAGTTTAGTAACAACTATATTATTAAAACTTGAAAAACTATGTTTGCAAAATTGTGCGGCTGTAATATCTTTATCTCCTCTCACAGAAAAATATCTGAAAATGAAATACAATATTCAGTCTGAAAAACTTTTTTATATTCCCAATGGTGTTAATTTGGATAATTCTTCTTATGTAGAGTGCGGGAAAAAAGAAAATTCAAGAGAGTTTGTTTTAACATATACAGGTAATATTGCAAATTCAAATTTCTTGGATATGGTTATGGATGTTGCAAAAATATTAAAGAAAAACAAGAATATTATTTTTAAAATATATGGTTCTGGTAGTTCTTTAAGAGATATTAAAGATAAAATTGATGAATTAAAGTTGAATAATATTTCTATGTTGCCACCGGTACAGAAAAGGGAAATACCTTGTGTTTTGAAAATGGCAGATGTATTAATATTACCTACGAACAATGTATATTATGGAAGTGAAAATAAACTTTATGATTATATGGCAGCAGAAAAACCAATATTATATATAAATGTATCTTCTCATAATTATATAGAAGGTACTGGGATTAGAGTTAAAGCCAATCCTTCTGAAATCGTAAAAGCAATATTAAAATTGTATAATTGTTCGGAGTCCGATAGAAAAAAAATGGCAATAAAAGGAAGAAAATATGTTGAAAAAAATCATAGTATTCCAGTTTTAGTTGACAAATTGGAGAAAATTATGAATGATGTATATAATGAAACGAAATGAATCTATTCTAAAAGTAATTTTAGATAAAGTTTTTTCTATAATTGTTTTAATTCTTCTATCTCCCTTGTTCTTGATTATAGGAGTTTTTATCAAGCTTGATTCTAAGGGACCAGATTAGCAATCTAATATTTAATTAAAAGTATTCTATACAGAATGAAATTAAAGGAGAAGTTAGAAATAAGCAAAAAACAGAAAAGATTTATTCTAAACACATATTTGATATATTAATTTCTAAAAGTGGTTCTTTTTCTCTTTTTTATTTCGAGGTATAATAATAGTGTGGGATTTTTTATTTTTTCGTAAAGTTATAGGATCGATAATGTTTCCTCCTGGCCTTTTCTTGCTTTTAATTTTATTCCACCTTAAAAAACCACCTTCTTTGAAGGTGGTAATGGGAAAAAGGTTTTACCATAAAAACCGATATATATGTTAAGATAAGATATGACTAAATGGAAAAAATTATCTCATACAATCTATCAATGTAAATATCACATAATCTGGTGTCCGAAGTACAGATACAGGATACTAAAAGGTGCAGTGGCTGAATTTGTAGAGCAAACTTTAAGGATG
>Ga0209991_10000122_pt1 | contig 34024 bp, 28 predicted proteins | sample ChitaG_FD_183167 | JGI IMG/M metagenome (GOLD analysis project Ga0209991, IMG submission 183167) | Deep subsurface microbial communities from South Pacific Ocean to uncover new lineages of life (NeLLi) - Chile_00310 metaG (SPAdes)... | ecosystem: Environmental > Aquatic > Marine > Oceanic >... | reverse complement strand
AATCCAAAACTGGTTGAAAGTTTCAGGTTGAAGGTTTAAGGCAAGAACAAGAATATAAATTTGTCTAAGTCTTGATGTTAAATTTAAAAAACCTTAAACCTTAAACTTGCTTTAGGAGTGAGGAGAAACCAGATAAACCAAACAAACCATATAAACTAGATAAACCGAATAAACGAGACAAACCAGACTGAATTAGATTGACCACATTGATTATTTGTGTGATAATTTTTGTTTAAAACAATGATATTTGAGCCATGAAAACTATAATCGGAATTCGAAGAGAAGATAAAAATAAATGGGAAAGGAGAGTGCCTCTAATCCCTACCCATACTGGGGAGATCATCCAGAATTATCCGGTTGAAATTTGGATTCAGCCATCCCAAATTCGCATTTTTTCAGATGAAGATTATATTCGAGAAAGAGCCAGGGTGATAGAAGACCTTTCATCTTGTTCGATTACATTCGCTGTTAAAGAAATCCCTCTCCATTTTTTTGAAAGAGAAAAAGCCTACATGTTCTTCTCTCATACCACAAAAGGTCAGCCTTACAACATGCCTATACTAAAAAGAATGATAGAGTTGGGATGCACTTTGATTGATTATGAGAGGGTAGTAAATGATAAAGAACAGCGCTTGATTTTTTTTGGACCACAGGCAGGTCAAGCAGGAATGATCGACACCCTTTGGGCTTTAGGACAGAGGCTGAAGCATGAGGGAAAAGAAAATCCTTTTACTTCAATTAAGCGGGCTTACCAATATAGGAGCCTGGTTGAAGCTAAAGAAGAAATAGAAAAAGTGGGGAGGCAAATTCACAAGAACGGCCTTGATCGTTCTCTGGTCCCTCTGACTTGTGGGTTTGCTGGATATGGCCGTGTTTCTCAGGGAGCACAGGAAATATTCGATCATTTGCCCCTGAAAGAGATTAAACCAAGAGAAATCAATGCCTTTTTTAAGAATAAAAATTATTCATCCAATAGAGTCTATAAAATAGTATTTAAAGAAGAACATATGGTAGAGCCCATCTCCTCAGCTCACAGGTTTGGTCTCCAAGATTATTATGATTACCCAGATAAATATAAGCCAGTCTTTGAATCCTATCTTTCTAATCTTACAATCTTAGTCAATTGTATTTATTGGGAGCCTAGATATCCAAGATTTGTGACAAAAAAATTCTTACGGCAACTCTGGAGTTATGATTCTGCTCCTCGACTAAAAGTTATCGGAGATGTTTCATGTGATGTAGAAGGCTCTGTGGAATGTACTGTTCATTCGACCAGCCCAGACAATCCCGTTTTTGTTTATGATCCAATAGAGGATAAGATAAATGATGGACTTGAGGGAAGGGGAGTGGTTGTCATGGCAATTGACAATTTGCCAGCTGAAATTTCTCTTGAATCATCCATATTTTTCAGCAATGCTCTCAAGTCTTTTATTCCAGCTATTGCAAAAGCCGATTTTTCTGGCGATTTCGACCATTGTAATCTTCCTGCTCCAATTAAAAATGCTGTAATTATTTACCGGGGAAAGTTTGCTCCGGATTATGAATACATGAAGGAATTTATAAAAAAATAATAAAAGGAGTTATGTCATGAAAAAAATAGTAATCCTTGGTGCTGGCCTTGTGGCCAGACCTTTGGTCAGGTATCTTTTAGACCAACCTGATTTTGAAGTTGAAGTCGCAAGTCGTACTGTAAGCAAAGCAATAAGGCTCATAAACAACCATCCTCATGGAACAGCAAAAGAACTGAATCTTAAGGATGATGCCGCTTTAAGAGAGGAAATTTCAAGGGCAGATCTTGTCATTAGCATGGTTCCTTATTCCTTCCATCCCAAGGTTGCTAAATACTGTATCGATTTCAATAAACACATGGTAACAACTTCATATGTTAGCGAGATCATGAAAAATCTGGATGGAGAAGCAAAAAGAGCCGGGGTTCTAATCCTTAACGAAGTTGGTTTGGATCCTGGAATAGACCACATGGAAGCAATGCGGATCATCCATGAAGTTGAAGAAAAGGGAGGAGAAATTACAAGCTTTATTTCCTACTGTGGAGGCCTGCCTGCCCCTGAAGCAAATACAAATCCATTTGGTTACAAATTTTCATGGAGTCCCATGGGTGTCCTTTTGGCCGGAAAAAACTTGGCACAATACATTAAGGACGGTCAGCAGATATTCATCTCCTCTGAAGATCTCTTTGAAAACTATAATATTATTCAAATTGAGGGATTAGGTGATTTTGAGGGGTACCCAAACCGCAATTCTCTTCCGTATATCGATCTTTACAACATCAAGTCTACAAGAACAATGCTTCGGGGAACGCTGAGAAATATTGGATGGTGTCCCACTCTGAAAAAGATTGTCGATCTTGGACTACTTGATGAAGAAAAGAAAGAATGGACAGGATTGACTTATAATGATTTCCTTAGAAGATTAATGAATGCACCTTTAGAAAAAGACATAAAGAAAGCTTTGAGCAATTACTTAAACATTAAAGAGGATTCAGATATCATCAAGCGCCTGGAATGGCTTGGCCTCTTGAGTGATGATGCTCTCCTTATTGACAAAGGGTCTGCTTTGGATATTTTGGGCGCAAAAATGCTGGAAAAGCTTCAGTATGAAAAAGGGGAAAGAGATATGATAATCCTTCAACATACCTTTGAAGCTTCATATCCCGATGGGAAAAAAGAAAAAACCACTTCAACCCTGATTGACTTCGGGATTCCTGATGGTGATTCTTCTATGGCCCGGACTGTAGGTCTGCCTGCAGCCATCAGCACGAAACTTATCTTAGAAGAAAAAATAAAAACGACTGGAATTCATATCCCAATTCTCTCTGAAATATACGTTCCTATTCTCCAAGAGTTAAAAGACTTGGGCATCGAATTTAAAGAAAAAAAGGAGAAAATTTAAAACAGTTAGTAGTGAAAAGTTAGGAGTAAGGAGTTAGGAGTAAGATAAACTCAAAACTCAAAACTTAAAAAATATAATAGAATACGGAATAGACTGAATAGACTTATATAAGGAGGCTAGATTGAGACGAAAGCCTTCAGTGGCAGGATATTTCTATCCTCACAGAACAGAAAATCTCAGAAAAACAATTGAGCGAATGGTGGATTCTGAAGCTGAAAGAGAAAAAGCAGTCTGTGTGATTTCCCCACATGCAGGATTTGAATACTCAGGAAGTGTTGCTGGTGCGGTTTTTTCATCTGTTTATCTTCCTAATAAGTTCGTCATCTTAGGCCCCAGCCATAAAAACGTGGCAACTAATCTTGCTATAATGAAAGAGGGCATTTGGGAAACTCCTTTAGGAGATGTTCCTGTTGACACTCGTTTGTCTGAGCTCATCATGAAACATTCCGCACTCATCACAGAAGATGACAAAGCGCATTCCCACGAGCATTCCCTTGAGGTTCAGCTTCCCTTTATTCAATATTTCAAAAGCGACATTTCTATTGTCCCTATAATTATTGCGTTTTATTCCTCTCTTGAAGACATGAATGAATTAGGGATAGCCATATCTAAAGCCATCAAGGAGCTTGGTGAAGAAGTTATGATTGTAGCCAGTACAGATATGAGTCATTATGTAAGCCAGGAAGTCGCGAAAAAAAAAGATTTTTCAGCAATCGAAAAAATAATGACGCTTGATGCAGAAGGACTTTACTCTGTTGTAAAAATTGAAGAAATCAGCATGTGCGGCTTTCAACCAACTACTGCAGCCCTAGTTGCTTCAAAGGAACTAGGTGCAAAAAAAGCAGAGCTTATAAAATATCAAACTTCAGGGGATATCACCGGAAATAATCTTGAAGTCGTTGGCTACGCCGGAATCAGGATAGTAAAATAACTTAAAACTGATTTCTGTTAGTCGGTTAATCGGTTAGTCTGTTATTTAACAAAGTAAATTAATGAAGCAGAGAAACAAAACAAACCAGATAAACCAGATGAACTGGAATTAACATAATCGACTAAACGGACTCAACCGACTAAAGTAATTTGAAAATTTTTAAGATTTAATGATATAATTTTTTTTAGAGGAAATACATTGCAGGCACAATTACTAAGACATAAAGACAAACATATACTCCAATTAATTGTTGAGAGCTATCTTAAAATTGGAAAACCAGTAAGTTCAAGATATATTGCTCAAATTAGCAGTATCTCTGTTTCCTCTGCTACAGTTAGAAATATAATGGCCAAGTTAGAGAATCAAGGATACCTTGATCAACCTCATACATCCGCAGGACGCATTCCATCAGATAAAGGCTTTAGATTTTACGTCAATAATTTGTTTGAAGAAGCCATCTTTCCAGAAAAACAAGTCAACTTCTCAACCGAAGATTTTATTCTTAAAAAAGGCGATTTCAACTCTCTCCTTGTTCATGTTTCAAAAATACTATCAGAGCATTCTGATAATCTTGGATTCGTCCTCTCACCTAGAATATCTAGATTAAATTTTCATCATCTCCGCTTTATCAAAGTATCTGAAGAAAAGGTCATGATTATTTTGATCACTTCCTCTAATCTCGTTTTAACCGAAATCGTAGAGACAACGAGCTATTTTACACAAGTCGAACTTGATAGAGCTTCGCATTACATTAATGAAAATTTTAGGGGAAACAACCTGGTTTTTATTCGCAATTACCTTCTACGGGAAGTGCCCAAATTTAGGGTAAGATACGAGAATATCATTCGTAAAATAATTTCCCTTCTTAGAGCCTATATTTTTCAGGAAGAAAGAGAAAACCAAATCTTTTTACGAGGAACTTCAAAATTATTGGAAAAACCTGAACTTTTCGAGACCGAAATCCTGAAATCCCTTTTCCAAAACTTTGAGGAAAGGACAAAGTTCGCGAAACTCCTTTCTGATTTTATCATTCTTGACAGAGTCAAAGTATTGATCGGAACAGAACTGAATCTTCCAAATATTTCAGACTGTTCCCTTGTTCTTTCCCACTATGGATATGACAGACAGGTATTAGGCTCCTTGGGCATAATAGGCCCGAAAAGAATTCCATACAAAAGAATCATCCCTTTAGTGGATTATATGGCCAAAAAATTGAGCCAAACTATTAGTTTTTCTCAATAAGGAGGAAAGATGCCAAAGAGAATCGGAACGCAATCTGTAGAAGCAAAAGGGGAAAAACAGGAAAAAGAGATTGAGATTGAATATATAATCGACAAAGATATAGAGCATAAATATAAACAGAATGAAACCAAAACATTGAAGAATAAATTAAATAAGAAAGAAACAGAAATCAAGAAGCTCAAGAAAGAAATGAGAAAAATCAAAGAAGACTACTTAAGGGCCATAGCCGATAAGGAAAATGCAAGAAAAAGGTTAGAAAGAGAAAAAAATGAATTCTACCAATATGCTCTCATTGATCTATTAAAAGAGCTTCTTGTTGTACTCGATAATTTTGAAAGAGCCATAAAAAGCAAAGACCAAAGGGATACCAAAAGCTTCCAGGAAGGCATTGAATTGATCTATAAGCAGTATCTGAGTCTGTTGATAAAACAAGGAGTTACACCTATTGAAAACAAAGGAAAAAAATTTGATCCTTATCTCCATCAGGCCTTCATCACGGAAGAATCTGATGAGGTAGAAGAGGCAGAGGTTGTTGAAGAATTACAGCAAGGCTATACTCTTCATAACAGACTGCTGCGCCCAGCCTTGGTCAAAGTTGTCGTTCCTAAAAAAGAGAATTAAATATGGGACATATAATAGGTATAGACCTGGGAACGACCTATTCCTGTGTTGCTTATCTAGAAGGGAACGAACCAAGAATTATCCCCAATCTTGATGGTCTCTCAACAACGCCTTCGGTTGTGAGTTTCACCACGTCCGGTGAAAGGCTCATCGGTAATCTAGCCATGCGGCAGGCTATTACAAATCCTGAAAACACCATCATTGCTATAAAGAGGCTGATGGGGAAGAAATTCAATTCAGAAGAGGTGAAAGACACGAAAAATAGAATACTTTACAGATTAGCCGAATCGCCAAACGGCGACGCTATAGTTGAACTCGATTCACGCTTGATAAGCCCTCAGGAAATATCAGCTATGATTCTGAAATATTTGAAAGAGTGTGCTGAATCTTACTTAGGAGACAAAGTCACTGAAACAGTTATTACAGTTCCTGCTCACTTTGATGACCATCAAAGGCAAGCAACAAAAGATGCAGCCAAAATTGCTGGCTTAGAAGTAATTCGAGTCATTAACGAGCCTACATCCGCAAGCTTAACCTATGGGTTTAACACGAAAAAAAATGCTACAATCGCTGTTTTCGATATAGGCGGTGGCACCTTTGATATAACACTAATGGAAATCAATGATGGTATTTTCCAAGTATTGGCAACAAACGGAAACACATACCTTGGAGGAGAAGATTTTGATAATCGCATATTGGATTGGTTGATAGATGAATTTAAGAAAGAGAATAATATCGATCTTTCTCAGGATAAGTTAGCCCTTCAGAGAATAAAGGAAGCAGCTGAAAAAGCGAAACGAGAGCTTTCTTTTACTCTTGAAAGCGAAATTCATCTTCCTTTCATATGTTCAGAAAAATCAGGATCCAAACATATAAGAAAAAACCTCACAAGAAGAAAGCTCGAGGAGTTGACCAGGGATCTTGTAGACAAAACATTTCCATTCATGGAGCAGGCTCTCAATGACAGTAAATTAGGATGCGAAAACATTGATGAGGTAATCCTTGTGGGAGGACAAACACGAATGCCATTGATAAGGAAGACAATTGCTGAATTTTTTGGGAAAGAACCACTTGAACATATAAATCCAGATGAAATTGTGGCTATGGGAGCAGCAATCCAGTCAGGAATTCTGAAGGGCAAGATGAAAGATCTCATTCTTCTCCTCGATGTTACTCCTCTCTCGTTAGGTATAGAGACTGAAAACGATACATTTATCAAAATAATTAAAAAAAATACAACCATCCCATGTAAAAAGAGCCGTTCCTTTACGACTGTTGAACATAACCAAAGAAGAGTGAAGGTTAAAGTCCTGCAGGGAGAAAGTGAAAAAAGCTCTGAAAATAAACCTTTGGCTGTGTTTGATTTGGTCGGAATTGAATCTGCTTCAGCCGGCGTTCCACAAATAGATGTAACATTTGAAATAGACTCTGACGGATTAGCAAAGGTATCCGCCAAAGATGTATATACTGGTAAAGAACAAAAGATTGAGGTTAGACCTTCTTTTGGTCTTACCCAAGAAGAAATTAACAAGATCATCAAAAGAACTTAAATCAAAGAACTTGAGGTAGAGTAGGATGAATAAACAGGATTATTATGAAATTTTAGGAATCTCTCACAATTCTTCTTCAGAACAAATTAAAAGGGCCTACCGTCAAATGGCCCTCAAATACCATCCTGACAGAAATCCTGGAGATAACAAAGCAGAAGAAAAATTTAAAGAAACAGCTGAAGCTTATAGTGTCTTGATCGATCCAGAAAAGAGGTCTATTTATGATCGATTCGGTCTTGAAGGGCTGCGAGGAGAAGGTTTCAACGGATTTTCAGGTTTTAATTCATCAATTTTTGAGGGTTTTGAAGATATTCTCGGAAATTTTTTTAACTTTGGCTTCGGAGACTTATTTAGCAGCCGACATCAAAGAAGAGCGAATTATCCAAATAGGGGAAGAGACCTTGCCCTTGAGTTTGAAGTCACATTGGAGGAAGTTGCTTTTGGTGCAGAAAAAGAAATTAAGCTTAACCAATTAGAATTCTGTCCGGTTTGCCATGGTTCGAAGATGCTTCCTGGATCAAAAAAAACTGTATGTCAGCACTGCCAAGGAAGAGGCCAGATTCGCTACAACCAGGGTTTTTTTACAATTTCCCGCACCTGTCCCAATTGCAATGGCCACGGCGAGGTAATAACATCTCCTTGTGAAAGATGCCAAGGTACAGGCAAAATAAAAGAGAAGAAATATTTAAATATAAAAATTCCAGCTGGAGTCGACAACGGTACAAAGCTTAGAATCGAGGGAGAAGGGGAAGTTGGAGATAAAGGAGCAGCGCGTGGAGACCTTTATGTCATCATACATGTAAAAAAACATAAATTTTTTAATAGGGAAGACAATAACCTCTATTGTCAAATTCCAATATCTTTTTCTAAAGCTTCTTTGGGAACAACCGCAGAAATTCCTACACTTGAGGAAAATGAAATATTGAAAATTCCACCAGGAACCCAGCCAGGAGAAACTTTCAGACTAAAAGGAAAAGGCATAAAAGATCTTCACAGCTATAGAAAAGGAGATTTATTTATTAAAGTTAATGTGGAGACTCCAAAAAGTTTAACAAACGAACAAAAGCAATTACTTCGGAAATTTGCTGAGTCTTTAGGAGAAAATTCTGAAGTTGTTGACAAAAGCATTATTGGCAAAGTGAAAAATATATTTCATCAGAGTAAATTTTGACTTTTTGGCTCTTTGATGCAAACGGCATCAACTATTTGGCCAGAGTTGAAGATATTGGAAAAAACGATACGCGGCTCTAAGTAGTTTGGCAATAATATCTCATTTTTGGAATATATAATATGTTTCTTAAAGGTCAAAAAGTAGGCAAGTATCAGATTCTACGCTCACTTGGAAGCGGCGGTTTTGGTTCTGTATTTCTTGCCAAAGACACATGGCTTAATATTCAGGTGGCTATAAAGGTTCCCCACAAGCAATCTACAGAGCTGTTTAAGCTTCTTAAAGAGCCCAGACTTCAAGCTGCCTTGAACCATCCTAATATCGTACGCATGATTTCTGCAGAAAAGGAAAACAAAGTTTTCTTTATGGTTATGGAATATATTAAAGGAAAAACGATGGAAAAAATATTAGAAAAGGATAAAGTCCTCGATGCCGAAACTGCTATTGATTATATCATACAAATTTCAGATGCTGTTAATCATGCACATTCGAATAAGATCGTTCACAGGGATTTAAGGCCTTCAAACATAATCATTTCAGATGAAGGAAAAATTAAAATCACGGATTTCGGAACTTCAGCTTGGCTGAACAATATTCCATATGCATCAACTCGAATTGGATCTCCTCCATATATGGCACCAGAACAATTTTTAGGAAAGGCAACTTTTAGATCAGACCTTTATTCTATCGGATGCATATTTTATGAGATGATTATCGGGAGGCCTCCCATATTTGATTCTGACCCCTTTAAGATCCTGGAAAAGGCACAAAAAGGGGAAATAACACCACCTCGTCTGAAAAACAATAAAATTCCGAAAGAAATTGACAAAATAATCATGAAATGCCTTTCCTCCAAGATTGAAGAAAGATATCAGAAGGCTTCAGGAATCATAAAAGATATTTCCTCATTTAAGGGAAAAAACTCTGCAAAGTCAGAGATTGAGGACATATGGGGAAGGATAAAAGCACGGGAAAGGAAAAAAGCAGATTTTTGTTGGAACTGTAGAAGACCTTTACCTTATAAAGCAAAAAATTGTCCCCACTGTGGAGAAACTGTTTAATATTTGTTAGTCTGTTAGTCAGTTAATCGGTTAGACTGTTAATCGGTTATCTTATTTGGGTCTTCTTCCATTTGTGGGGAAAATAGGTAATTATTGATATCGTCATTTTGATATAATTTCTTTTTTATCAATTATATAAATTAAACTTATTAACAGATAAACAGACTAACGGATTAACTGACTAACCGACTAACAGACTAACTGATAAAAAGGATAAAATTGACTTAAAAATCTAATTTAGATAAGATAAAAATCCTGATAATCTTAAAAAGTGGCAATCTTTTCCTATTTTGCCTATGAACTACGAAAAATTAACAATGGAGCTTATAGAATTTATATTTTAAAATAGGAGCAATAATAAATGAGTCCTTTCAACGAAAACGGAATAATATGGATGAATGGAAAATTAGTTCCCTGGAAAGAGGCTAATATCCATATTGCCTCTCATGTTATCCATTATGGAAGCTCTCTTTTTGAAGGATTCAGGACCTATGAAACCCCAAAAGGAAGTGTAATTTTTAGGCTTAAAGCTCACATAAAAAGGCTCTATAATTCTTGCAAAATGTACCGAATGGAAATTCCCTATACTCATGAAGAATTTAACCAGGCAGTCATAGACACAATTGCAGCAAATAAACTCAAATCTTGCTATATCAGACCCATAGTGTACAGAGGTTATGCAACTTTAGGAGTTAACCCCTTTCCAAATCCTGTTGACTGTGCTATCCTTGTTTGGGAATGGGGAAAATATTTGGGTGAAGATGCCCTGGAGAATGGAGTCGACGTTAGAGTGTCTTCCTGGCAGAGAATGGCTCCAAATACTATTCCCGCTTTGGCTAAATCTGGAGCCAATTACATGAACTCCCAGTTGATAAAAATGGAAGCTATATCAGATGGTTACGTGGAAGGGATTGCTCTCAATGTAAGAGGGCATGTAAGTGAGGGAAGCGGAGAGAATATTTTTATTGTAATGGATGGAACAATACATACTCCGCCGTTATCTTCTTCTGTATTACCTGGCATTACAAGAGATAGTGTGATTCAGTTAGCTAAAGATTTAGAAATTCCTTTCATCGAGGAAACTATCCCAAGAGAGATGCTTTATATCTCTGATGAGGTTTTTTTCACAGGGTCTGCCGCAGAAATTACCCCAATCCGGTCTATTGATAAAATACTCATCGGAAGAGAAAAAAGAGGCCCGATAACAAAAAAAATTCAAGACGAATTTTTTATTTATATTAATGGGGAAAAAGGAGATAAGTATCAATGGCTCACATATTTAAATTAATTTTTTCATCTGGGGGTGATCATGGATATTGATGAACTTTTAAAAATCGCTATCGAAAGCGATGCTTCGGACCTCCATATAAAAGCAGGGAATTATCCGATTATTCGCATCCATGGCCGTCTAAAGCCTTTAACCAACTTCCCAAGATTAAGCCCAAATAACACAGACGAACTTGCAAAACAGGTCATAACTGACTATCAAAAGGAAGAATTACAAAGAGATCTAGATTTGGATCTTGCTTATAGTCTTCCAGGATTTGGAAGATTCAGAGGAAGTATTTTCCACCAAAGAGGAAGTTTAGCCATTGTCCTGAGAATTATTCCATTGGAGGTTAAACAAATCAAAGAACTCTTTCTACCTGAAATCCTGGAAAAGATTTCTTCAGAGCAGAGAGGCTTGGTAATTGTCACTGGAACGACTGGGAGCGGAAAAACAACGACTCTGGCAGCAATGGTTGATTATATCAATGAACACAGGAAAGAAAATATCATTACTATAGAAGATCCGATAGAATATCTTCACCGCGATAAAAAGAGTACGATCAGTCAAAGAGAAGTTGGAGTTGACGTAACAGGTTTTGCTCGTGGACTCAGAGCTTCTCTTAGAGAAGATCCGGATGTCATTCTCGTTGGTGAAATGAGAGATAAGGATACAATCGAAACAGCTCTTTTAGCCGCTGAAACAGGACATCTTGTTATGAGCACTCTTCATACGCTGGATGCGCCTGAAACAATCAATCGCATCGTTTCAGTTTTTGCTCCCCATCATCAGAGACAAATCAGGCTTCAACTCTCAACTATTATTAAGGCCTGCATTTCTATGCGACTCATTCCTAGAAAGGACGGACAAGGAAGAGTTCCAGCCGTTGAAGTGATGATTAACACTCCTTATATTGAAGAATGTATACGTGACAGGGAAAAAACCGGTCTTATTAGAGATGCGATCTCTGCAGGAGTTTCTCAGTATGGAATGCAAACATTTGACCAGTCGGTTTACCATCTTTACAAAGAAGGCTACGTTTCTTATGAACAAGGGTTAAGATATTCATCTAGTCCTGATAATTTTAAATTAAGGGTTATGGGGATCCGTTCGACTTTGGATGTTGCTATGGATGATATGGAAAAACATATGGGCAAAGTAGACAGGAAAGAACAAGAAAAGGCTAAAGAAGAAGAAGATGAAGAAGAAGAAAAAAAATAACGGTAAATGAATGTTCAGGAAATCAGAGAAACATTTTTAGATTTTTTTATCAAAAAGAATCATAGAATAATTAAGAGTTCTTCGCTCCTTCCAAAGGATGATCCTACCCTTTTGTTCACCAATGCAGGAATGAATCAGTTCAAAAACATATTTCTGGGGCTTGAAAAAAGAAGCTACAAGAGAGCCACATCAGTCCAAAAATGTATGCGTGTGAGTGGTAAGCATAACGACTTGGACCAGGTTGGAAGAACGAATAAACACCATACTTTTTTTGAAATGCTCGGGAATTTTTCTTTCGGTGACTATTTCAAGAAAGAAGCTATTGAATATGCTTGGGAGCTTATCACTGAAGTCTACAAGATGGAAAAGGATAAACTCTATATTACTGTTTATAAAGAAGATTACGAAGCCTTTCAGATTTGGAATGAGGACATTGGAATTTCTACGAACAGAATATTTCGCTTCGGGAAGGAAGACAATTACTGGAGCATGGGAGAAACAGGACCTTGCGGGCCTTGTTCTGAAATCCATTATGACTTAGATCCAGGAATCAAAAAAGGAGATCCCTTCACCTTAATTAAAAATGGAAGTGACCGCTTCTTTGAATTATGGAATTTGGTCTTTATGCAATATCACCAAGATGAGAAGGGGCAACTGCATCCTCTTCCATCTCCCTCTATCGACACAGGGATGGGACTTGAAAGGGTAGCTGCTATACTTCAAGGTAAAAAGAATAATTTTGACACAGACCTTTTTCTTCCTCTTATCGAAGCCATAAGCAATATTTGCTGTAAAGAATATCCATCAAATGAGGAAGCCGACATCTCCGTTAGGATTATTGCTGACCATATTAGAGCTATTTCCTTTTTAATCGGAGATGGTATTATGCCCTCTAACGACGGACGAGGCTATGTTTTACGGAAGCTGATTCGCCGCGCCTTTCGTCACGGGAATTTCTTAGAAATAAAAGAACCTTTCCTGTACAAGATAGTGGGAGTAGTAAGCGACACAATGAAAGATGCCTATCCAGAGCTGTTGTCTTCCTCAAACTACATTTCGAAAGTCTGCCTTTCTGAAGAAAGGCGTTTCTCACTCACTCTCTCTTCAGGCCTTCGTACTTTTAACCAGTATGTCCTAGAAACCAAGAGAGTCAATCAAGAAATACTCCCAGGGTCAAAATTATTTAAATTATACGACACCTATGGTTTTCCTCTTGACCTTTCAAAGGAATTAGCAGAAGAAGAAAATATGACTGTAGATGAGGAAGGCTTTTTCAAAGAATTGGAGAAACAGCGTAAGCGGGCGCGCCTGGCCTGGAAGGGAGATGCCAAACAAAAAGAAAAAAAATGTTACGAAAAACTGAAAGACAGCCCGACTCAATATGTAGGATACGATGAAGTAAAAATTCCAGAGGCAAAAGTGGTCGCTATAGTAAAAAATGGAACAATTGTTCAGGAGCTTGAAGAAGCCGATTCCGGAGAAGTATTCCTTAACAAGACGCCTTTTTATGCAGAGGCTGGAGGTCAGGTTGGTGATTCAGGAATTTTAAAAAATGCTCATTTTTCTGCATTGGTAGATACCGTTTATTTCCCAATACCTGGAGCTATAGCACATAAAATCAAAGTGATTTCAGGAAAAATTCGAGTCAATGATGCAGTTGAAGCCTCAATCGATCTTCTTCGGCGAAAAGCTACAAGTAAAAATCACACAGCAACTCACCTTCTACACGCTTCTTTGAGACAAGTTCTTGGAGATCATGTAAAGCAAGCCGGATCCCTAGTATCTTCCACACGATTCAGGTTTGACTTCACCCATTTCTCTCCTTTAAGCATTTCAGAATTGAGACAAATTGAATCCCTTGTCAACGAAAAAATTCAAGACAATATTAAAGTAGAAACGACTGTGACTTCTCTAGAAGAGGGAATAAAAAATGGTGCTGTTGCTATTTTCGAGGAAAAGTATGGAGAAAAAGTACGGATGATTACAATCGGCGGCTTCAGTAAAGAGCTCTGTGGCGGCATCCACGTGTTTAATACAGGAGAAATCGGTCTCTTTAAGATTACATCAGAAACAAGTGTTGCTGCCGGAATGAGAAGAATTGAAGCTTTAACAGGAGAAGAAGCCATAAAATATACCCAGGAAACCGAAGATCTTATAACAGAAGTTCAGCAGACATTAAATTCTCCAAGGAAGGAAATTCTAATTCAAATTGAGAAGTTAAAGGACTCCTTAAAAGAGATAGAGAGAGAAAGCAAATCATTGAGGCAAAAAATAGCAAATTTTAAGTTCCAAAAACAGGAGAAACAGGTTAGGAAAATCAAGGGAATATCCGTCATAATCCAGAGGATTGAAGGGATGAGCAACCCTGAACTAAGGGAGCTGGCTGATTCTCTCAAACAACAAATCGGTTCTGGAATTGTTGTTTTAGGCTCCTCTTCCGGAAAGAGAGTTTTTCTCATAACAGCTGTAACAAAGGATTTAACCAAACGAATAAAGGCAGATGAATTCATCAAAAAGATTGCACCAATTGTAGGGGGTGGGGGAGGAGGGCGTTCAGAATTCGCCCAGGCTGGAGGAACAAAGCCAAATAATTTGAACCAAGCATTAGAAAAAAGCTATTCAATTTTAAAAAATATGGTTCAATAGAATCACAAAGACAAAGTTAAAAACTCAATATCATGGGAGGAAACTTTTATAAATATCACCCCAAAAGAGGATTGATTTAATCTTAAAATTCTGACATCATATATATACTTTACTGACGATGAAAGACAGAAAAACAGTTTTAAGGCTTCTCTTTCACAAGAAAATCTTCTTATTAGGAGTTCTCTTGCTTTTTGTTCTTCCATCCTTAAAAATGGAAGTTCAGGCTTATCAAGAATTTAAATCGAAATATAACGATATCATTGAACCGCTTGCTTTAAAATATAATGTTGATCCTAAGCTTATTCATTCAATAATACGTGCTGAGTCAAACTATAATAGTATAGCAGTCTCTCCGAAAGGAGCTGTAGGCCTCATGCAGCTAATGCCAGAGACGGCAAAAGAATTTGGAGTGGAAAATTTATATGATCCCAAAGAAAATATCGAGGGGGGAGTAAAATACCTCGATTATTTATGCAAGCTTTATAATAACAGAAAAGACTTAGTGCTCGCAGCCTATAATGCTGGTCAGGAAGCCATAAATAAATATGGCGGAATTCCTCCTTATCCCGAAACAATTAATTATATAAAAAAAGTGAATGGTTCCCACAAAAAACCAACCATAAGAAGAAAAACTATAATCTATAAATTTTATGACAAATCAGGAAGATTGATCTTTACAAACGATCGCATCTATTATTTGTTAAATAAAAGAAAACAAAACACTAACTCAAATTAAACTCACTCTGTTTATTTGGACACCCGCAATGATGTCCCTCAACCATCCCTAACACCACCCGGTTGAATCTAGCGTGCTCAGACAGTCCTCGGGGCCCTTCGGGCTTCCCTCAAGGAACAACTCGGAAAGGCTAAATCCTCCGATGTCGCTATGACTCCTTCTTAGATTCTGTTTGTAGTAAGACATTCCAAATTGTTCTAGGTACTCATTATTGTGATGAGCCCCCTGGTGAAATTCAGGATTGACTATCACTTTTGTCTTTAGGAACATCTATTGCTCCTTGAGTCTCTTGAACTTTCTTTTTCTTAAAGAGAGAGATGCCGATGATTCCCCCCAAAACTCCTAATGCAGAAAAAATAACAACAGAAATCACAAATCCAAGCATCTGCCAGGAAAAAGATGTTCCGATAGCTCCTCTTTCCAGCCAGGTTTCCCACCCAGAAGGCAGTTCATCAGCATATTCGCTAACCTTTTCCATGATATCTCGGACAAATTCGCTGCTCATAGCTTCAAAAGGCACACTGACAATAGCATCGACTACTGCTGCAATAATCCCTGTAAAAATTCCGACAATGGCTCCATCACCAGCACTTAGAGCCACGGGCGAATCCTTAACAAGTAAATAGGAAGCGAGCATTGCTCCTCCTATGATCCAGATACAGCAGAGACAGTTCACAAATGGAATCCCTGATAGAACTCCCGCTACAGCTCCACCTATCAATGCTGGAACAAACATTCCTGGTCTTTGATTACTCATCTTTCCTCCTTCCTAATTTGTTTCTATTATTCTATTTTGATTTATATTTAAATTTCAAGAGATATTTTAACATCCGATTAGTCCGGATAGACCATTGAGGATTTGCTTAGAAAAAAAAGCATAAAATCCCAAGCACCAAATCCCAAATAAATTCCAAGCACCAATGAAAGAAACTCGAAAATTTATCTCTTTTCGTTTGGAGTTTTGGATATTGAGACATGTCTTTGTGTAATAAAAGCATCAGATATACCAGAGATAAAATAAAAAGGGAGAATGACTCCCCAGATAAATCCAAAAAAGAACCTTAACCAGTTAGAAGTCATCCAGAAAGAAAAAATATTCCCTGCTGTGTCAACTACTATGGGCAGAGAAACTAGGATAAACGTCCTTGTTTTAGGCACTGATACCAAAGAAAAACCTCTTATGAAGGGGTAGATCCAGGTGCCTATCAAGAATCCAAAATAGATTCCAAAACAGCGTGCGCAAACAGCAAGAGGATTTCCAAAAACAGAAAAACAGCGAGAGGGAATTTGATGGCATATCGAAGAAAAGACAGCATAAATGAGATCGTTCAAATTTAATGATTGGCTCCTGAGATAAGGAGCAAGAAGAATTGCTGCTAACCAAATGATTGTTCCAAAAAAAGTAGAAATATATACGAGAAGAAGTTTGTTTTTTGCTTTCATAACAATAAAGCAATTCCGTTGAGTCAATTTTGACAGTTTAGTCAGTTTAATTAGATAAATCAATAAAAAAACAGGTATCCATTATCGCAATGAGCCAAAAAACATTTAGCGACTAGTCTAGTTTTTCATTCTGAGGAATTTGCGAAATATTTGACAGAACACTCTTCAAAAGTGTAAATTTGTTTCTAGTTTAATTTGTTATTTGACAAACATTATAAAAAAAGGAGGCTAGGATGAAAAAATACAAAAAAATAGCAGTCATTTCAATTTTTACTCTTGTATTTATTTCATTTTCATTGCTTTTTTCTCAATCAGAAAAAGCCTTAAACATTTTTGAAAAAAACAAAGGAAGCATCATATCTTTTATTTCTTTAGGGGAGAACAAAGAAGAAATTTCCAGGGGAACAGGATTTGTAATAAGTGCCGGAATTATGGCAACAAGCTTCCATTCCATCAGTCAAGCTAAATCTGTAGAAGGAAGGAACTTTAAAGGGAAAAAAGTAAAGGTTGAAGGGATTGTGGCTACTGATAAAAATTTCGATATCGCCCTTGTAAAAATTAAAAGTAAAGCACCAGCACTCTTGTTTGGTAATTCTGATGATGTAGAGGAAGGTAAAGAAATCTTTGTCATAGGAAGTAATGAGTCAGGAACGATCAAAGTCCTCGATGGAGAGATACATAGTCTTCTTGAAATTTCTCCAAATCAAAAAATAATTGCTACGACGCTGGCAATTCCAGAAAGCTTTAGCGGAGCCCCTCTGATCGATTCAAATGGGCAGGTATTGGGAATGATTGTCTTTCTCGACAGGAGATCAAAATTTGTTCTTCCGTCTAATGTGATAAAAACTTTGCCGAAGAAAAGCACTGCAACTAAATTTAAATATTGGAAGCCTGAGGATTACTTTTCAACTCTTGAAGGATCTTTTCTTGCGGGGAGGGTATTTATTGCTCTAAAGGATACAAACAATGCCGAGAAATTCTTGAAAAAAGTCGCGGAACAAAAGCCCAATGACCTTGAAATTCACATTCTATTAGCATCTGTTTACATAAACCAAAGAAATTATTCATCCGCTGTCTCTACATACAAGAAAATTATCGAGTTAAATCCGTCTTTGGATAGTGCTCATTTCGGGTTGGGGATCGTCTATATAAAGATGATGCGCTGGAAAGATGCTATTGTTCCCTTAGAAAAAGCCGTAGAGCTCAATCTCGATAATAAAGAGGCCTATTTCCAAATCGGAAACGTTTATGAAGAACTCAAGGAATTTGATAAGGCGGCTGAAGCCTATGAAAAATATCTAAGTCTAAATCCTGAAAATTCAGGGGAAGTCTATAACCGTCTTGGCCTATGTCAAATGGAGATCAATCAGTTTGAAAACGCAATTAATTCTTTTCAAGAGGTTTTAAAAGAAAAACCTCAGGATATTAGGATTAATTCCAAGTTAGCACAAGCCTATCAGAAGGCGTCCCAGTTTGAAAAGGCTGCAGAAGTCTACACTCATCTTGCTGAACTTAGTCCTGATGATGCAAAGATTTATTTCAATAACATCATAAGATTATATGATGAGGTCAATATGCCTGAAAAGGCTATCGAAGCCTCAAAAAAGATTACCGAGCTTGACCCAAATGATGCTGATGCATTTTATAACACGGGGTATATGTATGTTAAACTTAAACAATATGATGAAGCTATCAAAGTTTTTAAAAAGGCCGTAGAAATTAGGCCAGACTTTGAATATGCTTATTCAAATCTCGGCTTCTGCTACAGCAATTTAAAAAAATACAATGAATCTATAGAAGCTTATAAAAAACTTTTGGAAATTTCCCCTGACAATGCTGGTGCCTGGCTTAGCATTGGAATTGGCTACATGCAGCAAAAAAAATTCTCGTCCGCCGTTGAACCCCTTCTTAAAACAACCGAACTAAATCCTAATAGCGGCGTAGCCTATTACAATCTGGCAATTACATACTTGAACCTCCAAGACAAATACAGTGCAAGAGAAATTTATAAAAAATTGAAAACCATTGATCCAAATCTTGCTAAAAAGTTATTAAACTTATTTTGATAACGACTCATACATGATATCTAATCTGTTACATATGCTGTCATTCAGCCTATTGACCTCAACTTAAACAGAACTTAAGTTTTACAGCTAAAGAGTTCTTGATTTTTATATTGTCTAGCAGGTTTTCTCTGCTGACTTTATGCAGTTAAGATTATTCATTCGTATGAGAGGTTAAACAAAAAAAGAAAATCAAAGTCAATGGACAGGCTCAAAATAAAAAAATTGATATCTCATTCTGATTTTGAAAAACTACTCTTCATTCAAAAGGCAGTATGGAAGCATAAGGATATAGACTTGACACCAATTCATCACCTCAATATCTCCGTAAAAACAGGTGCGATTCTTCTGGGGGCTTTCTTGGATAAGAAGATGGTTGGCTTTGTGTATTCTTTCCCTGCAATTTTTGATGAAAAAATTGCCCAGCATTCTCATCAACTTGCCGTTTTGCCACAGTATCAAGGCCAAAAAATTGGAAAAAAACTCAAATTGGCTCAGAGAAATTCAGCAATAAAGCTAGGCTATAACCTCATTACCTGGACTGCGGATCCTCTTGTGGCAAAAAACGCAAATCTTAACCTTCATACACTTGGTGCAGTGGCAAAGACGTATCTTCCTAATTTTTACAAAGCTATTTCTGCACTATCTTTAGTGCCAAATATCCCTATAGACCGTTTTCTTATAGAATGGCAAATAAAAGATAATAGCGAAGAAAAACGCAAAAAAAAGAAATTTGATCATTTTGATATCGATGATTTGCCCAAGGCTCTCCAGGGAAAATATAGGAAAAATAAATATATTCCTTATTTTCCTGTGCTTTCACTCAGTCAAAAATATATTCTAGTTGAGATTCTTAAAGATGTTAAAACATCCTCAAAGGAACCAGATGTTATTTTAAAGTGGCAGAGAGCTATCCACCGTGTGATGACACATTATTTTTCCATTGGCTATTATGCAGTAGATTTTATATTTCATGACTTTTGTTACTATGTTTTAGAAAAGAGAAGCAAGAGCATTTCGTGTAAAAAATAAGGTCTTTTTCAGATAGAGAAAAAAACAAGATTAAGATGAAAATTGAGAGGATTGAATTATCACTTTTAAAGCTTCCCTTTGTTCATTTCTTTGAAACAAGCTTTGGCCGAGAAGAAGAACGGACATTTATCCTTGTAACGGCTTATGCTGAAGGAATTTGTGGGTATGGAGAGGTAGTAGCCGGAACAGATCCCTTGTATAGTTACGAGACGACTTCAACCGCATGGCTTATCTTGAAGGACTATTTGATTCCCTATGTATTTGAAAAATCCATTATTCATCCTCAGGAGTTTTATGAAGGCGTAAGAAAATACAAAGGACATCCCATGGCTAAAGCCGGACTTGAACTTGCCCTATGGGACCTTCAAGCCAAGAAAGAAAGTCGCCCTCTGTGGAAGGTTTATGGAGGCATGAAAACAGAAATCCCATCTGGAGTCAGTGTAGGAATTCAGGATTCTGTCACTCAACTTTTAGAAAGAATTCATTTATTTCTTACCCAAGGCTATCAGAGAATTAAAATCAAGATTAGACCAGGTTGGGATATTGATATCTGCAATGAAATACGGAAAGAATTTCCTGATATTCTCCTTCAAGCAGATGCCAACGGAGCTTACAGCCTTGATGAAAAAGAAATCCTAAAAAAACTGGATGCATTCAATCTATTGATGCTTGAGCAGCCTTTTCCGCCTTATGATTTGTGGGATCACAGTAGATTACAGATGGAAATGAAGACACCGTTGTGTCTTGATGAGAGTGCACTTTCTGCGGATTCTGTGCGAAAAGCCTATGAGATGGGAAGTTGTCGGATCATAAACATAAAGGCCGGACGAGTAGGGGGGATTATCGAGGCAATAAAGATTCATGATTTCTGCCAGGAAAAGTCTATCCCTGTCTGGTGCGGTGGTATGCTTGAGTCTGGAATAGGCCGCGCGCATAACCTTCATCTTGCCACACTGTCGAATTTCAAATTTCCCAATGATCTGTCAGCTAGCAAAAGATACTATGCGGAAGATTTAATCGAGCCAGATATTAAAATATCCAGTCAGGGAACGATTAAGGTCCCAAATTCACCAGGAATAGGTGTATCACCCCAGGAGAATAGAATCAAGAAGGCCACTCTAAAACACGAAGTATTTAAACCTTAACCTAATCCGTTTGAGATTTGGATTTTGGCATTTGGTTTTTTTTGTAACACTAAGGGCAATTAGTATAAATATAGAGGGTATTTAAATATTGGAATGAACATGAATAAAAAAAGTATTATGAATAAACTCATTGAACACTATATGCAGAGTCATAAAAAATCTGAGGCGCTTTTCAAGGAAAGCAGCCAATACCTAATCAGGGGAGGAAGCCATAATCTTCGTTTATTTGCTCCTTTCCCTTTCTATGATGTCTTTTGCAGCGGTTCAAAAGTTACAGATATAGACGGAAATACATATATAGATTTTTGGCAAGGGCATTTTGCTAATATCTTAGGGCATAATCCAAAAATAGTCCTCGATAATTTACTCGAGTATTTACAAAAAGGCGAAGGTTTGGCAACCGGGTTCCCGGGTATCTACCAAAAGGAATTGGCGGAATTAATACTTAAGAGAATCGCTGCAGACAAGATTCGCTTTACTACAAGCGGTACTTTAGCCTCGATGTATGCCATCATGTTGTCCAAAGCTTTTACAAAAAGAAATTTGGTGATGAAAGTAGGAGGAGGTTGGCACGGTTCCCAGCCTTATCTATTAAAAGGAATATCAATCTACAAACAGGGCTTGAATCAATTAGAATCTGCAGGACTTCCCATAGGAATTGACTCCTCGATAATCATGACAAAATTTAATGATATTGAAGACCTTGAAGAAAAATTTAGAAAATACGGAGAACGAATTGCCTGCTTAATTGTGGAACCTTTTATGGGCGCTGGGGGCTTTATATTTGGCCACAAAAAATATATACAGAGAGCCAGAGAATTAACCAGCCGATTTAAAACATTACTCATATTAGACGAAGTTGTATCAGGGCTTCGTTTTCATGCTGGAAGCGTTCAAACCTTATATGACATCAAGCCAGATCTATCGGTTTTTGGGAAGGCTATTGGAGGCGGGATGCCAGTCAGTGCAATTGCAGGAAAGAATGATGTAATGGCTCTCTGCGGCCCTGAAGCAAAACCTGATGAAAAAGTTAAGTTTGAAGGCGGAACTTTTTCCGCCCATCCGGCTTCTTTATTTGCTGGAATCACATTTATTAAATATCTGATAGAACATGAGAATGAAATATATCCGAAAATAGGACACCTGGGAGCAAAAGTCCGCAAAGGAATTCAAGATGTATTTTCGACTTACGGATTCAACGTGAAGTGCACTGGCTACGGCGATAATATCACTAAACACAGCTCCATTATCGGCGTGCACTTTCTCCATGAACATATTGATCGGATTACATCTCCTGATCAGGTTTGGAACCCAGAAGTTTGCGATTGTGAAATGAGAGAGAAAGTTTTTAAATTAGCTATGCTCGAAGAAGGATTCAACACCTTTCACGGTTATGGTGCAATCTCTTATGCTCACACTGAAAGCGAAATTCAAGCTTCACTGGATGCTGTGGAAAGGATAGCCAAGAAATGGCATAAATACAACTTACATCTTAGTAAGCCGTGAGTAGTAAGCCGAAAAAACAAAACATATTTAGTTTAAGGTTTAATGTTGAAGGTTTAAGGTAAAATAAACTCAAAACTTAGATTTAAGTAATAGGTGAGGAGTAAGGAGAAAAATAAAACGCAAAAAAAGAAAAAGGGAGCTAAAAACTAAATTAAAACTGACAATATTTATGTGAAATTTGACAAAATTTTAAGATTATGGTAGGAATATATACTATTATCAGGCCTCAAATTTCATAATTAAACCTCATCTCATTAAAACAACGTGATTTGGAGCCTAAATTATTATCTCTTTTTAAGATAAATATCAAAATAAAACTAAGGGCAGGTGGCGAAATTGGCATACGCGCTAGGCTTAGGACCTAGTTCCTGTTGAAGGAGTGCGGGTTCGAGTCCCGCTCTGCCCATTTTTATTACATTTCAAGAAAAAGAGGAAAAATTTAATTATAAAATGAAATCAAATGTAAAAAAACTCAGTGAATGTAAAAGAGAAATCGAACTAGAAATCCCAGAAAACGAAGTCACAGAAGAATTCGAAAAAATTATCGTTCAGTATTCAACCAGATCAAAAATTCGAGGGTTCAGGCCTGGAAAAGCCCCTAAAGAAATCATAAAACGCATGTATTATTCCGAAATAAAAGAATCTCTTATAAATTCTCTTGCACCAAAGGCTTTGAATAACGAGCTTAAAGCATTAAATCTCAGCCTTGCAGGAATGCCTATAATCAATGACTTTTATTTCAAAGAAGGACATCCTCTTCGATTTAAAGCGCAATTTGAAGTATGGGCAGAGTTTAGCCTTCCAGAGTATAAAAACATTAAAGTAAAAAAGAAAATAACTTCAGTTTCAGAGAAAGAAGTGAACGAATCTTTAAAAAAACTCAGGCTAAAATCAGCCCAATATATACCAGTTGAGGGAAGGGGAGTGGCTGAAGAAGATTACGTAGTGGCTGAAATAAAGGGAAAAGACACAAAGACAAAAAAACACCTTCCTACAGAAAAGGTAGTCATACTTGCTGGCCATATAGAAAATGAAAAAATATTAAACGAAAGCCTGATAGGACTAAAAGAAAACGAAGAAACCAATTTTACTATTCACTATGGTAAGGATCATCAGAACAAAAAGTTAGCAGGAAAAAAAATCGAATATAATCTAAAAGTCATTTCGATTAAAGAAAAAAGCCTCCCGGAAATTAACGATGACTTCGCCAAAGATCTTGGAGAATTTGAAAGCTTAAAAGAATTAAAAGCGAAAATTAACAAGGATCTTATTTCATCGAAGGAAAGTATTGTGAAGAGAGAAATGGCAGAGGAAATTGTTGAAAATATCTCCGAGAAATTATCTTTCGAATTACCAGAGAGAATAATCCAACAGGAGCAGTTATCTGTTTTAAGACAATTTCTCTCTTCACAATCTCAACAGAGCTTAGAGAAAGAAGATATTGAAAATTTAAAAAGTGAAGCGAAAAAGAATGCAGAGAAAAATCTAAAAAATCATTTAGTTTTGAGAAAAATATCTGAAAAAGAAAATTTAAAGGTATCTGAAGAAGAAATTACAGAAGAATTAAGAGCTATTGCAAAAACTAATAATGTTTCTTTAGCACAAGTTATTGATAGTATTAACAAAGAGGGAAAAAGAGAGGAATTGCGAGACAATATACTTATCAAAAAGACAGTTGACTTTTTAGTTGAATGCGCTATAATAGAATAACTAGTTTCCTCATGATTTTAATTTATCCCCATTATGATAGAGCAAGAAGTAAAAAAGGGAGCGTACTTATAATATGTAACGCCTTCTTTATAGGATAATACAATTTTTATTAGTTCTTAAATCATTAGAACAAGGAGAAGACTCAAGAAGATATCGAAAGGATTTGATTATGACTCTAGATCAAGCAAAAGAATACGGATTAATTAATATCTCCATTAACAGCAGAAACCAATCCAAAAATTAGGTTTTTAATCTTTTTTCAAAAACAAAAAAACTAGATTAATAGAGTAACCATGGGTAATAGCAATCAACAAAAAATAAATACCTCACTTGAAATAACAGAGAAAATAGTTGAAAAGAGTGAAACGGATTTTTATAGCATGATAAAAGCAGTCGGAGTATAAACATGCAAACAAAAAATAACTCTGAGATCATCAAAAACATTCCTTTAATTCCCTTGAGGGACCTTGTGGTTTTCCCCTCAACACTTGTGCCTTTTATCATAGGCCGCCCTTCTTCAATCCAGGCACTTGAGAGAGCCTCAAAAAAAGATAAGACTGTTTTTCTATCAGCACAGATGGATCCTTCTTTAGATAACCCCCGCCCGAGAGATATTCATTCGATGGGAGTAAATGCAAAGATTATCCGTGCGATCAAAATGGATGATAAGAATATTAAAGTCATCGTTGAAGGGAAAAATAGAGCCCGAATCCTTGAATATCTAAGCACATATCCTTTTTACCAAGTTCTTGCAAAAGAAGTAAAAGAAATTGAATGCGACAGTACAGAGATAAGAGAGATTTTAACAAGAGTCTTGACTCTCTTTGAGGATTATTTAAAGCTAAGCCAAAATGCAAACCTCGAGTCAATCATACCAGCTTTAAGGGACAATAGTCCTGGCAGAATTGCCGATATCATATCATCTCACATGTACTTACCCATAGATGAAAAACAAAATCTACTTGAGACTATAAACTCCCTTGAAAGAATGCGTAGGCTTAACTTTGTTCTAGAAAATGAGATTTTAAAGATTCATTCAAAATTAGGAAAAGATGGCAAAAAACCTGCCCGCCACAAGCTTCCTTTTAGGGAACCAGGACAAAAAATATTCCCCTCGGGTTTAAATTTCAAAAAAGAAGATCAACAAAATGAAATCGGAGAATTCAAAAAAAAGGTGGCGAAATCCAAAATGCCAAAGGACGCTGAAGAGAAAGCCAACAAAGAGATTGAACGATTAGAAACGATGCCTCCTATGTCCGCAGAAGCAACAGTATGCCGCAATTATCTAGACTGGCTCATTTCTTTACCCTGGAAAAAAAAATCTAGAGAAAAAAGAAACTTGAAAGAGGCGGAAAAAATCTTGAATGAAGATCACCATGGATTAGAAAAAGTTAAAGAAAGGATTTTAGAATATCTTTCCATTAGACAGCTTGTAAAAAATCCAAAAGGTCTCATCTTAGGTTTTATAGGGCCTCCCGGGGTAGGGAAGAGCTCTCTTGGCCATTCTATTGCCCGCGCAACAGGAAGAAAATTTGTTCGTTTATCGTTAGGGGGAGTTAGGGATGAAGCTGAAATCAGGGGACATAGAAGGACTTACATTGGAGCTTATCCTGGAAGAATCATTCAGATGATTAAAAGGGCTGGATACAAAAATCCAGTATTTCTGCTCGACGAAGTGGATAAAATGAGTATGGATTTCAGAGGAGACCCTGCCTCAGCATTGATGGAAGTTTTAGACCCTGAACAAAACAGTACTTTTTTAGATCACTATATTGATACAGATTTTGACCTTTCTCAAGTCATGTTTATAGTAACAGCGAATATATTCGATCCTATCCCTAAACCTTTGTTAGACAGAATGGAAGTTATTCGAATTCCAGGCTACACAGAGGATGAAAAACAACAGATCGCTAAACACTTTCTCTTACCAAAACAGTTGAAAGCTCATGGCCTCAAAGATCATAAGATCAAAATCACTGATCAAGCCATTACGAAACTCATTTGTGAGTACACCAGAGAGGCAGGAGTCAGGAATATAGAGCGCGAAATAGGTTCAATATGCCGTAAAATTGTGAAGAAAGTTGTCACAAAAGGGAAAGATTATAAAGAGACAGTAACGCCCAAAAATTTGGAAAAATATTTAGGTATTCCAAGATTTAAACGTTCAGATATAGATAAAAAAGACGAGATAGGTGTTGCCGTTGGTATGGCCTGGACTGAATTTGGCGGAGAACTCTTAACTTTCGAGGTTACTAAAGTCTACGGAAAGGGAAATTTCATTCTAACCGGTCAGCTTGGGGAAATCATGCAGGAATCTGCTCAGACTGCATTTAGTTATGTTCGAGGAAAAATGTTTGAACTGAATATCGCTAAAGATTTACATAAAAATTTCGATATCCATATTCATGTTCCTGAAGGAGCCGTACCTAAGGAAGGGCCTTCAGCAGGGATAACACTTGCAACCTCTATTATTTCTCTTCTCACGGGAATTCCAGTGAGCAAAAAAATAGCTATGAGTGGAGAGATTACTCTAAAAGGAAAGGTTTTACCTGTCGGAGGAATAAAAGAAAAATTATTAGTTGCCCACAGAGATAGAATTAAAGAGGTCATTTTTCCTCTTAAAAACAGGCCTGACTTCAAAGATGTTCCCAAAAAAATTAAAGATGATATTACCATTCACTTTGTTGAAAATATGGATGAAGTCTTAAAAATTGCTCTAATAAAAAAAATTCCAAAAAAGTCTGGAGTCTCTCCTCTTTCCCCAGAACTTCCAAGAACAAGAGAATCAATAGATGGGGGAGAAGGCTCTCAAGAGCCGCCTGTAACTCATTGATAATTAATAAGTTAAGGCATAATTTTCAATTTATATAATATTGATACCACAAAATCAACCATTAAAGAGGTAAACAAATGAAAGATTATAATTTAGCCGAGCTTGAAGAAAAAAAGACTGATGAATTATTGAAAATTTCTGGTGAAGCTGGTCTTACAGACAAAGATATTAATGATTCAAACAGGCAAAATCTCGCTTTTAAGATTTTAGAAGCTCAAGCAAAAAAAAACGGTTTTCTTTTTTCTGAAGGTGTTCTCGAGTGTCTTGATGACGGATTTGGCTTTCTAAGAGCTCCTGAATTCAGTTATCTTCCAAGTCGAGATGACATTTATGTTTCTCCTTCCCAAATCAGAAAATTTCAGCTTCGAACAGGAGATACCATATCAGGAATTGTGCGTCCTCCTAAAAATGGAGAAAAATATTTTGCTCTAATTAAAATAGAAGCCATAAACTTTTCCCACCCTGACTTCATATTTAAAGCCAGGAGAAATCTTCAATTTGACAATCTAACCCCTTTATATCCGTTTGAAAAAATTAATTTAGAAGACTCGGATTCTAAAAACTTAAATGCTAGAGTCATGGATCTACTCACCCCGATCGGAAAAGGCCAGAGGGGATTAATTGTCTCACCACCTAGAGCAGGAAAAACAACCCTATTAAAAACAATAGCAAAATCAATCGAAAAAAACCATCCAGAAATATTTTTGATTGTTCTATTAGTGGCTGAGAGACCCGAAGAAGTTACAGATTTTCAAAGAAGCATAGAAGGGGAAGTTGTGGCTTCAACTTTTGATGAGCCTCCTATACGGAATGCTCAAGTTGCAAACATTGTCCTAGAAAAGGCAAAACGACTCGTCGAACTTAAAAGAGATGTTACTATTTTACTAGATAGTATAACTCGTCTTGCTAGAGCCCACAACGCAATCATTCCTTCGTCTGGAAAAGTTCTATCAGGAGGTATAGACGCTAACGCTCTAAATAAACCAAAAAAATTCTTTGGATCTGCAAGAAAGCTTGAAGAAGGCGGTAGTTTAACAATAATAGCAACTTCTCTCATTGACACAGGAAGCCGAATGGATGAAGTTATTTTTGAAGAATTCAAAGGAACAGGAAATATGGAAATCAATCTAGATAGAAGATTAGTAGACAAAAGGCTTTTCCCGGCCATTGATATAAGTCGTTCAGGAACAAGAAAAGAAGAGCTTTTGTTGAATGATCTAGATCTTAAAAGGATATGGGTTTTAAGAAAAGTCCTTAGCCAGCTAAGTGAAATCGAAGCAATGGAACTTTTACAAGAAAAATTATCAAAAACAAAGAAAAATTCAGATTTTTTAGGAGCAATGAGCAAAGGACTTTAGATTTTAATTACTTTATTATCAATAATATACAATAAAATTTATTAGATTTTGATATATTTGATAAGATAAAACGTCGCATAAGGGTTATTATGTTAACTTTTAAACTTAAAATAATGAATTTTTATATTATTTCGATTTTAACCTTTTAATAATTTCTTCTAGCACCTTAATTATTTCATCCTTACTCACGCTTTTTCTTTTAAATTCAATCCTTAATTTATAATATTCTGTACTTGATGGCTTATAGTTATAAACAAAATGCCCTAAACCTTTTGTCTTTCCTTTTATCTGTTTAGATAATTCTCTCGTATCTTCTCTTCTTAATTCTCTTTCTTTTATTTCAGTTAAAAGCTTAAACATTTTATCCTTGTCTTTTTGTTTAGCTATCTCAATCAAAGTGCTCCTGCTTGTTATCCCAAACTGCTTACAAATTTTTCTTATATCATTAGGTATTTTTCCCACACTTATTATTTCTGTTATTGTAGATCTTGCTTTTCCAATTATTTCAGCTATCTGATCGTGCTTGTATCCATAAATTTCAATAAGTGATCTTAAACCATCAGATTCTTCAAATACATCTAAATCCCTTCTTTGAAGATTTTCTATCAATGCTAATTCCATAGCTTCATTATCCTCAACATTCATCTCTATGCAAGGAATCTCACCCAATCCAATTCTTTGTGCCGCAACATATCGTCTTTCACCTGCAATTATTTCATATCTTCCCTCTTTAGGTCTTACAAGTATCGGTTCAAGAACACCTTTTTTCTTAATAGAAGCCATTAACTCTTTCATATTCCCCAGTTCACTTCTTGCCTGATGTGGATTTGGATCAATTTCTGTCAAAGGAATCATTCGTATCCTTGGCCCTACACTTCTTGATGATATGAGATCTACGAAATGATCATCGTGTCTCATTCCTACATAATGCGGTAACCCGCTTTTTCTAGTTCTTTGCACGTCTTATTATCTCCTCTACAACTTTTTTGTATTGCAATACCCCTACAGAATAAGGAGCATATGTAAAAATTGACTCCTTATATGCAGGACTTTCCTCTAATTTTACACTTCTTGAAATATATGTATTAAAAACTTTTTTTCCGAATACTTTTTTTATTCTTTTTACTACATCCTTTGAGATGTTTGTTCTTTTATCATGAAGAGTTATTAGTACTCCAATAATACTCAAATTAGTATTTGTTACCCTCTTTACTTTATCTATTGTCTCCAGAAGGTCGTCTGTTCCCTCTAAACAGAGGTATGATGACTGAATCGGTATTATTATTGCGTCTGCAGCTACTAATGCATTGAGTGTTAGCAGCCCTAAAGTAGGAGGTGTATCAATAATAATGAATTTATATTTATTTTTAACATTCTCTAACACATCTTTAAGCCTGAAGTGTCCATCAATTTCCCCAAGTAAAGAAGGCTCTAATTTAGCCATAGATATTTTTGATATGGCTACATCTAGGCCTGGAATCGTTGATTTTACTATAATATTTTCTATCTTTTCCTGCCTGTTAACCATCACATTATAGAGAGATTTTTCATATCTATGAGGATCATTCACACAAGAGATAGTGCTGTGTCCTTGTGGATCCGTATCAACTAAAAGAGTATTTTTTCCCATAAATGCAAGCGCAGCCGATACGTTTAAAGCAGTAGTTGTTTTACCTACTCCACCTTTCTGGTTAGCAATTGAAATGATCAAACATTTCCTCCAACACTTGTTGCCTCATTTAAAATATATGAAAAAAAATAAAATTTCAAGAAAAAAAATCTTTTAAATGTCGGCACGCCGACAATTTACAGTTTTTTTACTGGACTTTGGCTTGCCAGTCCTCCTGCAATCTCCCCTCCATCAATCACGAAACATTGCCCGGTGATAAATTCTGCATCATCGGAAGCCAGGAAAACAAAAAGGGCAGCCACTTCTTCTGGTTTACCAAGTCTGCCAAGAGGCACTTTTTTTTTGCAATCTCGCAGCATTTCAGAATTGTATTCCGCTTTCTGCATATGTGTCAAGATGTAACCAGGACATATAACATTTACACGTACGCTTGGAGCTAACTCAAGTGCAATTGACCGTGTTAACTCGATGACACCGGCTTTCGATGAATTATAAGCCGCATAGAACGGATAACCCATTAAGCCATTTGTTGAGCCCATATTTAGAATGACTCCCCCCTCCCCATTCAGCATGATCCGGGCCGCCTTCTGTGCAATAAAGAACAAACCGTTAAGATTCACCTGGATAACTTCGTTCCACTCTTTAGGGTCCACCTCTAAAAATGGCTTTCGCATGCTGATCCCAGCATTATTGATAAGTATATCTAATCCATTCATCATCTGGTCCATTTCAATAAAAGCTTGTTCAACTTCTATAGGATTAGAGACATCGGCAACTAATGTCCCTGTTAAAGCTGGTATCTTTTGTTTAATATCGCGACATCCAGCTTTATCTTTATCCAGGATCACCACGCACGATCCTTCTTCCAGAAAACGAGCCGCTATAGCCTTCCCGATTCCTCTTGCTCCCCCGGTAATGAGAACTCTCTTGTCTTTCAATCCACGCATGATTTTCTCCTTAACTGAACTTATTTAAATTTGTAAACTTTTTCTATATCACATTGTATGGTTAAATGTTATTTAGTCAATGATATAGTCCAAATTCTCAAAATAACATTAAAAAATTCTAATCATCAATTCTTTCTGGTTTATATGGTTTGTCTTGTATTTTTTGAAATTTAGTTTTATTTTTTTGACATCCAATCTATCTAAAGCTATTATTGTGAAATATCTTCTGTTTAAGGAGTAATCTAATGACAGTCTCTTTTCTCGAATTAGTAAAAAACAGAGTTGTTCTTCTTGATGGAGGCATGGGAACAGAGCTTATAAGACACGGCTTTACTCAAGGAGAGTGCCCCGAATCATGGAATGTAGAAAAACCAGAAATAGTAAAAAAAATTCATCAGAGCTATTATGATGCTGGTTCGGATGTGGTTTTAACAAACAGTTTTGGAGGAAGTAAAATCAAACTTGCCTCGCACGGATTGAAAGAGAAATGCTACGAATTAAATTATGCTGCTGCATCACTTGTAAATGAAGTAAAACCTTCAGGCAAATTTGTGGCAGGAAGTATGGGGCCTACAGGTAAATTCCTCAAACCACAAGGCGAATTCACTGAAGAAGAGTTTGAAGATGCCTATGCCATACAAGCCAAAGCTTTAACAGAAGGAAGAGTGGATTTTCTGTTAATCGAGACCCAGTATGACTTAAAAGAAGCTTTATGTGCATTGAGGGCAGCTAGAAGATCTTCCAATTTACCTGTTTTTGTCACAATGACTTTTAACCGCAATCCAAGAGGCTTCTTTACATTCATGGGAAACAGTGCTTCTCAATGTATAGAAGAGTTAGAAGCCAAAGACGTACCTGCCGTTGGAACAAACTGCACGCTTGATAGCAAAGATATGGTCAATTTGATTAAAATTATGAGAGATACCACTGCCCTACCCCTCATTGCCCAAGCAAATGCAGGCCAGCCTGTGCTTTTATCCGATGGCAACGTGACATATTCTCAGAATGTTGATGATTATGTTAGTTTTATTCCTCAAATGATAAAAAACGGTGCTAACATCATCGGTGGATGCTGCGGGACAAATCCGGACTATATCAAGCGTATGGCACAAATCATTGCTTAGGAAACAGTTAATTGTTAATGGAAAATAGTAAAAATATATGTCAAAAGACAAAGAAAAAAAAGATATTTTCTTATATTACTAAAATATTTAATGTTAATCAATATATAAATAATGTTTATCAATAATTTATTATTGTATATAGGAAAAATATTAATGGGAGAATTTAAAAATCCATAAAATCATAGCAAGTATAAGAATAGAACCAAAGTGACCTTGATTTCATTTCTTAATTTTGTTACTGTTATTCTAGTTTATAGTATCGCCTGATCAAGGAAAACCATTGTTTATTTCATAGCATAATTGGATTTTTAGAGAATATAATCAAATTCGATGAAACTTTCAATTTTCATGCCTGTATTTAATGAAAAAAACACCATAGAAGAAATAATTTCTCGCATTCAGTCAGTAGATGTAGGTATAAAAAAAGAAATTATTTTGGTTGACGATTGTTCTAATGATGGAACCCGTGAGATTCTAAAAAAAATTGATCAAAACAACATAAAAATCTATTTCCACAAAAAAAACCAAGGAAAGGGAGCAGCTCTCCAGACAGGATTCTCAAAGGTAGAAGGGGATATTATCCTCATCCAAGATGCCGATTTAGAATATGACCCGAGAGAATAACCCAAACTTCTGGAGCCAATCCTTGATGGCCGTGCAGATGCTGTCTACGGCTCCCGTTTTCTCTGTGGCCCACATCATGTTCTTTTCTTCTGGCACTATGTGGGCAATAAAATTCTGACAACACTTACCAATATGACATCTAACCTGAACTTAACAGATATTGAAACTTGCTATAAAGTCTTCAAAAAGGAAATACTGGATAAAATCAATCTTAAATCGAAAAGATTCGGTTTTGAACCAGAAATTACAATCAAACTTGCTAAATTAAAGTGCAGAATTTATGAAGTCCCTATTTCTTATTCAGGAAGAGACTACAGCGAAGGAAAGAAAATACGCTGGAAAGACGGGGTCTCTGCCATATTCCATATATTCAAGTATAAATTCTTTGATTAGCAAATCCATAAGCTATGATATTCTCCGTGGTTTTTGCAGCAATATTGTAAACATACCGGCCTTTCTCCTCTGGCTTTTCCTTTTTATACTTCTTGGCTTTTTTAATTCCTGCTTTGGACGGAGAGATCAAGAATACAACGTGAGTCGAGTCATAGCTGAATTGAGCTTTCGCGGCTCTTTCCGAATCTGTGCCTTCGCCCGAGTAGCCGATCGTATGGTGGTACTCCTTTTCCAAATACCAAACAATCACCAAAATTCCAATGACTGAAACCTATTTTGGTTTAAGGTTGAATGTTTAATGCGAAAAATATTCCTTAAACCTTTAAGGATTAATAATAGATTAAGGCTCATTTCCAAAAGAGTTGGTAAGATCATAAGGATTCAAGGGGTTAAGGGGTCAGGGATTCGAGTAAAATGCTTAAGAATTATAAGGAATTAAAAGTTTGACAAAAGTCCTATGACTTATGAAGGGTTCGAACCCTTTGCATCAACTAATCGGGAGAAGAACCTAATTTAATTACCTTAAACTTTCAACATTAAACCTTAAACTAATATATGTTTGGAATTTGTGATTTGGAATTTTATTTTTTTAATACTTCTTCTGTCGGCTCACCTTTTTCGTTCCATCCGCGGACAACATAGTATTTCTGTATGATCGACCTAAAAAATTCTTTATCAAGCTTCTTCCCTCTCATAAAACCGGAAAGAGATTCTTCCTTAAAGAATCGTTCGGGTAAAATATCATCCTTATGCTTTCTTCCATTCCGTAAGTTATATCTGCGGGCCAAATTCGTTATTCTTGCTCCGATTTCTCTTAATGATTCCGGAGTGTGGTTAAAGCCAGTTACAGCGTTTAATATAGG
>Ga0209991_10000121_pt1 | contig 34065 bp, 32 predicted proteins | sample ChitaG_FD_183167 | JGI IMG/M metagenome (GOLD analysis project Ga0209991, IMG submission 183167) | Deep subsurface microbial communities from South Pacific Ocean to uncover new lineages of life (NeLLi) - Chile_00310 metaG (SPAdes)... | ecosystem: Environmental > Aquatic > Marine > Oceanic >... | reverse complement strand
CGACAAAATCGAAGCAATCTCATAGCACAGACCAAGTAGGGGGAGTCATCAGGACGATTGGCTTCGCCGCTTCGCGTCGTGAGTCGCCCCTATTGCCGTTCGCCGTCCGCTGTTTGCCGTCAGCCGTTCGCCGTGAGCTGTAAGCTTCCCCTTCCATTCTGCACTTTGCATTTTGCAATTTGATATTTGATATTTGCAATGCCCCTTGGCTCACTTTCCCTGCTCGTCCAGCATTTGCCTGGCACGGGCAATGTTGTGGTCGGCCTTCTCAACCTTGTGCTTAGCCCCTATCTTTACAAATATCTCACGGGCACGCTGAAGATAGAAAAGAGCCTCCTTAAACTGCCCCTGATCGAAATACACATTACCGATGTTGCCGAGTTGGTTAGCCTGACCTTCAAGTCTCCCAATCTGCTCGTTGATCTTCAAAGCCTTCTGGTGATAGGAAAGCGCCTTCTGCGGATCGCCCAGGGTTTGATAGACAAGGCCGATGTTGCCGAGTTGGTTGGCCTGGATTTTTGGATTCCCGATTTGTTCTGCGAGTTTTAAGGAACGCTCGAACAAATCAAGCGCTTTCTGAGGGTTACCCAAAGCGCGATAGACAAGACCAATACCGCTTAGTTGGTTGGCTTGAACTTCAAGGCTTCCAATCTGTTCTGCTATTTTTAGAGAGCCTTCATAAAATTCGAGCGCCTTCTTTGGTTTACCTCGATTTAGATAAACAGTACCGATGTTGCCGAGGTCTTTGGCTTTCCCTCCGAGATCGCCGATCTTTTCGTGTATCTTCAAAATCTGCTCGTAATACTCAAGCGCCTTCTTTAGCTCGCCCAGGGTTTTATAGACAAGGCCGATGTTGCCATAGTCGGCGGCCTGGCCTTGAAGGTTGCCTATCTTCTCGTGTATCTTAAGCGCCTTCTCGTGATACTTCAGCGCCTTGCCTGGTTCGCCCAGGGTTCGGTAGGCAATTCCGATGTTGCCGAGGTCTTGTGCCTGTCCTTCAAGATTACCTATCTTCTTGTCTATCTCTAACGCCTTCTGGTGATATTCAAGCGCCTTACGAGGCTCGCCCAAGGTTTCGTACACATTGCCGATGTTGCCGTAGGCGGCAGACAAAGCCTCTTCGATTTTAGCCTTCTCGGCGATGCGGAGCATCTCAAGAAAGGTCTGCTCCGCGTCGTGCGTATCTCCTTTAGTCTTTTGACTCAAACCAATCAGGTTGAGGAGTGCGCAGCGCTCGCTGTCGTTGGAGGCTAACTCAAGGCATTCCTTGAACTTGGCGATAGCATCGGCATGGCGGTATTCCTTCATGGCACCAAGGCCCTCTTCAAGGAGTTTAGCCTTATCTGGTTCAGTAGTCTGGGGCAGAGGGCCGAGATAAACCGGAAGCTCCTCTTTCAAAACCTCCCTAAATTTCTTCTCCAAATCGCGGGGTATTTTTGACGCAAGTTCTTCAATCTTTTTCTTGAGGTCCCGAATCTCATTCCCTTTTCTAAGCCAATCTAAAAAGAGCGGTATGGCTAAGGCTAAGCATATTATACCGACTAAAAATCCTCCTACTGCCCAAAAAGGACTCATGTCTCATCATACCATTTACGCTCGCTTTGTCAACTTGACTTCCCCGCCCCCCGGCGCTAGGAGCGCCGTCCCCCTCCACCAAGGGAGGGGGATTAGAGGAACCCCAGGCGGAAGAAGGAAAGAGATAGTTCCCCTTCCTTGATGGAAGGGGTCGACGACTCGAAGAGGAGTCGGGGGAAGGTGAGCGTGGTCCCTGCACGATGCACCTTTACTCCTGTTGAGTGAAGTCCGTAGGGGCGCACCTTTAGGTGCGCCCGCCTTGATCTATAATCGGGCGGACTTGAAAGTCCGCCCCTACGAGGCTTGCGGTCGCACTTCAAAACCTTGCAACGACATAAAAGCAGCAGTCAAAACACACCGTCGTTGCGAGATTTTGTCCGACAAAATCGAAGCAATCTCATAGCACAGACCAAGTAGGGGGAGTCATCAGGACGATTGGCTTCGCCGCTTCGCGTCGTGAGTCGCCCCTATTGCCGTTCGCCGTCCGCTGTTTGCCGTCAGCCGTGAGCCGTTCGCCGTAAGCTTCCCCTTCCATTTTGCATTTTGATTTTTGCAATGTCCCTTGGCTTACTTCCCCTTACCCTCCATCTTCGCCTTAACAATCGCAATGTTTTGGTCGGTCTTCTCAACCATGTGCTTTGCCCCAATCTTAGCAAATATCTCACGCGCCCGCTGGAAATAGTTAAGGGCCTCTTTGAACTGCCCCTGACCGAAATAAACCCCAGCGATGTTGCCGAGGTCTTTAGCTTGGCCTTCAAGATTACCTATCTCTTTGTCTATCCCCAGCGCCTTCTTATGATACTCAAGCGCCTTGTGCGGCTTGCCTAAATGACGGTAGACAAGGCCGATGTTGCCGAGGGCGTTGGCCTGAATTTCTGGATTCCCGATCTTCTTCGCTATCTCCAAAGCCTTCTCATGATGCTCAAGCGCCCTGTGCGGCTTGCCCAGGGTGTGATATACAACACCGATGTTGCCGAGGGCATTAGCCTGACCTTGAAGTCTGCCAATCTGCTCGTTGATCTTCAAAGCCTTCTGGTGATACTCAAGCGCCTTGCGAGGCTCGCCTAAGTCTTGATAGACAATGCCGATGTTGCCGAGGTCTTGGGCCTGACCCTGAAGGTTACCCATCCTCTTGTCCATCTCCAAAGCCTTCTGGTGATACTCAAGCGCCTTTTGTAGCTCGCCCAGGGTCTGATAGACAATACCGATGTTGCCGAGTTGGTTAGCCTGTCCTTGAAGTCTGCCAATCTGCTCGTTGATCTTCAAAGCCTTCTGGTGAAACTCAAGCGCCTTCTGCGGCTCGCCTAAGGTTCGATAGACAAGGCCGATGTTGCCGTAGGCAAAGGCCAGTGCTTCTTCGATCTTAGCCTTCTCGGCGATGCGGATCATCTCAAGGAAGGTCTGCTCCGCGTCTTTGTAAGCACTGCTTTTTATCTGACTTACCCCAATAAAGTTTAGCAGGGAAAGATCGAGTGCTGTGTCTGTCTCAGTAGTAAGTTCCATTGCCGAGCGGAAATAAGCTATTGCTCCATCGTATTCATATTCTCTATACGCCTTTAATCCATAAGTAATAATGTTGGCAAGGGCAGGGTCTTCGATTTCGTAAAAGGGGCTTACATACATTTCATCTGTGCGCCCTTGCCACTCAAGTCTACGTGTTTCCCTCCTGAGTTCTGCTCTCTCCATTGCAGAAGACCTGCTCAATATCAACCCACCGATACCGATAACCAAACCTGAAACAAGACCAGCAACGCCAATCCAAAGACTCCACCATCCCAATTTTTCTGGGAGACGTTTCTTTAAGGGTTTAGATTTGGTAGCCTTACCGGCTTTTGAAGATGTTTTTCTGCCAGAAGCTCCTGTTTCACCCTTGTTAGCCATTATGCCCAATACTACCGTTTACGTGTGCTTTGTCAAGGATATAATGCTCCTTTTGCCCTGAGGGCAAAAGATCGCAGAGAATCGGTCGTTGCGAGCGGCTGAAAGCCGCGTGGCAATCTCATATACTCATATACTCCACAGACCAATGAGATTGCTTCGCCGCCGTCCTTCGGAGCATTTTGCATTTTGACCGAAGGGCGACGGCAACGGAGCACCGTAGGACGACGCTTGCGGAGTAAATTTGCAATAAGCGGCGCAGCCGCGTTATTCCTCCATATTCGCACGGACACGGGCAATGTTGCGGTCGCAAATCTCAACCTTATCCTTTGCCCCAATCTTTGCAAACATCTCACGGGCACGCTGATAATATGAAAGCGCCTTCTGCGGCTCGCCCAGGGTTTGATAGACAAGGCCGATGTTGTTCAGGTCGGCGGCCTGACCTTCAAGTCTCCCAATCTGCTTATCGATCTCCAATGCCTTCTGGTGATAGGAAAGCGCCTTCTGCGGCTCGCCTAAGTCTTGGTAGACAAGGCCGATGTTGCCGAGTTGGTTAGCCTGACCTTCGAGCCTGCCAATCTGCTCGTTGATCTTTAGTGCCCGCTCATAGAACTCAAGCGCCTTCTGCAGTTCGTCCAGGGTGCGGTAGACAACACCGATGTTGCCGAGGGCGCCGGCCTGGATTTCAAGACTTCCGATCTGTTCCGCTATCTTCAAAGCACGCTCATAATACTCAAGCGCTTTTCCAAGCTCGCCTAAGGTGAAGTAGACATTGCCGATGTTGCCGAAAACTCTAGCCTGGCCTTCGAGACTTCCGATTTGTTCGGCTATCTTTAAGGAACGTTTATGGAACTCAAGCGCCTTTTTAGGCTCGCCCAGGGTTCGGTAGACAACACCGATGTTGCCGAGGTCGTCGGCCTGGATTTCAAGGTTGCCGATCTTTTCTGCTATCTTTAAAGCACACTCATAATACTCAAGCGCTTTTCCAATCTCGCCTAAGGTAAAGTAGACATTACCGATGTTGCCGAGTTGGTTGGCCTGACCTTCAAGCCTTCCTATCTGCTCATTGATCTTCAGCGCCTTCTTATGATACTCAAGCGCCTTATCAAGCTCGCCCAAGTCCTTGTAGACAAGGCCGATGTTGCCGAGGGCGATGGCCTGGATTCGTGGATTATCAATCTTTTCCGCTATCTCCAATGCACGCTGGTAATAATCCAGAGCCTTGCCAGGCTCGCCTATGTCATCGTAGACAAAGCCGATGTTGCCGAGGTTGTTTGCCTGCCCCTCCAGTCTCACGATTTGCTTATTGATCTCCAGCGCCTTCTTATGATACTCAAGCGCCTTGCCAGGCTCGCCCAAGGTGCGATAGACAAGCCCGATGTTGCCGAGGGCGAAAGCCAGAGCTTCTTCGATGCCGGCCTTCTCGGCGATGCGTATCATCTCAAGGAACGTCTGCTCAGCGTCTTTGTAAACACCGCTATTTATCTGACTTGCCCCAATCAGGTTTAGCAGGGAAAGATCGAGTGCTGTATCTGTCTCAGTAGTAAGTTCCATTGCCGAGCGGAAATAAGCTATTGCTCCATCGTATTCATATTCCCTATACGCCTTTAATCCATAAGTAATAATGTTGGCAAGGGCAGGGTCTTCGATTTCGTAAAAGGGACTTACATACATTCCCTCTGTGCGCCCTTGCCGCTCAAGTCTACGTGTTTCCCTCCTGAGTTCTGCTCTCTCCATTGCAGAAGACCTGCTCAATATCAACCCACCGATACCGATAACCAAACCTGAAACAAGACCAGCAACGCCAATCCAAAGACTCCACCACCCCAATTTTTCTGGGAGACGTTTCTTTAAGGGTTTAGATTTGGTAGCTTTACCGGCTTTTGAGGATGTTTTTCTGCCAGAAGTTCCTGTTTCACCCTTGTTAGCCATTATGCCCAATACTACCGTTTACGCTCGCTTTGTCAACTTGACTTCCCCGCCCCCCGGCGCTAGGAGCGCCGTCCCCCTCCACCAAGGAGGGGGATTAGAGGAACCCCAGGCGGAAGAAGGAAAGAGATAGTTCCCCTTCCTTGATGGAAGGGGTCGACGACTCGAAGAGGAGTCGGGGGAAGGTGAGCGTGGTCCCTGCACGATGCACCTTTACTCCTGTTGAGTGAAGTCATCAGGACGATTCGTGAATCGCCCCTACCTGATTTAAAATCTACTCCGCAAGCGTCGTCCTTCGGAGCACTTTGCAATTTGCATTTTGCGTTAGTACCCCCGTTGGGTGCATTTTGAAATCCCTTTAGACAGCGTGCCCCTTGAGCGGTTCATACGCTCATAGGGTAGGGTCTGCCCCTTGAGATGCTTGGCATCTCATAGGGTATGCCGTGCCACATACAAACTATTGAGCTTGACATGGCGTTGTTTCTTGTTAAGATTAAGGTTAAAGAGCCGCGAACTGATACGAATAAGGAGATAGGTTTGGTAAAGATTCGTTTGAAGCGATTTGGAGCAAAGAAGGATCCTCATTACCGTGTTGTTGTAACCGACGTACGTAAAGCGCGCGACGGCGCTTACATTGAGTCGCTCGGAAACTACGATCCCCGTGGTGCCCAGGCGTTTAGCATCGAGGAGGAAAGGCTTGACTACTGGCTTGATCATGGAGCCAAGATGACTCCTCGAGTTAAGGCGCTGCTAAGACGCCTTCGTCGTGAGCAGCAAGCTCCTGAGGTTAGTGCCACGGCGGAAGAGGTATCCGAGCAGCCCGAAACCGAACCTGTAGCAAAAGAGAAAACTGAAAAGAAGACAGAACCCCTCGAAGTCGAGGAGACAGAACAGACTAAACCTGATGTAGCAGACAGAGAAGGAGGCAGCGATGAAGGAACTGCTTGAGTACGTGGTAAAAGCCCTGGTCGATAACCCTGACGACGTTCAGATCCAAGAGATAGCCGGCGAGAGGACCGTTATTTATGAGCTTAGAGTCGGCGAAGGTGATCTGGGCAAGGTGATTGGCAAGGAAGGCCGGATGGCGAAGGCGATCCGGACAATCTTGACCGCAGCTTCGATGAAGAAGGGCAAACGAGCCCAGCTAGAGATTATCGAGTAGATAGTTTGCTTCACAAGAGACCTTCTGTGTACTCACACAAGGTCGCTTGCATGTCCACAGCAGCGCGTCTGTGGCGTGAGAGGAGGTTATCCTGCGGATTACGATCCTATCAGGGCTGCCTTGCTACCTGCAGAGTGCTCTTTGGAGCGGCCATCTGAGAATCGCACAGGAGCGGGGTGCGGTAGAGATAAACGTCCTCCATCTGCGAGATTTTGCACAGGATTCATATCGCAGTATAGACGATGAGCCATACGGAGGTGGAGGTGGTATGGTGCTCAAGGTTGAGCCGGTGTGGGGGGCGCTCGAGGCGTTAGGCGTAGTCTGTGAGGGGAGTGAAGAGGAGGGAGAGAAGAAGAGAAGCGTTGAGAGGCCCTGGGTGGTTTTGCCGACCCCGAAGGGGGCAAGGCTCATCCAGGGAGACTTCGTTCGCCTGAGCGAAAAGGAGCATATCGTCTTTCTCTGCAGTCGATACAAGGGGATAGATGAACGAATAAGGGAATGGGTGGATGAGGAGCTGTCGATCGGTGATTATGTGATAGGTGGAGGCGAGGCAGCGGCCCTCGTGATGATGGAGGGGATAGTAAGGCTCCTTGGGGGTGTGGTAGGAGCTAGGGAGTCGGTCGAGACGGATTCATTTACCTGCGGGATGCTTTCCGCGCCGACCTATACCCGTCCGGAGGAGTTTATGGGAAAGCGTGTCCCGGCGGTGCTGCTTTCGGGGCACCACGAAGAGGTTCGCCGGTGGAGGCGTAAGCAGGCCTTAGCTCAGACCCTTGCGCGTCGACCGGATCTTATGGCTAGGTTGCCACTGGATGATGAAGATCCAATGTTACTTTTGGAGGTTTTAGGTGAACAGGCTCATAGAGGTTGAAAAGGAACTTCTGCGTTCAGATCTTGAGAAGTTTGGACCGGGGGATACGGTTAAGGTCTTCTTCCGTATCCATGAAGGCAAGAAGGATAAGGTTCAGGTATTCCAAGGTCTCTGCATTCAGATTCGGGGAAGTGGACCGAATCGCAGTTTTACGTTGCGTAAGATTTCCCAAGGGATTGGTATCGAGCGCATATTCCCGTTGCACTCGCCGGTGATCGAGAAGGTAGAGGTGGTGCGATACGGCAAGGTGCGTCGCGCCAAGCTTTACTACCTGCGTGAGAGGGTCGGGAAGGGACGTTACGTCAAGGAGCGGGTGGTTCGCAAGAAGGGTGATGTAAAGAAGAAACCCAAGGTGACGGCTAAGTCGGTCGGCCAGGAGGCTATAGAGGAGGCATCTGAAGCCGCAGCGGATGTGGTAACTAAACAGAAACCCCCAGAGGCTCCATCCAAGGAGGCAACGGATGCTGCAACTAAATCTGGATCTCAAGGCGTGGAGGAAGGTTAGGTTACTCTGCGGGGTTGATGAAGCAGGGCGCGGGGCTTTGGCAGGGCCGGTGGTGGGAGCCGCGGTTGTATTACCACCGGGCGTCGAGATAGCCGGGGTATGCGACTCAAAAAAACTTACCCCATGTCGGCGGCAAGAGCTCTTCAGCAACATACTCACAAAGGCTCTTGGAGTAGGCGTAGGGTTCATTCCAGCTCAGGAGATAGACGAAACCGATATATTGACAGCCGCACTCAAGGCGATGCGTAGGGCGTGCGAGCGTTTGGCCCTACGGGTGGAACCGGAGCTCGTTTTCGTGGATGGTAATCAGAAGATTCCTGATCTACCATGGCCCCAGGAACACTTTCCACAGGCCGATGCGCAGTCTCTTTCGGTGGCAGCGGCTTCAATCGTAGCCAAGGTCTTACGTGATCGTTACATGCGCCAGCTCGATGCCTCATACCCTGGATACGAGTTTTCAAGACACAAAGGTTATCCCACTCGCGAGCATGTAGACTGTCTGCGTCGCTTGGGACTCTCTCCGGTTCACCGCAGAACCTTCCGTCCGTGCGCGGAATGTGGCAACGTGGAGGTACATGACATCCATATAACGTAGTGAACCGCTGCACACTTCGGCGATAGGGTCATTGAGGACCCAAACCGAGACGTATTGAAACAGCGTGGTATGTAAGGGCTTGACATAAGTCGTTTCTGGAGTAGGCTTTAATCTTGACAACCTGGAGCGCCACAATATAAAGACGGTGCGTAGCACCGATGCGGCCTCCAGATTGAGTAGTAATAGTAATATGAAAGGTTAGCATACGGCCTCAAGCCGACGGTAACACGTAAGATTGCGAAATAATATGAAAGGTTAGCATACGGCCTCAAGCCGACGCTAACCCGTAAGAAAGCGTAGTAATATGAAAGGTTAGCATACGGCCTCAAGCCGATGCTAACCCGTAAGAAAGCTTCGCTTTCTGGAGGGTTAGCATAACTGGCAATGCAGCAGACTTGAAATCTGCCGCCCCTTGAGTGGGGCTTGGGGGTTCGAGTCCCTCACCCTCCGCTATTTCACCCCAACCGAAAGCGTCGCTTTCGGTTGGGGACCCCTAGTTAATGCTCCTTTTTTGCTAAGGCAAAAAAGATCGCAGGAAGAATCCAAAAGAGGGCTAGAGCCCCCTTATGCTTTATGCCCCAGCCGGAAGTGTGGGCATATCCCAAAGTAACTTCGCGGGGACCCCTAGAATAAATGCTCCTTTTTTCACCGAGCGAAAAAAGATCGCATAAGGCCTTGACATTCACTGTTCTCACGTATAATCTAAGTAGACAAACATTTACCAAGGAGGAGTTCATGAACACAGACCTTACCTTATCCAGTCTGAGCATCGAGACGCTGGATCGGATTCGAGCAGAGATAGGAAAAACCAGAGGCTGGCTTGCCTTCCTTGCCGTGGTAAGCTTTGGTTCGACCCTCTTGTCCCTGGTTTCAATCCTTATCTCAGTGATCAGGGGCTCTGGTTCGTCCGGGGTCCTGGACATTCTGGTCAAACTCCTGTTCGCCGGATTCAGCATAGCGCTGGCCGTATTTCTGCTGCAGGCTTCGCTGAGAGGTAAGAAGTATGCCCAAACGGGCAAGGCCGAGGAGCTCACCGCATACCATGACAGGATCAAGACCTACTTCACCCTGACCGGCTTGTTGGTTCTTATAGGTTTGGCAGTCGCGGTTCTGATGGCGTTGATAGGATCGGGTGCCGGTTTAAGGGGTTAGCATTTAAATCGTTGTAAGGAGATGATGAGATGAAAGAATCGGAACTCAAGGCCACTTCCCCACAGGAGTCGCCTCAACCCACCGAGCCATTAAGCGTGGGTCGAAAGGGGAATCTGGATATTACGATAAAGGGCACAAGGGGATGGATGAGTTTCCTTGGCGTGGTGATTATCATTTCAGGCGCCTTGGCGGTGATATTCTCCTTTCTTACAGTATCCATGTCAGTTTTGTTTCTAGGCACTTCACCCGGTTCATCGAGTTGGATATTGATTGTCTCTGTTCTGATTTACACCGGGGTATCAATCTACCTGGGGGTTCTTTTGCTTTCTTCATCCAGCCATGCCAAGAGGTATCTGAAGCAGGACAGTGAGACCGAGCTCCTCAAATACCACGTGAAGATGCGCATCTTCTTCCAGGTAACAGGCATTATAACGATTATAGGTTTATCTGTGTGGCTGATTTTAATTATGGCCTTTTCTGGCCGATAGGCGAAGGCGGCTGGCAGCAACCTTTAATTCCCTCTTGAGCACCCATGGATTCAAAACATAACCCTTCTCTGTATTGACATTCTGCGTTTCTATGTATAATTGGTTGTAAATCAAACACCTGCTAAAGGAGGAGTTCATGGAGACTACGACCCCGATGGCGTCCGGACTTGACGCTGCCACCATCGAGCAGCTTCGTGCAAATATAAAGGATACAAAGGGATGGATGAAGTTCGTGGGGATCGTTGCCATAATTAGCGGCGCCCTTTATGCTTTGTCTATTGTGGGTATCATCGTGGCCTGGCTCCCAATATGGATCGGGGTACTGTTGACCCAGGCGGCATCCAGAGGGAATGAGTTTGTGACAAAGACTACTCCAGCCGATCTGATTGAGTATCATTCCAAGCTGAAAACCGTCTTCACCATACTTGGCATAGTAGCTATCATCGCTTTGATTGGGCTGGGTGTTGTGCTGATCATCGGACTTATAGTTTTAATCGCAGGTGGTTTCGCCCTGCTCAACTACTGAAGAGCTTAGGTTTGGGAGAAAGGTAGATCCAGGACGAGGTCGTATTTGACATTCCCGACTATTTTGTATAATTCTATCTTGGAGGAGGTATAGGGATTCAGGATGATTCCGGAGAGGTGCCCGAGTGGTCGAAGGGGACCGCTTGCTAAGCGGTTGTACGGGTAAAACCGTACCGTGGGTTCGAATCCCACCCTCTCCGCTCCCGTAACACACCCCCGTAACACATCAGGGGGACGGGTTGTTCAAATTATCAGAAAATCCCGTGTTCAGGAGAGTCGATGTCTGAAGAAAGATCCAAGGTTCGTGTAAGAATCGCCCCCTCGCCCACCGGAGCGATACACGTGGGGCTGGCAAGATCAGCTTTATACAACTACCTCTTTGCCTGCTCACACGGCGGCACGTTCGTTTTAAGAATCGAGGACACCGACGTACAGCGCTCCACCGCCGAATCCGCCCAGGCCATCATAAAAGGACTCGGCTGGCTGGGTATCACCTTTGACGAGGGTCCTTACTACCAGTCGCAGAGGTTGGATATCTATAGAAAACATGCTGATCAACTGATCCAATCAGGCCACGCCTATCGCTGCTACTGCACCCCTGAACGTCTTGAAGCCGAGCGCAAAAAGGCCGACGCACAGCGGCGCGCCTGGAGATATGATCGCAGATGTCTCAACCTCTCTGAGGAAGAGAGGAAGAAGTTCGAAGCGGAAGGAATCAAACCGGCTATCCGCTTCCTTGTTCCGGAGGGTAAGACTACATTCACTGACCTCATCCACGGAGATATAACACGAGAGCATAAGGACATAGACGACTTTGTCATCGTGCGCTCAAACGGGATTCCAACATACAATTTCGCGGTGGTTGCCGACGATCACCTCATGGAGATATCCCACGTGCTGCGTGCGGTGGAGCACATCTCAAACACCTTCAAGCAGATACTATTATACAATGCGTTCGGCTGGGAGATACCGGCCTTCGCCCACCTGCCCTTGATCCTCGGCGAAGACAAGAAGAAACTCTCCAAGCGGCACGGAGCAATGTCCCTTGCCGAGTTCCGGACTCAGGGCTACTTACCCGACGCCATGGTAAACTTCCTTGCACTTCTGGGCTGGTCACCGGGTGGAGATCGGGAGATAATCTCTCGTCAGGAGTTAGTCGCACTCTTCAGCCTGGAGCGGATCAACACCTCCAACGCGATATTCGATATCAAGAAGCTCGCGTGGATGAACGGCGAGTACCTGCGCGCGATGGATAAAGAAGAACTACTCAAGGTCTTCCAGGAATGGCTGGATTATCAGGGAATCACCTTGCCTCGTGAATACTCCTCCCCAGACTTTTTGTCCAAGGTTTTGCCATTGATCGCCGAGCGTTCGCGTACATTAGCCGAGGTGTACGACGCCCTCCTTCCATACTTATCCGACGAACTCACCTATGACGAGGAAGGTCTGAAAAAGCACTTCCGCAAGGACCCGGAGGCGGTGAAGCGGTGGCTTCTCTTATACCGCGAGCGTTTGGAGAAACTCCACGAGTTCAACAAGGAGACTGCGGAGGGGGTGTTACGGGAGCTGGTTGAGGAGTTAGGGATCAAGGCGGGTGAGATAATCCATCCTGTCCGCATTGCCCTAACCGGCCGCACCGTTGGCCCGCCGCTCTTTGACTGCCTGGAGCTTTTAGGCCGGGAGCGGGTGCTTGATAGATTAAGCAAACTACCCCAGTAAGATTCAAATAAAGGCTAGCCCAAGGGCTGGTTTTTTTCTCTGCGATCTTTTTGCCGCAGGCAAAAAGGAGCATCCAAGATTGACTTCGTGTTTTCCTTCCATATCCTTAATGTATGACTACGGTCGAGTCCCCCCAGCGCTTCCGCTACTACGATCTGGTGATGGCGGCGTTCGTAACCGTGCTTCTGGTATCCAACATCGCCTCAGCCGCCCGGATAGTCAAGATCTGGTTTTTTACCTTCGACGCGGGCACCCTCTTATTCCCTTTAGCCTACATCTTCGGCGACGTCCTGACTGAGGTCTACGGCTACGCCCGCGCCCGCCGGGTCATCTGGGTGGGTTTCGCGGCAAACGCTCTGATGTCCGGACTTTTGATGCTCATAGGCATCCTGCCCTGGGCTGGTTTCGGTCCATCTACCGAAGCCTATTATGAGGTATTAGGATTCACGCCCCGCATTGTTGCCGCAAGCCTCGTGGCTTACTGGGCAGGCGAGTTCTCCAACTCCTTCGTTCTGGCAAAGATGAAGGTCTGGACAAAAACGTTTCCTGTGGGCGCGCACCATCGGCTCAACCCTGGTTGGCCAGGGGGTAGATACCGGGGTGTTCATACTTGTGGCATTCCTTGGGGCATTCAAGGGATCGGAGCTTTTATCCCTGATCATCTCCAACTACATCTTCAAGGTGGGGGTCGAGGTTCTGTTCACCCCTATCACCTACCTTATCGTCGGCGGTCTCAAGCGGACCGAGGGGGTAGACTACTACGACCGCCGCACCAACTTCAACCCGTTCCATTTACGCCACACGGAGTAACTTCACCCGACTGGGGCGCAGTCGTTCCTTGCGGGGACCCCGAAAAGTTACCCCAACAAGAAACTTCGTTTCTTGCCGGGGACCCCGATGAGACACCCCACGCATCTGCTTCAATTGACTGGGGTACAGGCGCAGCTTCGCGAGGACCCCGTCTTCGTTCGATCTAATTATTCTTACTTGACATTCTACTTAAGTCAAATATAGTGAACATTTACAGACACCGGAAGGATAGAGCATGCACGGTAGTTGACTTCTCGGCTCCTGGCGTGTCTTAATGATATAAGTCCTTGCAGAGTAGAGGTGTTGGTGATCGTTTTACTTCTTTCCTTGTTTGCGGGCAGAACCACCCAGGCGGTGCGGGTTTCGGAACCTCCCAAGATCGACGGGGTGCTTGACGAGGCGTGCTGGCAGCAAAACCCAGGGATCACCGAGTTCATGGAGAACTATCCGGAGATGTGCGAGCCTGCCTCGGAGTCCACCCGGGTGGTGATATGCTACGACGATTATGCCATCTACTTCGGCTGCTTCTGTTACTATAAAGAACCGGGCCAGGTAGTGGCAAGGCTTGTGCCTCGGGAGTCCGGAGGGGAGGGCGACGACATAACCATCTCTATCGACACCTACAACGACGACCGCAATGCCTTCCGTTTCGCCATAAATCCCCTGGGTATCCAGCGGGATGCCCATATAACCGACGGGGGCTGGGGCTACGATATTGCCTGGAACGGTGTGTGGTATGCCGAGGCCAGTATCGAGCCCTATGGTTGGTTTGCCGAGATAGCGATTCCTTTCAAGACCCTGCGGTTTCCTCCTCAAGATGAGCGGGTATGGGGGCTTTCTGTATCCCGGTGGATGGATGTAAAATACGAGAGACTCGTCTGGGCGGACTACCAGCCTGCTGATAAAGGTATGGGCACCAGGGTGGATCGCTTCGGCGAGCTTACCGGTATCCGCTGGGTCTCCTCAGGCCTGCACATGGAGTTTCTGCCACATTTCACCCAAACCGCTCGCGTGAGGGGACCGGATGTGTTGGATTCGGTGGTTACATTTCTTCCAATGACAGCAGGTGTTGCGGGGATGGATGCGAAGTGGGGGATTAGCTCCAACCTTGTCCTGGACGTGACCACCCTGCCCGACTACGGTCAGATTGAGGCCGACCCCGAACGGATAAACCTCACAAGATACGAGACTTACCTTGCCGAACGCAGGCCTTTCTTCACCGAGGGTGCCGATCTTTTTGATTTTTCGTTCTTCGAACCTGTCTACACCCGACGCATCGGCCGCAGGCTGCCTGACGGTTCGGAGGTGCCAATCTGGACAGGTGCCAAGCTGACCGGCAAGATAGGCGGGACGGAGCTGGGGCTGATCGAGGCCTATACAGGAAGTATCGATTACGACTATTACGGAAGCGAGGCCAGAGAACCGGCAACCCTTTACAGCATTGCCCGCATCAAACAAGATCTCTTTAGCCGTTCCGAGTCAGGTATCATAGCTACCTCGTGTGAGCGATGGGGTGAAAAGCATCAGGGTGATCGCGTCCTGGGCTGCGATCTTGATCTTTCCATTACAGATGACTGGTATGTGAACGGAGAGGGATTGTACTCCTTTCATGCCGACAAACAAGGCGGCCCGATGGGAGCTGTGGGGTTTGGCAAGTCTGGCATATTCAACTTCCATGCCAGCGCCTCCTATACCGACAGCTTAGCCGATCTGGGGGCGGCGGGCTATCTTTCTCGTCCCGGACACATGTGGGCAAGTATCAATGGCGGCTACGACGATTCCTGGGGTTCCGGCTGGCTGCGCTCGATTTCGGTTAACCTCGGCCCCTCGGTTGGCAGGTACCTTGAAGACACCATCCCCTCCTACAGCCTCTGGGGGTCTGCGGGCGGGTCGTTTTCGAACCGCTGGTATGCGAATCTAAGCGGCTCGGCCTCCCGCAACTTCTACCAGGAGGATGGAAGCCTGCGCTGGATCAAAAGTGTGAATGCAGGCTTTAGCAGCAACACCACAAAAGACATCTACGGCGGATTGTGGATAAGTCTCTGGGACCAGTACGTTTACGAGTATTACGTTCCGCAGTACTTCGGGCATGTGGCTACGGCAAGTCCCAACATCTCCTGGCGGCCGATGCACAACCTGGTGCTTTCCGCTTACGCCACCAGCTTTTTTACCTTCCAGGAATCCTGGGAGCCCGATCCGGAAAACGCCTTTCGCTGGACCGCGGGCGAGAGCATACGCTACACCGCCACCCGTCGCCTCAGTTTCCGTCTCAACGCCCAGCAGAACACCGACGCAGAGCGCTACTCGCAGCAGCTTCTCGTTACCTGGGAGATAGCACCTCTCAGCTACATCTACCTTGCCTCATCCGTTAACCTGGGCGGTGATCTGACAACCAGGACCCCCTTCGACGTCAAGCTGGGAGAAGTAGCCCTTTACGGAAAGATAGTTTACCTGTTTAGACTATAACTACCCCACACGTATGCTTCACCTCCGCTTGGGGACCCCGGATATATTCTTCAGATTAACTTAGTTCACCTGTAGTAACTACGGGGTATTTCGTCCATCGCTTCTTCGTTGGAGATGACAATCGAACCAATCATGTAATCGACCAGGTCTTCCTCTCCACTTGTTGCAATGAAGGTTATCGTGTTCGTTCCTTTCACGAGGGTGCCCTCCGGGATAAATCCAGGCCAAACCACAGGATAGAATCCTTCCTCCTCTATCATCTTTTCTAAATCAGCAAAGTAGGTGGCATCTTCCTCCAGCAGTTCCTTCCATATCCTTAGAAAATCATCCTTGATGGTATCCGCAGGTATATCCGGGTAAGGCTCGCCCCAAACCCAGGGCTCCATTCTGAATACCTCGCCGTTTATTGTGAAGCTAATCAGTTGATAATCAGCCAACAGAAATCCTACTCCAAACGGATATTGGCTTTCATCCCCCAATCTGCCAAGCTCAAAGGTGTAGGAAATTTCCTTACCCTCAGGTTCGGGCACCAGCCACGCCCATAGGGTGTCATCGCCCAGATGACGAGTACCTGTATCAATCACCGCCGTCTGAGGTACGTAGCTTGAGCATCCGACGTATAAAAGGAGAGATATCGCTCCATAAACAATCCGACCCCTGGACATAAGACCTCCTAAATCAACTTATATTAGTATAGCGTCGCATAAATAGATGTCAAGACTTGAGAGGGAATGTGGAATATTGATGCATGGAGGGGGTGTTTATTCCCTTGACTTGGCAGGTGTTTCGCCTAAACTGCATCGGAGGAATGATGCTGCGTGTTGAACAAGCCTTGGAGTTTATAGAACTGGAAGGGACCGATCTTGACCGCTACCGCAGCAGATTCCTTTTCAACTCCGAGCGCGACGACACCATGGCCACCTGGCTTCTGGGTGCCTACCAGAACCCGGACGGCGGCTACCCCATAAATCTGGCGTATGCGGAACCGTCAAATATTGCAGAAACGGTCAAGATACTGGGCTACGCGAGCGAATTTGGGATTGTATCCTCTCCTGTTTGCCGCCGGGCAGTGGAGTTCATTCGGTCTCGCCAACATCCGGACGGTTACTGGCAGGAAGCCTTCTCACAGCTTGAGTTGGAAGATGAAATGGGCGGTGAATGGGGAAGGCTGTGGCTTTCGGCATACGTGGGCTGCCAGCTATGCCGCATAGGCCAGCTTGAAAGCCGCGAGACAAAAAGGGTGCGTAACTACTTGCTTGGCTTACGCAGCCACGCAAACCGGTTTACCTCTTCTCCGGCGATTCACTTCCTTGCGCTTGGTTTTTTCGCCCTATTTGACGGGTCTGGCTGCGGGCTGGTGAAGGAAGCACTTCCATTCGCCATGGAAAACTTCACCCGCTCTGGTGAGCCCAGGCTTATCGCACTCCAGGCCTCCTGTCTGCTTGATGCCGGTGTAGCCTCGGAGCATGAGATTCTAAAGGATGCCAAAAGACGACTCGTGAGTCTTCAGGCCGAAGACGGCGGCTGGGGCGAGCAATATGCCGGCCTGCGGGTACGCACCACCATAGACGTGCTTAAGCTTCTCTTGACGCTTGGGGCATGGAGGATAGTTGAGGAGGGTTGAGGAATCCTGGGGGTTTCGCAATCGCGCTCTTAACGCATAATGAAACCCTCAGCTGAGCGCCAGAGGGTTTTTGCCATCTTAGTACCTCTCCTTTCAGCCCCAGCTATCGTAGCAGACTATCTCTTCAAGCGGCTTGCGGTTCTTGAACCGGGCCTGGTCGCGTGGCGGATAGTGGAGGAGGTTGGATAATCGGCGAATCATTGTCGCAATGACGGAGGAGAAAATGTGAAGGAGGAAGATTGAGCATAAATGATTCATCAGCCGGGCAAAGCTTCAGGCTCTCTATCGGTGGGGTTCTCCATGATACCTGGCGGATATTCAAGCGGGACTGGTGGAAGCTGGGGATACTGTGGACACTTACCTGGGCGATTCCAAGATTCCTCTCCTGGCTGGGGCTTTTCTTCCATACCAGACTGCCCATAAACTGGACTGTGTTTTTTTCTGGGGTTAGAATCCATTCATTCTACTGGGAGAGGTTACTTATCGCTCTGCCCATGGTGGCGGTGTGGGCGGTTTTCTTAAGCTACTTGAGTGCGGTCAGCGTAAACGTGGTTTCCAGAAGACGGAAACTTGAAGGCAGAAGGCTTCTGTGGCTGCTGAAGGTCGGCCTAAAGCCCCTGGGATGGCTGGTGTTATGGTTCATAGCCCTGGCAGTTGTAGAGTGGATCAGCAAAATCCCCGGATACCTCGCCCCGCTCCTCTCCGCGGGTCTGTTACATACACTCGTACCTCGCATGGTTCTTGGGGCCGCTTACCTGTTATTCATTCTATTCGCCATGCTGGTACCGTTTTACCTCCTGAGACAGAGATTGCCGTTAAAAAACGCCGTATCTAAAAACTTCGTGCTCATATACAGGCAGTTCTGGCGGGTGCTGGCCGCGATCCTGGTAGTCACTCTCATATCCGGTATACCGGTTTTGATTTACTACGTCTACATGCGAGTTTACCCAGTCTCATCGAATGTAGATGGGGCATCCGGATGGATACAGGTGTGGTGGCTGCTGGCTAACGCGTTCATTCACGTGGTTTCGTGGTGTTTTAAGGGAGCGTTGTACCTCCGGTTATCCGGTGGTGCGGCCCTCAGCACCATTTCTCATAGCAGACGATCTCATCAAGTGACTTGCGGTTCTTGAACCGGGCCTGATCACGTGGGTAGCCCAATGTTAACAGAGCGGCTACCTTATACTCGGCAGGGATTTTAAGGATCTTTTTTACATCCTCCTGGTAGAAGGCACCGATCCAGCATGAGCCAAGTCCCTGCTGGACCGCGGCCAGGGTTATGTGATCCACCGCGATTGCCAGGTCAACGGCATAGGTGGGAACTCCGCAGGTCATTACCCTTTCCGGTTCCAGTGCCACAGCGGCGATCACCACCGGAGCCTCGGCCACAAACTGCTGCTCCTTGGCCGCCTTGGCAAGTGCGGCGCGCTTTGCCGCCTCGCGCACCACCACGAACTTCCAGGGCTGGCGATTGTTGGCAGAAGGAGCGAGCCTTGCCGCCTCAAGAACCTTCAGAAGTACGTCCTGAGGGATACCCTTCTTTTCGTATGAGCGTACGCTTCTGCGGTCGCGGATCGCTTTGGCAACGTCCATCGGACCTCCTTTTTTACACCCCGAGTTGGCATGTATCCACCATCTTGGGGGGAGTTCATAAGCCTAACTCGCAACTTCATTTTAGACGCTAGTCTAGCGAGCCTCGTTGGAATGTCAACTATTTCGTGTTCGAGAAGGTTTTGCGATGAGTCCCCTTCTGCGATCTTTCGCCTCCGGCGAAAGGAGCATTTTATCTTCTCGCTCTCATCATCCGGTCACGCCTGAGCGCGGAGGTGAAGACAGCCAGCATCTCCTCCCTGTCGCGAGCCTGAAGAACTCCACTCCTTATCTTCTCATCCTCCAGCACCCTGGCGATGGATGCGAGGATCTTGACCTGAATGTCGTCTTTATCAGGATCAGGGGTAAGTATGAGAAAGACAAGTTTTACAGGCAAGCCGTCAGAAGTGTTCCATTCTATTCCCTTTCGCGAGTGACCGAACGTAAACACAGGCTGAGACAACTCAGGCATCCTGGCATGAGGAATAGCAATCCCGTGTTCTATACCGGTACCCATTACCTCCTCGCGAAGCCTGACCGCGGCGCACGACTTGGCTGCACTCGGCATACCCTCATGCTCAGAGATGGAACCGCAGAGTTCGCCTATGGCTCCCATCGGGCTCTCGCCGGCAAGTTCAGGAACGACTGCATCGGCAAGAAAGAACTCAAGGGCGTTGAAGGTACGGCGTAATCTTAAGACAATGGACAATAACGGCCCGACCAGGATGGATGAAACGATGGCGGCCACCACGATCGCCTCGAACACCACCAGATTAATGAGCCCGAACTCCAACGCCAGCACACCGATGAGTATTTCCATAGCACCGCCCGGTGTGTGAGCTATGCCTATGGCGAGCGAGTCGCGCTGTGGGATGCCAGACATTCTCGCTCCAAGCCAGGCTCCAACCAGCTTGCCTCCTATGGCTACCGCGGTTACAGTGCTGACAAGCAGCCAGTCAAAGTTGGCCAAAAAGTCAACCCTGAGTCCGATGCTTACGAAGAAAATCGGCACGAACACCGCATACACCATCTGTGAGATCGTCTCTCGATTGCGCTTCGAAATGGCAGGTGCACCGCCCGCCATCACCCCGGCAACCAGGAACCCGAAGGCCGCATGGATGCCGATAAGCTGGGTCAAAGCTCCGCACAGCCCCCCAAGGAGAACGACGAAGGTCAGAACGCTTCCAGGTTTAGGCAGCCAGCTCGCGTTGATCCACTTCACAGCCCGATTCACCAGCTTACGTCCCCAGGTCAGACTGAACGCTATAAACACCGCCGTGCCCCCGAAGACCCTCAGCATGGATAACCAATTGACGCGCTGCTGGGTGGCAAGACCGAGCACCATGGTAAACGCCACCCACCCCAGGATGTCGTTCACCGTGAAGGCTGAGATTATGGTAAGCCCTATGTCGCTTTTCAGGATGTCCAGATCGTGCAGCACCTTGGCTATGATTGGTATGGCGGAGATGGCCATAGCGGTGCCCATGAACAGGACGAACACCAGCTTGCGGTCAGGGTCTACCATGTAGCGTTCCGGCAACAGGAATGCCAGGCCTATCCCCATAAGCATGGGAAGCAAGACCCCTACGAATCCTATGGTCAACGAGGAGCGCCGCTGTTTCCAGATCGCAGAGATCTCTACCTCGAAGCCGGTTACGAGCAAAAGAAAGAGCACCCCCAACCAGGATACCGTCTGAAGCATCGAGTGCTGAACGGTCTGCTTAATGGTCTCTCTGAGAGGTTGCTGAGTTGGATCTCCGAAGAAGAAAAGGAACTTATACACACCAGGCAGAATACGCCTCAGCACCGTCGGGCCGAAGATAATGCCTACAAGCATCTCACCCACCAGCGCAGGCTGTTTCAGCTTGCGAAAGAGCTCCCCCGCGGCCCTTGCTGCAAACAACAGAAGGACTATTTGTAAGAGGAAGATAAAAAGGTTATGTTCACTAAGGAAGCTCACGGTGCACTATATCCAGCCTTCTCTCTTTGTCAATAGAGAAATTGCCCCTTTTGCCCTTCGGGCACTTGTGCCACGAAGGGGTACTTGTGCCCTTTAGGGTAAAAGATCGCACGAACTCCTCTCGGGGGGCTTGACAAGCCCCCCTCTTTTTCCTATTATTAGGCATTGAAGTCGATCGAGCATAAAAACAAGTCTAAGGTGAGACTGTATAACCCAAAAACCGAGGAGGTTTTCCAATGAAGAAACTCTTCGCTATTCTGGCTATCGCCGGTCTTGTGATGGCTGCAGGCACAGTGCTGGGCTGCGGCAAGGTGGGCGGCGCTGCCGAGGTGATAACTGACCTGCAGGACAGGGTCGAGACCCTCGAGGCCGATGTCGAGGCTATCGCCGTAACCCTTACCGAGCTCCAGGATGAGTACGATACGCACATGGAGAAGCAACACGGCACGAAGCCGGCGGAGCGCAAACCGGTCGTCACCGGCGGTGGCGCTAAGAAGCCAATCAAAGAAAGAGTTAAGTAACTCCATATAATCTAGGAGGACACATTATGAAGAAAGTACTAAGTCTAGCCTTGCTCGTGGCAGTGGGAGCGTTCATTGTCTTCATGGCAGGCTGCGACGAAGTTATCCTGGATCCCCCAACAGGTCTCCAAGCGGAAGGTACAACGGATGAATTGGGCATTAAGCTTACATGGAGTCCGGTAACTGACGCCGAATCTTACAATGTTTACTTCGACGGTGAGCTCTTGATGGATGAGGTTACGGTTACGGAGTACAGCCATGCCGAGCCCGGCAAGGTTGGCGAGTATACGGTTACATCGGTTGCTGGCAACGACGAAAGCCCAGACAGTGATCCCCTTTCTACTGCTCCAATGACTCCTGTTTCTCTGGAGGTCGACGAGATCAACGGCGCTAAAGAGAGCGGCATCGGCTGGTCAGTACTTGGCACTGGCGCAATCCAGAAATACTCGATGGGCAGCGCTACTAATAAGGATGAGGTTTACTTCTACTACACGGACTTCTCCGCCGGTTCCGCAGGGATCTTCGAGCTGGCCAGGGCGTCCGAGGTTGAAACCGACCCCGGCGTTACTTGGGATGTCGGAACCGGTTGGCATAATGGCGGCGTTACCGTTACGTTGGCGGATGCGTTTGACGACATAGCTTCAGTACCTACCACTGGTTACGAGAACTATAACACCGCCATCGTAAACGCGACACAAGCGGTATGGATCGATGCAGGCGGCGGGGACGGCTACTACGGACTGATCGAGACCACCAAGATCGACGGTGCCACCGTTGGTTGTCGTGTAACCTTCCAGAAGGTCAAGAACTTCGCTCTCTTCAAGTAAGCTTGAGCGAAACGGTTATTCTTGGAGGGAGAGGCTGCGCCTCTCCCTCCTTTAAGTTGAGAGGTTAACAGTGGTAAAGAAAATCCTTGTGGTCGGCTTGGTTCTGGCAGGTGTGGTTATGTTAGCCGGATGCGTGCGCCGCCCAACCATCCGGGCCGACTACGGCCCCCGTCTGGACGAAATCGAGACTCGATTGAGCAGTATAGAAACAACGCTCGATAGTCTTAAAAGCAATGTCTCCAAAGCCAACGCCAACGATGAGATTCTCTATGAGAATATGGAAGCGCTTTACGATGAGGTGGACGAACTCCGCGAGAAGATGGACATGCCTTTATCCAAGCCGAGGCGCAAGCTGGTAAAGTAAACACATACTTAAGCCGCCTCCGGCGGCCCAAGGTCTAATCATAGGCATAGAGAGAAATTCCAAGAAGGCCCCTGGCCTTCTTTTTATGGGCTTGACTTGAGGTGTTAGAGGAATAATCTAGAAGATGCTAAAGAAACCCCTTATCAACCCCACACTCACGCTGCGGAAAGGGGTTAAATGAAAGGCAATACTCTTCGAGGCTGGGTGCAGACCTCCACCGCCACGCGTCGAGCAGCCTACCGGATTCTTAAGGCCCCATGGCTCAACCGCAACCCGATCTACCGCCACGCCTACCGCAAACGAATCAAGCGCATCATCCAGCGCTACAGCAACTTCCCCCGAACCGTATCCCTGGAGACCTCTGCATTCTGCAACGCCCGCTGCGTTATGTGCACCTACCCCGCTATGAAGCGAGCCAAGGGACTAATGTCTTGGAGCCTCTTTGCCGATGCCGTAGACGAGTGCGCCCGTCATGGTGTTGAAGTCGTGTACCTTTCCGGATTCGGCGAACCGCTCACCGACAAGGAACTGGCCGCAAAGGTAGCCTACGCCCATTCCAAGGGACTCTGGACCTCTATCGTTACCAACGCCTCGCTTCTGGAGGAACGCCGCACAAAAGAACTCATCAAGGCCGGACTGGACGAGGTAAACATCTCCATCGACGGCTTCACCCCAGAGGTCTATAACAAGATCCGCATAGGGCTCGACTTCGATGTGGTGGCAGAAAACATCCGCAGGCTATCCCGACTCAAGCTCGGCGGCAAACCAGCATTGAACCTTGAGATGGTGTTGATCGGGTCAAACTGGGATCAGGTCGCCCTTGCCCGCCGCGACTGGGGTGCAATTGTAGATTCAATCGTCGTCCGACAGCCCCAGGACTGGATCGGAGGAATAGAACTTGAGCAGGAGGTCTACACCCCGCATCGCGGTCGCAGGAGAAGGTTCTGGCCGCCGTGCATCTATCCCTTCACCCAGTTGAGCGTCTACTGGGACGGCACGGTGCCCATCTGCTGTCTGGATTACGAGGCTGAGGGATGGGTAGGGCGTTTCGGTAAAGAGAGCCTTGCCCAGATATGGCAAGACCAGGCGATTAACCATTACCGCAAGCGTCACCTGGCCCAGGACGGACGCCTTACATCACCCTGCAACCGCTGCTCCTACTTCTCGGTGTGGTGGTAAGGGCTTGACACGCAGAACGGTTTCGGCATAATAAAATGTTATAAACCAACCTAGGAGGGTATATGAAGAGATCACTCTCTCTAACCTGGGTGATAATCGTTACATTCGCTGTGGTTCAGATGGCCTGCGAAGATTCCGAAATCCCGCGAGAGACAAGCCTTGTGGGGAAATACCTTGATGATTATCCCCCGGTCGAGAACCTGGAGTTTGTGGTAATAGACGAAGGGAGTGCGGTCGAGCTGACCTGGGACGCCCCAGGCACTGCAACCCCTGAGGAATATGTAGTAAGCGTGGACAGCGTGGATCAGGCGCCGGTCACAGAAACCATAGACTACGTTCACACCCCGTGTGCGCTTGTCGAGGTCTATGCCGTCTATCCTGAAGGACGAAGTGAACCACGCGCACTTCACTTCGGGGCTGTGGAGACGGTGGAGCTTGTGTTGTGGGCCACCGAGTGGTACTCCCGCCCACCATGCCCCAGAACAGAGATCATCCCTGGCCTTGCTGAACAGCAAAAAAGCGCAAGATGGGAGGTCGAGGTCCACGCCACCGATCATCCCAATCCGGATGATCCCGCAGGATTCGGATTTGCAGAAGACGGCATAGCTATCGCCTACGATTTGAGCGATACGACTACGTGGCCGTACGTAGATTTCTTCATCGTGGACTTCGGCGGGGGGAGTCTGGCAATCGCCGGTCCTGAGGTGCACGAGCCGCCACTTAACGACAGGATGAACGGCGTTACAGACGCCTTGAGGATAAGCTACGAGGATTTGAATCTCGCGCCATCTGACGGTTACTACACCTATTCGGAGATCATGACGGGCGGGGTTTACGCCCTGTGGATAGGTGTGTATGAGGCTGATGCACACTACGCCAAACTCCGTGTCATGGATGTGGATGGCTTTAAGATCGTCCTGAAACTCGCCTGCCAGACAGTAGCCAAACTGCGCTGGCTGGTTGTGGGAAAACACATCACCGGCATAAAGGAAGATTAAGCCCTTCCAGGAGGCATAAATGCATAAGAGCGTCAAGATAGTGTTTCTTGTCGTGGGAGCGATTTTTTTCCTCAGCGCTACCTTCGACGTAGCTCCCGATATAGCCAATATCTCGGTCGTAGCCCTGTCGGGTGGCGATGGAGTCAAGGTCAGTTGGAGTTCAATTGCTCCCTATAGTTCAGGCTGCTGGGGGAAAACCGAAGAGTGGCTCTACGTCCTGTACCTGGACGGCGAACTGGTTGCAGACTCGCTGGAGGAAACCGAGTACGACCTGTATGAGTACGGTCATATAATAGAAGTAGTTGGTTTTGGCTCCGCAGGGGAAACCGATCCGGCCGTAATCTCCATTGCTCCTACACCTATAACTGAGCTTACCGTTTACGAACTCAACGGCGAGGGCGCAAGCGGGATAGGATTCGATCCGGCTGCCAAGCACGTAGCCTCATACACGATGACAGACTCAACCAACCGCGACGACATAGACTGCTACTTCACCAACTGGGTTGATTACTCCGGCGGGTTCGGAGGACTGTACTATCTGGCGAGTGCAAATCGGGTTATCTATGATCCAGGCTATTCAGGAGGTGTCACCGGCTGGCGCTCAACAGGTATAACCGAGGCGCTGGATGTATCGGGTATCGAAGATGTAGAGGTAGTTCCGGCGCTGGGCTACGCGAGTGTCGCTGATTCCGTGCAGGCAGGCGAGACCTTCGCCATACTTACCCAGGACGGCTACTACGGGCTTATCCAGGTGATGGACATCGATACAATCAACGGACAGATTGACATCAAAGCAACCTTCCAACCGATACAAAGGCTGCGCTGGATGTGACCGATGAAGGAATTGTTGGCATAAAGGAGTAAAGGCTTCTTTCGGGATGGCGGGCTTGACACGGGAAGGATTCAGGGGAGAATAACTCAAAGGAGGTACGTGTGAACAGAACCATAAAGATCGTCGGCCTCTTTCTTGTGGCCGCTCTTTTCCTGGTGGGCACCCCACCGATAACGTTCAACATTGAAAATTACTGGTACGAAGTCGTGGATGACCACGAGGGCCCAGGTGGTGGACTGCTGATACACTGGGATGAGCCTTACACGGGCGGCTCCAACATCTTCGGGTGTTCTTCGGGTTCTGACGACAAGGACGTCCGCTACATCATCACCGTGGACGGGGTCGACGTGGATACCGTGGTGGAGACAACCTACACCCTGTATACGCCCGCGAAGTTGGTCCAGATATGGGCTCTTGTCGATTCCGAGTACATGAGTGAATCGCCTGCCGAGATTGAACTTGAAACCGTCGAGACACCTTCGCTTATAGTGTGGAGCCTTGCCGATCCGCTCCCCGAGCATCCATCCGGGTTCGGCTTCACTGATGAAGGCAGGGCATTGTCTTACCTGGTGCAAGAGTCCATGTACGCAGAGGAGATAGATTTCTACGTCGACTCCGCCCTGGTGCTGGCCGCATCCAGCGAATATCAGCCGGAGTCTCTTAACGCCAAGAAGAACTGGATCTCAACAGAGGAGAGCACCTACGAGGAGTTGGAGATCGTGAGTCCGGCCGTACCGGAGAGCTACAACGCCACTGCGGAACTCGCCGAAGGCGGCGTCTACGCACTTCGGGTCCAGCGTGAATTGGGACACGAGAGCTACGAATACTTCTTCGCCAAGGCTAAGGTGGTTGCAATCGACGAGAACGAGGTGGTATTCAAAGTAGCCTACCAGCCCGAAGCGGGCCTGCGCTGGGTGGTGACCGAGTGATGCAGGCAGGCGAGACCTACGCCATACTTACCCAGGACGGCTACTACGGGCTTATCCAGGTGATGAACATCGATACAATCAACGGACAGATTGACATCAAAGCAACCTTTCAGCCGATACAGCAGCTGCGCTGGATGTGAGGAGGTTAGGATGAACAGGGTCTTGAAAGCAAGCATTCTTTTTATCATCCTAGCTTTTGTCCTCCTGGGTATTCCACCTTATGAACCTTACGTTCGAAATCTCACTTTCGAAGTTATACCAGACGAGAAAGGCGACCCCGGCGGTGGTCTCAAGCTTGCCTGGGAACCACCTTGGGATGGTCCATATCATGGATCGGGATGTTGGGGAAGATATGGCGATCCTGAGGATTGGCTATACGTCATAGTGGTGGATGGAGAAGAAATCGATACCACAGAGGCTTTAGAATACTACCTTTATACGCCGGGAGGGGGAATCAGCGTCCACTCATTCGATGGAGAATATGTATATGAGGAGAGCTGGAGTGGCAGACTTGATCTTGAAGCGATGTATTTCGATGAAACTTGGGTTTGGGAATTGAACGGTCCGGAAGAAAGCGGCATTTTCTTTGATACGAGTAGAGGTTGGTGGAAAACTTACCCCATGGACACAACCTATCGTGACAGCATTGACTGTTATTTTACAGATTTTGCTCAAGGCTCTGAGGGGCCTTTTTATCTAACAAGCCCCAGCGAACTTGGAAATGATGCGGGGAATACCTGGCTTCCGGCTGATGGATGGCGTACAACCGGCATCAGTGGTGATCTAAGCGGGGATATTGACAGCATAACTGTCGTACCTTATGATGGCTATGAAGGTGTTAGTGCCGATTCCGCTGTTGCAGGAGCCACATACGCCGTTCGTACCCAGGAAGGCTATTACGGCCTGATTCAGATCATAAGAATGGGAGGAGAAGGCTGGGAAGAGATAGTAATCGAAGGTCGATTTCAGCCGATACAAGGCTTGCGCTGGGTGGCGCTCGGAGGGTGGTGATCCTGCAACCTGGGGCAACCAAACACCGTCTTTCTTGACGCAGAGGCGAATAATGAGGGATGGGAGACACCACCTCGGCGACGAGCTGAAAGCGCGTCGGGAATAATGTGGAATGGACTCTCCAGTCCGTTCTTAATATAAATGCACAGGCTGGAGAGCCTGTGCCACATTTTCAAAGGCCTAAGACACTCAGTCATTGCGAGGAGCGAAGCTCCGAAGCAATCTCATAGCACAAAGTTAAGATTAAAGCCACCCTTCAAACAACCAGTAAATCCCATTGATTACGCTACTTGGTGGTAGTTTAATAGGCTTGTTATCTACAGAATAAGGCTTTACTTGACTGTTATAGATATTAAGTGGGTCGGGATATTTACTTCGCAGGATGACCAATATCCATACACAAACAGTCAAAGCAATTATTTCGGCATATCCTTGTGAAACTTCTTGAGGCGAAGCTTCGGATACACTTTCAGTCGTTCTTTTGTTTCTTATCCCTTCCAAGACTGTCTTGACATTGGCAACAAAACTTTGCCACTCCAAAATATCTTGGCTTCCGATTTTGAGGTCTTTGAAGAAGTTTGCTAGGTTACGGCCAGGCTTCTGGTCTGAGTTAACTAAAGAGATTGTCGCACGCATAGCCCTATCAATTTCTCTCGGTGTAAACACCTCTATCTTACCGAACCAATAGTTGGTTATAAAGATTATATCATCGTAATTATTAAACCAGCCTGAATACGATGAGGTTATCTTCATCAAGTCCCTTAACAGTTTTGGTTTTAGTCTGTAAGGTTTCTGAATAATTTTTTCCAAGTATTTTCGTCCAAAATTTGTCTTATCCTTTTGCTCAACACTGTAGTCGTAGCGTTTATCTAACATTGTTGCGAAGACGTCTTCGTCAACCCCGATAACCGTTATCACTGGTGCCCCAGGGAACGTGAGATAATTCTTCAACTGATCTAACAATAAAATAGCACTGTCAGGTAGACACCGGTCAAGGTCGTCAATGAAAATTACCAACTTCTTTTGTGCTTTTGGACTTTTCTTCTTTAGTCCTTCTTCTATAGCCTTGCATAATCGATTTCGGGATTCTAGCACTACATCAATGACATCAGATTGCCTTTTGCTTAAGCCCTTATAGAACTGGTGATAGTATTCACCAATTTTATCTGTTGACGCCCCTACCCTAGAAAGCAGTGCATTTACCCCTATGCGGAATATTGCAAAAAGTCCGGCAAAGAATTTACGCCATTTATGACTTTTAGGGTACAATTGATGTTGGATAGCCCGAAGCAACCCGAGGAAGAGCATATCCTTTTCCGCATGTTCGTAAATCCAAGGGTTAAACCATACCGTTTCGTAATTTCCTTTTTGGAGCAATCTACGCACTATTTGTAGTAAAGAGGTCTTACCACTTCCCCAATTTCCGTAAACACCATAGATCAAGGGGGGTTGAAATCTCTCAATGTCTTTTACAATTCCACCGGCTATGTCTATAAATCCAAGCTTATCCCAACTCGCCAGTTCCTCAGTAGTCATGTTCTCAAAATCCGGAAGCTCTGGTGGTATTTTTCTTTCCTTTTCTTCTTCATTCATTCAATCCTCCTCGGTTTGTTTATATGATAATGAAAATTGTAAAAAGTCAAGCTATCCGGCGCAGGTTGGTTATGGAACCTCGGAACAATGTCCAGCTTTTTTTTACCCCAGATGTCCGCTTCGTGTGCGCCCGGGGACCCATACGGTTTGCCGTCAGCCGACAGCTGTCAGCCACCTTAACTTTGCATTTTGCATTTTGACTTTTGCACCGGAGGGCGACGCTTGCGGAGCAATTGCGACGAAGTCGCGCCCCTGTCCATCTTTTGTCCATCTTTTGTCCATCTTTTGTCCATCTTTTGACCACCTTTTGTCCATCTTTTCCCGGTCTGAATGTCCATCTTTTGTCCATCTTTTGACCAGTTTTTGTCCATAAAACCTGCAGCCCCTTGACCCCCCAATAACTCCGATTAGAATTACGCCATGGGCGAAACCTTTCCCCGATATATGGCACAGGTCTCCTCCGGCGAGATTGATGAGCGGATAGCCAAAGCCTGGGAGCTGGCAAAGACATGCCGGCTGTGCCCGAGGGGGTGCGGGGTGAACCGGATCGAAGGGGACGGCGAAGCCGGAGTGTGCCGGGCAGGAAGTGTTACTGGTGGTGTGTTACGGGTCTCAAGCTTTATCAAGCACTTAGGCGAGGAGCCAGTGCTTTCCGGCTGGCGCGGATCCGGAACGGTTTTCTTCTCACACTGCTCGCTGCGCTGCCGATACTGCCAGAACTGGCAGCTGAGCCTGGAGGGTGAGGGCCGGGATATCTCCATCGAGGACTTCGCAAAGGGGATGCTGAAGCTCGAGAAAGCCGGCGTTCACAACATCAACTGGGTCACGCCATCACACTACCTACCCTGGCTTCTTGAGGGTCTTAAGATCGCTGCCGAGCAAGACCTTCGCCTGCCCCTCGTTTATAACTGCGGGGGTTATGAGAGCCTGGAGGCGCTCAAGCTGCTTGATGGGATCGTTGACATCTACCTCCCAGACGCAAAGTACGCTGATTCAGAGCTTGCAAAGAAGCTGTCAGGAGCGCCGGACTATCCCGAGGTAAACCGTGCCGCCCTTGCCGAGATGCAGCGTCAGGTGGGCGATCTTGAGACCGATGAAGAGGGGGAGGAGGGCGTCGCACGTAAGGGGCTGATAGTTCGTCACCTGATGATTCCAGGCGAGACCCGTAACACACTCATGGTCCTTGACATGTTAACTGAAACCACTGGGGTTGAGGTTGCTATTTCCTTGATGGGCCAGTACTTCCCCACGTCAAGGATGAAGGGCACGCCGTATGACCGAACCCTGACCGTTCGTGAGTATCAGGAAGCGGCTCAGTACATGTTCGATTTAGGGTTTTCCAACGGTTGGGTGCAGGAGAGGCTGGGGGTTGAGTTAAAACATCGTCCGGACTTCAGACGGGATGAGAAGGAGATACGATAAATCACCCCCCAAATAAAAAGGGGGCGACCTGATGCCCGAGAGGGGCACTCTGAGGTCGGCCCCTTACGACATCTTCTAGCTTAACCACCTTCGAGTTTACTCCCTCCTTTACTTCTCCTCTATAGTGGTTTTTTTATAGATACTCCAAAGCCACTTTTCTTGCGTTATCTTAATCTTAGGCTGTGGAGTTTGACCACCCGGTATCACCTCGCCTAGCTCGAACTGAAAGGTGCCGAAACCTGTAGCAGGATCAAAAGATTCAAGTATACCGTTACCTTTCCATAATACCTTACCGTCCAGTGTTGTTATCCTTTCGGTATAAGTATCGCCTTTTTTTGCGACGACACTATCGCCGGATGTGCGTTTCATGTAGCATAATGCTATCCCCTCGCCATTCACAAAAATGCCCTCGAGAATTTCTTTCCCTTTTTCTGAGAAGAATGTCGATTTTCTGCCGCCCTTTCTGTCGGCGATCATGACTGGAATATGTAGACACTTTCCTAGTCCCAAGGGCGATAAATCGTTAGGAGTCGCGCAGTAGAAATTGAGCAGGGAAGCTGGAGCCCCAAACTCCTTCGTCAGAGAATCCAGTTGATCCGGGGTTACAGCCACACCTTTGAGTCGCTCTACGATCGGTGGCATTTCCGGTATAGCCATTGGTGAAGGCTTAGGTTTTTTGCAACCTGTATATACCGCCAGGGTAAGCGCGACGCCAAGCAGGGCTATAACGAGTGTTTTTTTTGGCAGATACATCTCTGTCTCCTAATGGTTTAGGGTTTTGTAAGGACACTAGAACACCCTTAAGCGTCACCAGACTTAGATCAAAAAGAGTGAAGTGTATACGCTTGAAGCGCCCTTCTGCCCAAACATAGTTTATTTATACTCAAAAACCTCAGCTTGTCAAGTTAAAAGTTGCCTAAATCGGGTTTGTTTGTCTTTAAGTCGTTCTCTCCGCTCTAGGCCCGAATGAGGGGGCAAACTAACTCCTCGCTTCCAGGGCATTCTAGGGTTGACTATTGCAAGAATTTAAATTCTACTCTTCGATTCACGGCGCGGCCCTGCTCGGTCTCGTTGGTATCAATAGGCTTTTGCTCGCCGTAGCCTCTTGGAATGAGACCGGTGCGGCTGCAACCCGCCGAAATAAGGTAGCCTACCACGGACTGCGCGCGTTTGCGCGAAAGCTCCAGGTTATACTCGTCCGAGCCGATATCATCGGTATGGCCCGCTATCTCCACCTTCATATCAGGGCTCTCTTTGAGGATCTTTGCCAGGCGGTTCAACTCAGGAAAGGACTCAGGCCACAGGCTGTAGCGGTCAAAGTCGAAGAAGATGTTGTTGATCCGCACCGCTGTTCCCTTTTGTCTGATCTCTGAAATCGAGGCCAGGGCGATGTCTTCAGTTATATCCACCGCCTCGGTTTGTTCGGTTAAATCTACGTTCTTGGAGACAGGATAGTAGCCCTCCTTCTCCGCGTAGTAGCCGTAGTTTGCGCCCAGGGGGAGAACGATAAAGTAGCTCCCGTCCTGAGGATTGCTTCTGAGTTCCCCTACGTTCTCGCCTGTCGCCAGATTCTCCCATTTTATCGCCGCGGCCAGGGAGTTACCTTTCTCGTCCATAACATTGCCCGAGATCGTCGCTACGGCCTCGGGGCGTGCCTGGCTCGGCAGGGTGATGGAGTAGATGTCGTAGCCGCCATGCCCTGCGTCTACCTCATAGGCGGCAAAGTAGGCAACCTCGCCCGATGTGGCAACCGTGTACCCCCAGTCGTCACCCGCGGTGTTGATCTCCTTGCCCAGATTAACCGGTTCGCTCCAGGATGTCCAGGATGTCTCGCTTAACCGAACCGTTTTGAATACATCCAGCCTGCCCAGACCGTAGTGGCCGTCGGATGAGAAGTAAAGGGTCTTGCCGTCCGGATGAAGGAACGGCGTGCGCTCTGCAAAAGGGGTGTTGATGCAAGGCCCAAGGTTCACAGGCTCGCTGTACCCCTGCGGGGTGCGCAGCGAGACGTATATGTCGGTATTCCCCCAGGTGTTGCCGTGGAACGGTTCATCCTTGGGGTGAAACTCCCCGATGTTGGCAGGCCTATCCGAGGAAAAAAGTATCACCTTGCCGTCGCTTGAGATGAACCCATCGGACTCGAAGTATATGCTGTTTATAGGCCTGGGCAGGTGCTGCATCCTGCCCCAACCCCGCCGGGTCCTGTCGGAATAAAAGATATCGCCGCCCCCAAAGCTGCCCGCATAGTTGCCGAAAAGGATAAGCCGGTTGCCGTCCGCCGAGATCGAGCAAAGCGACTCGTTCCGCATAGTATTAACCCCCGTAACACCTGCACCCAGATTCTCGGCCTTACCCCATCGGCCGTTCTCGAATATGGAAACAAATATATCCTCCTTGCCGAAGCCGTCTGAGCGGTCCTTGCCGGTAAAATAAAGATACCTTCCGTCGGCTGTGGGTACTGGCAACCCCTCGTGAGCCGAGGTGTTGATGCCCTGACCCAGGTTGGCGACCACAAGACCCTCTTCGCCAGCCTCAAGCAACGCGATTACCTTTTCAAACCGCTCGTCCATGGTATCAAACAACCCCCGATAGCGCTCGTAGACCTCGGCCGCCTGCTCCCACTCGCCGGCACGGATGTAAGGCTCGGCAACACGTTCGAGCGCCACGAAAGCCTCCTCGCCGGGCGCGTTGCGTTTGATGAACCGCTCGTACCTTTTAATCTCCTCAGGACTGGCAGGCCCCCTCTTCCTGCTGAGATCTGCAAAGGTTTGCCTCATGGCGCAGCCGGAGGACAAAATCACGGCCAGCACTGCCACAACTCGCATGCCTGATAACCTTCGACCCATGTATTACTATGCCGCAGAGAACGGCTTTGTCAAGGTGTATATTCCTCTCTCCAACACCTGAAGCGGGCTATCTGATATCTCCTCCCTTATCTGGTCAGGGCATTATTTTTCGGCGTCCCCGCGAATCTGCGGCGTGGGGTGAAAAGGAGTGGAGCGTTAGCTCCTCTCTCTTGACAGAGGAAGGAAAGTAGCTTATGATGGAGTTATCGAAAAAGGAGGTTTAAGATGAAACGATTGTTTGTGTTCGTGTTTTTGCCTGCGGTGCTCTTTGCCCTTGAAACGGTGAATCTTTTAAAGAACGCTGGTTTTGAGAGGGAAGATGAGACATGGCACGCCTACACAGGTATGAGAATTCCGGTAGCTTATGATTCTGCCCAAGCCAACGCACATGATCCTGAAAGGGCATTCACCGGTTCCTTCTCCGCTTCCGTGGACACGCGTACACGGCCAGGGGATGATGATCTTCCCTTAATGTTCTTTGACTCTGCTGTGGTCATTCAAGGGCTTCAAATCCCTAAGACGATGAGCGATCTCGATAGTCTAATATGGCGAATGAAGATAATCCCTCGTGAACTCAAATACAATTTTACGTGTATGTTTGGAGTCTCTTTAAGCTTCGATCGTAGTGAATCTTTTTGGAAATGGTGTAGATACTCGTTTCATGGCCCGGCAGTAAATCCTGGTCTTGATGGAA
>Ga0209991_10000118_pt1 | contig 34590 bp, 31 predicted proteins | sample ChitaG_FD_183167 | JGI IMG/M metagenome (GOLD analysis project Ga0209991, IMG submission 183167) | Deep subsurface microbial communities from South Pacific Ocean to uncover new lineages of life (NeLLi) - Chile_00310 metaG (SPAdes)... | ecosystem: Environmental > Aquatic > Marine > Oceanic >... | reverse complement strand
GGTGCACCCAGCCAGCTAAAGTTACCTTCTGTCCGGCATGATTTTCCCTCAGTTCACCACAGTTATGGCTTTTGAGCAAGGATAGTCTCCTTTTCTGAATTGTCCATTATAGCCTATAAAAGGGCTTGCTTTCAATTAAACTAATTGAGGTTGTTTGGAAATGTAGTTGCTCAATTTATTGGGCCACGCGCCGCGCGGTTCAGCCTGTGCCTAAGAGAATCAGCTACAACCGTTGGCTAGTGTTGAGCCTCCGAAGACTGAGAGATTCTTGCGATTGTGCCTTGCGAAACGGCACACAATCACTCCTTGCCCTCGTCAACTATGAATACATCACAAAAGCCTAACTCCAAAATCAGCAGCGGCTGTTGGCCGTCCGCACCAGCCGGTTGTTGTGCGTTAAATCCATTCAAGGTCTGTATCTGTTAGAGGGCCTCCAGCGTTCCCCGTATTTAAAGTGCCGGAGGGTTCCACCAACATCACTGTGCATTCTGTATCACAAATAGGTTTATGTTCGACACCTTTGGGGACAACTATCAACTCGCCTTTTTCTAATTCGAAAACCTTTCCATGAGTTGCAAGCTTCATTTGACCTTCTACAACGAAGAACATTTCATCTGTTTCTTCGTGGCTATGCCATATAAACTCACGTTTTGCCTTTACCAGCTTGAATTGGTAGTCGTTCAGTTCAGCTATTAGCTTGTACTTATGGCGCTCTTTGATCAAACGAGCCTTTTCCTCAAGATTTACTACCCGCATTTCCATATTGTACCTCGCACAACATTAATTTTTATACTATTTAAGTGGCAAAATCGTATTGCATTCTTAGCCACTTGTCAAAGCATTGAGCTAAGAGGTCACGGCTCCGCTAGTTCCTGAAGAACGGTTAACACATCTCGCTGAGGCACATCGCTACGAATTACTGCTTTGCCGATATCTTGTAACAGCACCCAGCGAATTGCCTTTCCTCTCACTTTTTTATCCAGTTCCATGGCTCTAGTTATCCCGGCAAGGCTCAACTTGAGATTGCTTCGCTTCACTCGCAATGACGTGGGTAAGCCCAATGCCCGTAATAGGGCTTGTTGGCGCTCCACTGCCGCTGAAGGCAAAAGACCTAATCGCTGACTGAGCTTAGCCGCTCCCATCATGCCAATGGCCACCGCTTCGCCATGAAGGAATCGCTTATATTGTGTAGCTGCTTCCAGACCATGAGCGATGGTATGCCCATAATTTAAGATGGTACGTTTCCCTTCCCTTTCTTTTTCATCCTGGCTGACAACCTGAGCCTTGATAGCAGCGCTACGGGCAATAGCTCGGGTGAACGCCTCCGGCTCTAGTTTTGTCAGCCTATTAACATTGCTCTCCAGGAATTGAACAAATTCCTCATCAAGAATCATGCCATGCTTAATAACTTCAGCCCAGCCTGAAATCAGCTCACGCTGAGGCAGGGTGGTAAGAGTCTGACAGTCAGCCAAAACCAGGTTAGGCTGATAGAAGGCACCAATAAGGTTTTTTCCCTCAGGATGATTAACCCCGACCTTACCCCCGATGCTGGCATCAACCATGGCTACCAGACTGGTCGGCACTTGTATCCAGGGCATGCCCCGCAAAAAGGTGGCAGCGACGAAGCCCGCTAAGTCGCCTACCATACCGCCACCCAGGGCGATGATAACATCGTCTCGCTCCGCTCGATGCTCGACAAGGAAATCATAAATCTTGATAGCGTAGTCCGTGCTTTTCGTTTCTTCACCCGGCGGCACTACAAAGGAATTAACAGCAAAGCCAGCGTCCTTGAGGATTCCCTCGACTTTGCTGCCGTAAAGAGAGAAGACATTTTCGTCGCTAATTACGGTGGCTGTACCGGATAGAGCAGTTTGCTTCATCTTTTCGCCCAGCTTGTCCAATAAACCATAGCCAACAAAGACAGGATAACTTTGAGTCGCAGTCTCTACCAGGCAAGCGATGTCTTTGTCAATGCCACTCCAAGCCTTTTCCCTCTCATTGCGAGGAGCGTAGCGACGAAGCAATCTCGAAACCCTTATTACCTCCTCTGCTACCTGGCTGATGCTTAAATTGTCGGTATGAACCGTCCAGTCAACATTAGCATAGTAAGGCTGCCGGGAGGCTTTAAGCTGCCTGATGCGTTCCAAAGGGTTATCGTTAGCTAAAAGGGGGCGAACTTCGGTCTCAAGACTGTAAGCAGCCTCACGGAACAAGCGCTCGTAGATTGTCTCAGGTTTAGCCTCCAGGCAAACAATTAGCCCAGTTTTGGCAAGCACCTCATAGTTTTGCGGGTCAACTATGGCACCGCCGCCGATAGCTATGACTGTCTGACTTTGTTGGCAAGCTTTTCTAATCGTCTCGCGTTCCAGTTCCCTGAACTTGCCCTCCCCATCCTGACGAAAAATCTCGGCGATAGGCTTGCCAGCTTGTTTAACTATCTCATCATCGGTATCAAGAAAATCCCAATTTAATCCCCGGGCCACCTCTTTAGCCACCAGAGATTTACCGGTGCCTGAGAAACCTGTAATAATGAGATTGGTTATTCGCCTGTCCAATTTCGTCTAGTTACCTTCGTCAGTATATTGAAAAATCTAGATTAGAGCAAGAATTAGCTTTCCAGCGATTTTTCCCAGAGTGCAAATTCATGCTATAGTTCATAAATTCGACTGTACCAGAGAGAAGAGCAATGATTGTAAAAATGTTAGCGGTCGGTCCTTTTGCCTCTAACTGCTATATCGTTGGTTCATCCTCCACTAAAGAAGGGATGATTATTGACCCCGGTGCTGAAGCTGAGACTATTCTGAGAACGGTGCTGCAAACGGGATTATCCGTATCCTTAATCGTGATAACCCATGCCCATATGGACCATGTTAGTGCCCTTCGGGCGGTTCAAGAAAAGACCCATGCCCAGTTTGCCATACACGAGGAAGAGAAAGGATTATTGCTTACCGCGCCCATGCGTATGCTAACATCACTCGGCCTTACCCCTGTTAAATCACCCCCTCGGCCGGATAGGTTACTCAAGGACGGTGACCGCATAGATGTTGGCGACTTACACTTTGAAGTGCTTTATACCCCGGGACATAGTTCTGGTGGAATCTGTTTTTTAGGGCATGGAGTAGTCTTTAGCGGTGATACCCTATTTAATTTTGGCATTGGCAGAACCGACTTCCCCGGTTGCAGCCACGAACGTCTTATGAAGAGCATTCGTGAAAAACTTATGGTTTTGCCTGATGAAACCATTGTCTATCCCGGCCACGGACCACCCACCACTATCGGCGATGAACGCCGAGGAAATCCTTTCCTCCAGTGATTAAACCTTTTAACCTGGATTTCCTATATCAAACCGGGGATACAGACAGGTTTCTATGGTAAAATAACTTCAAAAGCTTCTTGTTTGGCCACATTAGACGGGCTGATTGAGGGAACCCAATGGGTGAAAAGGCCAAGGAGTTACTGAAGCTTCAGTCTGATAAGCGGCCGGGGCTGAATCTGCTGAAACACATCGTGCGCTGCTCCTTGTCCTGCTTTAACTGGCGTCAGTATTCTCTCCTGATAATCACCATCGTGCTCCTAGTCATGTCAGCGCTGCCCAGTTGCGGCCCTTCGATTGAGGACCTCCTAGCGGTTGACTACACACCGCTGCCCGGGGATGACTGGGAGGTATCGATGCCCGCAGAACAGGGGTTGGATCCGATGCTTGTGGCGGAGCTCTATTACAATGCGGCTGAATTGGAGACCATTTATAGTCTGTTGGTTATCAAGAACGGCTATCTGATAGCTGAAGACTACTTCAATGAAGGGTCGGTTGAGCAGAAGGATCGATTACAATCGGTAACGAAGAGTTATACCTCGGCGCTGGGCGGGATTGCACTGGAGCAGGGCTATCTGGCAAGCGTGGATCAGAAGATGCTGGATTTCTTCCCGGAAGTCGCCGACCAAATAACTGACCCGAGGAAGGAACAGATCACCATCCGGCATCTATTACAGATGCGCGCCGGATATCCCTTGGAAGAGACCGATCCTGCTCTTTGGGAGGGGCTTTTATCGGGGTACTATCTGCCCCTTATAGAAGAATTTCCTCTCATCGCCGATCCGGGAACCAAGTTCAATTACAGCAATCTATCGTCCAACTGGCTGGGGATTATCGTAGCCCGGGCGTGTGGTACGAATCTCAAGTCATACGCTGAGGAGCATCTTTTCTCGGCAATTGACGTGGAGGTGGGTGAATGGGGCACGGATGCGGAGGGCCATAACAACGGCTGTGGGGACCTCCACTTTTCGGCACGTGATGCGGCCAGGTTCGGTCTGTTATATCTCAACGACGGTGAATACGAGGGGAACCAGGTCGTTCCCGCCGACTGGGTGCATGATTCCCTGCAGAGGTACTCGGAGGATATCAATGCGACTGGCGGATTTCCAGCAAACTGGGGGCTTTCCATCAGCGACATCGGGTATGGCTATCAATGGTGGTCCGCCAGGGCAGGCGAGCATCATTTCGACTTCGCGTGGGGACATGGAGGGCAGCTGATTGTCTTGGTGGATGGATTCGACATGGTTATTGTCGTTACCGCATATCCGTTCTACCTGGAACATACGTCGGAAGCATGGAAGCATGAATTGGCCAATGTCAACCTGGTGGGTGAGTTCATCAAGTCCTTACCGAATGAGTGACGAGCAGGCCAGAGCGACATTCCGGCCGGCTAAGCGGTATTAATGATATTCCCCCTTAAAGGCTTCTGTTAATACTTCTTCGGTGTTGCTAATACCGCCTCATCAACCGGGGATTGTGGTAGCACAATCAAGATATATTGTGTAGATAATTACGATAATTTGCCAGGGTCTCTTTTAAGTTATCACCGCCGAATTTGTCCAGGCAAGCATCAGCCAGGACAACGGCTAGCATGGATTCGGCGATTACCCCGGCGGCCGGGACAACACAAATATCGCTGCGTTCATAGTGAGCCTTGGCCTTCTCACCGCTGCGAAGGTCTATAGAAGGTAAAGGACTGGCCAGGGTAGCAATAGGTTTGATTGCTGCCCTGACTATTATTTCCTCGCCATTGCTTATGCCACCTTCGATACCTCCGGCACGGTTAGTGGCACGTCGCCAAGGGAATCCCTTCGCTTTATTGCGTGGATTGGATTCGATGATGTCATGAGCTTGCGAGCCTTTAAGCTCGGCTAAAGCAAATCCTGCTCCGATTTCCACCCCTTTCACGGCATTGATACTCATTATCGCTTGAGCAATCCTGCCATCGAGGCGGCGGTCCCAGCTAACGTGGCTGCCTAAGCCGATGGGGACACCGGTAGCAATCACCTCAAAAATGCCACCCAACGTGTCCCCATTAGCTTTAGCCTCATCAATGGCTGCCATCATCGCCTTTTCTAGTTCGGCATGGGCACAACGGACTGGGGAGACTTCTGCTTGTTGCCAATCTATAGAGCTTGTTTCGCCTTGTTCCCAGTGATGTCGCCCAATCGCCATGGTGTGGCTATGAATAGAAATGCCCAACTCCTCCAGGAATCTTCGGGCTATAGCTCCGACAGCTACTCTGGTGGCTGTTTCCCGGGCACTGGCTCTTTCCATAACCGGCCTGATATCTTTGAGACCATATTTAGTTACTCCTGCCAGGTCGGCATGTCCCGGGCGGGGACAGGTTACAGGCTCGACTTCTTTCTCTACTGGAGAAACGCTTAACTGTTCCTGCCAGTTTTGCCAATCCCGGTTGGTGATAAAGAGTGTGATGGGGCTACCTGTAGTGAGCCCGTAGCGAACACCGGCTATAATTTCCGCCTTATCCTCTTCAATCTTCATGCGAGGACCACGCCCGTGGCCCTGCTGGCGACGCTTGAGTTGCTTGTTGATATACCCTTCTTCCAGGGGAAGGTTAGCCACCATTCCTTCCACTATGGCTACCAACCCTCTTCCGTGGGATTCTCCAGCGGTAAGAAAACGAAATTGTCCCATTAGCTCTGATATAGAAATAGAGGTTGCTGATAACTACGGCTTAAAGTTTCCAATAAAATTATATCTTGGGCGCTCAACCCCGATATCCTCGCTTTTATAGCATCGATAAGCCCTAACAGTGACCATAGTGTTAGTCTGGGTGGTTGATAATACTCCACTATCGCAGTTTCGATGCCAGCCAATTCTTTGGCCAAATTTATGGCTGTATCCAGATCACCCAGTTCATCAACCAGCCCCAACTCCTTGGCTTCGGTACCACTGTAAAGTTGCCCCGTAGCTAAATCTCTGACATCGTCCTTGCTTAGCCCCCTCCCCTCAGCCACCACATCAATAAATTGCTCATAATACTCGTCGACCATCTGCTGCATGATTTCCTCTTCATCCGGCGTCAGTTCCCTGAATCCCCAATACATGTCTTTATACTTGCCGCCCATGAATATTTCTATCTGGATACCCAGCTTTTCCAAAAGCCCCTCGACGTTAACTAGTTGAGAGATGACCCCAATGCTCCCCGTCTGTGTGGTGGGAAGGGCAACAATCTTATCCGCTTGGCTTGAGATATAGTAGCCGCCTGAAGCAGCTGTGCCCCCCATGCTTACCACAATAGTTTTTGTCTCCTTAACTCTTTCTATCTCCCACAGGATTTCCTGGCAAGGCGCTATCTCACCCCCAGGGCTCTCTATGCGGAAAACAATCGCCTTGACTGCCGTATCTTTCTCCGCTTTCGTTAAATAGTTTCTCACCAACTCCGGGGTAATGGTTGAGCCAGAGAATAATGAAGAGTCATCAGTGGTAATAGTCCCACTGAGCGAGATTACAACAATTTTACCCGCTGCTGGCCTAGAAAGTAAGATAATCGGAATCAGTATCGCCGCAAGCAATGCCAATACGCACAAACTGATAATGATTGCCTTTTTTTTCATCCCCTTCCTCCTGTCAATATTCCCTTAGCCTTATTAAACATTATGTCAACTGGAGCCTCCCTTCCTGTCCATAGCTTGAAGGAAGCCGCTCCCTGATATACTAACATAGGTAGGCCGCCAAGTATATTGGCCCCGGCTTTTTGTGCTAGCCTTAACAAGGGAGTTAACCAGGGGTTATATACCAAGTCATAAACCAAGACGCTCCTAGGAATCACTTCGAAGCTCAAAGGTGATTGCCCTTCTTGAGAACTGTGCTTCATTCCTATGGTAGTGCAATGGACTATTAAATCGCAGTTGTTAAAAGTTCTGGCTGAGTTTAGCCTCTGCCACTGAAAGGCAATGACATCTGGCCCCAAACCCTTCGAGCTTGGTGAAGCCCCTTTGATATACTTCACCAAACTTTCGGCCAATGCACTGGCTCGCTCAAAGATACCATCAGTAATGGCCAGTGAGGCTACCTTCCTCCGCACCAGAACAAAACTCACTGCCCTGGCCACCCCACCTGCACCCAGGATGACCACCTGCTTTCCTTCAGGGTCAAAGTGCCCTTCTTTGTCTAGCGCCTCGATAAAACCATAGGCATCGGTATTAAAACCCAGAAGCCTATCATCCTTTTTGACTATGGTATTGACAGCACCGATCGAACTTGCCAGGTCATCAACTTCATCTAATAAAGGTAAAATTGCCTCTTTATAGGGCATGGTTACGTTAGCTCCAATATTTTGAGGTTTTCTTAAATCATTCACCATGTCTTGAAGTTGGGCTGGGCCTGTCTCCCAGGCCTCATAGCGAATATCAAGTCGATAATAATCCAGAGCCGCCTGCTGGAAATAGGGAGAGATAGAATGCTTAAGGGGATAACCGATGAGGCCTATGTATCTCGACATTGCTTAAGATCCTTCGTTATTGCTCAGGGCGGTGGCTATCTAGAAAACCCTGGAGAATAAAGGCCGCCGCTATGGCATCTACTTCGGCTTTAACCGAAAAACTGTGATTTCTGGCTCCTCGTTTTGCCCTGGAGCGCAGTTTGCTTCCCTTGCCACCAGCTCCTGTCTTCAATCGCTCGGCAGCTTTGGTAGAGAGTCGTTCATCCCATAGTTGTACATCAAGCTGGTTGATATTGCTTTGCTTCGCTCGCCATGACAATTTGTCAGCGAAAACTGTTACCTTACCAGCTTGCTTTCCCAGCTCGCCGTTTAAGCGGCGAGGCAAGCCAACTACAATGCACTCTGCCTTATACTGCTCCACAAGCTTGAGAATCTCATTTATAAAGGCATCTTCGTCTTTACTGATGAGCACGGTTAAGGGGGTCGCCAAAATCCCCAGGGGGTCGCTTACGGCCACCCCGGTTCTCTTATCCCCGATATCTAGCCCTAAGCTGCGCATTTCACCTTCGCCTTAATCCTCTCTCATCGAAGGAGAGGAAAGTATGGTTTATTAATCTTTACCCTCTGAGGAAGTGGAGCTTTTACTCGCAATGACACTTTTGACTAATTTCAGGGCTTCGTCAATCTTGGCGACATCTTTCCCGCCGGCTTGAGCCATAGCAGACTTGCCACCACCACCCCCACCGGTAACCTTGGCTACTTGATTAATAATATCGCCGGCATGAAACCCCTTGGCTATCAGGTCAGGAGTCACCATAGCCAAAAAGTTGGGCTTATCGTTGTAAACTGTAGCCAAAACTATTATGGCGCTCTTTAGCCTGTCTCGCAATATATCGCCCATTTCCCTGAGGATAGGCATGGTCAATGCTGGCACCTTGGCAGCCAGAACTGTCACACCGCTCACTTGCTCGGCTTGCCCAGGCAAATCCTCCGTTATTCTGCGCGATAGCTCCCTTTCCAGTGAAAGCACTCTCTTACGCTCTACTTCCAGCTCACTAATGAGAGCTTTCACTTTGCCAGGAACCTCTTCGAGCGAGCCTTCTACTTCTTTGGCTAAGCTCTGCAAAGCAGTTAAGCGAGATTCAATTAGAGATTCAGCTTTTCTTCCCGTTACCGCTTCAATACGATGCAATCCTGTGCCAATACTGCTTTCACTGGTTATCAGGAATATCCCGATTTCTCCCGTTGAGCTCACATGAGTGCCACCACAGAGTTCCTTGCTTATTGCCGGCTCCCCGATTTCCAGCATCCGGACTTCTTCTCCGTACTTTTCTTCAAATAAGGCAATAGCACCCTCAGCGATGGCCTGCTTATAAGGGAGTACTTTTGCTTCTGCTTTCAAGTTCTGCCGTATCCACTCATTTACCTGCCTCTGAATCTCCTTGAGCTGCTCTTCAGTTACAGGTGCTCGGTGGGAGAAATCGAACCTAAACCTTTCAGGCTCTACTAATGAACCTTTTTGCTCAATACGCCTGTCCACTATCTGTCTTAAAGCAGCCTGGAGGAGGTGGGTGGCAGTGTGGTTGCGAGCAATATCGAGGCGGCGAGTGAAATCAACCTTGGCTTCCACTTCGTCACCAACAGACATGCTGCCTTCAACCACTTTTCCCCTATGTATTATCACGTCCGAAGGAGTTCTAAGGGTATTTGTGACTGCTACTTTCCCCTTTTTGCTGCTGATTTCGCCAGTATCGCCTACTTGCCCACCCATCTCACCATAGAAGGATGACCTATCTAGTGTTATGTCAACTTCATGTCCTTGGGAAACAGTTTGTACGGGCTTTTCCTCGACAGTCAACTCAATGACTTTAGATTGAGAAGAAGCTACCTCATAGCCTACAAAATTTGTGCTAATAACGACTTTTGGCCCGTGTGTTGTTGCCACCGCTGTCGCTGGCCTAGGTTTCACTACCACCCCCCTCGCCCTTTCCCGCTGCTTCTCCATCTCAGCCTGGAAGCCTTCCCAATCTATAGAGAGCCCTTTTTCTCTGGCTATCTCGGCGGTTAGCTCTGGTGGAAAGCCATAGGTATCATAAAGTCTGAATGCTTCTTCGCCTGTTAGCCCCTCTCTCCCTTGAGATGAAGCTTCGCCAATGAGCTTTTCCACCAAGTTAATCCCGGTATCCAGGGTAGTAATGAACTTTTCTTCCTCAACTCTAATTACTTCGGTAATCAGGCTCTGATTAGCCATAAGCTCAGGATATATGTGACTCATCTTATTAACGACAACTTCAGCCATTTCATTAAGGAAGGGCTCGTTCAATCCCAGCTTCCTGCCGAAGAGCGAAGCACGCCTGAGTGTTCGTCTAAGCACATATCCGCGTCCTTCATTAGAAGGCCTCACATCATCGGCGATAAGAAAGGCAATACCGCGTGAGTGCTCAGCCACAATTCTAATGGCTCGGTCGGTATTCTCGTCTCGACCATACTCCTTCCCGGACGAATGACAAATACGGTCTACCAAAGGGGAAAACAAATTCGTTTCGTAAGGGGATGACCTGCCTTGAATAGCAGCCAAAGTTCTTTCCAGTCCCATCCCTGTATCGATGTTCGGTTTGGGTAAAGGAGTGCGTTGTCCACTTTGGTCCTGATTGTATTGGGTGAATACCAGGTTCCATATTTCGGAGAAGCGACCGCAGTCGCAATTGGGCTTACATTCAGCTTTACCACAGCCAAGCTCTTCACCGAGGTCATAATGAATCTCGCTACATGGTCCACAGGGACCAGAACCGCCAACCGGACCCCAGAAGTTGTCTTCTTCGCCGAATCGCAGTATCTTCCCAGCAGGGACGCCAACTTCTCGCCAATAGGCGAAGGCTTCATCATCGTCATGGTAAATGGTTATCCAGAGCCGCTCCTCAGGTAGTTTTAAATATTCGGTAACAAAGTCCCAGGCCCAAGAAATAGCTTCTTTTTTGAAATAATCACCGACACTGAAATTACCCAGCATCTCGAAGAAGGTAAGGTGTTTGCTATCACCTACCGAATCTATATCAGTGGTGCGAAAGCACTTCTGGCAGGAAACTAATCGCCGGCCAGGTGGGGCCTCCAATCCCAGGAAATATGGCTTAACTTGCACCATGCCAGCGCTGGTCAACAGTAAAGTAGGGTCCTTATGAGGCACCAAGGAGGAGCTGGGGATAATCTTATGTCCCCTATTCTCAAAAAAGCTCAGAAAGGCTTGCCTCAGTTCGTCACCAGTCACTTGTCAGTCACCTTCCTGATTTTAGAAGGTGTCAGCTTTAATGTCAATCAGGCTATAAGAGAGCGTTTAGTAATGTCATTCTGAGGAGTCCAAATGAATTTGGGCGATGAAGAATCTCAGAGATTCTTCGCTTCGCTCAGAATGAGGAACAAATCTTAGCTATGGTACTAAGATTTCTCCTTAATTTCTGTTCCGCGGTTCTTACCTACACAATTTTATTGAAATTCTTTCCCACGCCATTTATAATACAATGTTCCTGGTAATCCTGACCAAAAATTATGCTACTAGTAAACTACAGAGGTTTGAGTTGAGATTACGTTGCAGGCAGCACATGTCTATTGAAAGGAGCGTGCTATGATTTCGTTTAGCCCAACAGAAGAACAGCAAATGATTGTGAGTATGATAAAACAGTTTGCCAGTGATGAAATGCGCAAAATCTACCGGGAATGCGACGAGAGCGGTGAGATTCCTGACAGTGTTATAGATACTGCCTGGAAAATGGGGCTTATTTCCAGCAATATACCTGAGGACTATGGCGGATTTGGCGGGGAGCATTCAGCTATCACAGGTTCGCTGATAGCCGAGGAACTGGCCTGGGGAGACCTTTCCATGACGATACATATCCTCTGTCCGGCTCTATTTTCTTATCCGGTCTTGGAGATAGGCACTGAGACGCAAAGAAAGAAATATCTGCCGCTTGTCTGTGATGAGAAGTATAAGGCAGCTACTGCTGCCCTCATTGAGCCACACTTTGGGTTTGACCCTTACTCTCTGTTAACCATTGCCCAACCTGACGGCAATGAGTATGTTCTTAATGGCGAGAAGTGTTATGTGCCCCTGGCTGCTGAGGCCGACTTTTTGCTCGTCTATGCAGCGGAAAATGGCAGCAGTCAGGGTTTTATTATTGAAAAAGGTACAAAGGGGCTTGAGATTGGCGAGCGGGAGAGGAATATGGGCATAAAGGCTCTAGCCACATACGAGCTTAGCCTGAAAAACTGCCGTGTTCCTAAGGAAAACCGGTTGGGTGGTTCGAAGGGATGTGATTTTAACCGTATCATAAATTGCTCACGAGTGGCGCTGTCGGCAATGGCCGTAGGAGTAGCTAAAGCTGCCTTCGAATACTCGAGGGACTATGCCAAGGAACGTGTTGCCTTCGGAGAGCCCATCGCTTCCCGCCAAACAATCGCTTTCATGCTGGCGGAGATGGCGATTGAAATCGATGCTACCAGGTTAATGACCTGGGAGGCTGCCTGGAAGTTAGACCGAAAGGAAGAGGCAACTAAAGAAGCGTCGCTGGTGAAAGCGTATGCTGACGATATGGTTATAATGGTAACTGACCGTGCTGTACAGATTCTGGGCGGGCATGGTTATGTTCGCGAGCATCCGGTGGAGCTCTGGCTGAGGAATGGTCGAGGATTTGTCACTTTTGACGGCATGGCTATGGTATAAAAGGAGGTATTGCATAATGATAGATTTTGAACCGACTCCAGAACAGAAAGAGGCAATCAAGATAGCTCACGAGTTTGCAAAAGAGCAATTTCGGCCTGTAAGCCATTATTACGATGAACATGAACACGAAAGCCCACAGGAACTCATTGACAAGACGTGGGAGAAAAGATACGAAGGCACATTAGCCCTCGGTCTGGATGTAACGTCAGCCCTTAGAATCGAAGAGCTATGCTGGGGAGACGCTGGCCTTTTCTTATGTATTCCCGGCCCGGCACTTGGGGGTGCCGCCGTTTTTGCCTCGGGTACAAAAGAGCAACTGCAACGTTTTCTGGGTGGCTTCAATGAAGGGGGGCCGAAATGGGGTGCCATGGCGATGACAGAGCCAGGATGTGGCTCAGATACCTCTGCTATCACTGCTACTGCCGTGCGTGATAATAACGAATGGGTGCTTAACGGCGAGAAGATTTTTGTCACCATGGGCAAACGCGCCCTGGAGAATTCCGATGGCTTCGTGGTAGTCTGGGCGACGGTGGATAAGTCAGCAGGACGAGCCGGCATGAAGTCTTTTGTGGTGCCAGCCGGGACCCCGGGGATGAGAGTGGAAAAACTAGAGAAAAAGCTCGGGATCAGAGCCAGTGACACGGCTACTATCGTTTTCGATAATTGCCGTATTCCTTTTGACAACATACTTGGCAGCCCGGAGGTCAAGAAAACAGAAACCAGGGGTTTCAAAGGCGCAATGGCAACTTTTGATGCCACACGACCTATTATAGCTGCCCAGGCTATCGGTGTCGGACGTGCTGCCCTGGATTTTGTTAAAGAAACACTGGAGAATAAAGGCATAAAGATACGCTATGGTGCACCCAGACAGAAGCTCACAGCCCTGGAACGGGATATAATGGAAATGGAAGCGAATTATAAAGCGGCCAAGCTACTTACCTTACGAGCTCTATGGATGATGAGCCAGGCTCAACCCAATAGCCTGGAGTCATCAATGGCTAAGACAAAAGCTGGCCTTGCCGTTACCAAAATCACTCAGAAAGCAGTTGAGATTATGGGGCCGCTGGGCTATTCTCGAAAGCACCTACTGGAAAAGTGGATGCGCGATGGCAAGATAAATGATATCTTTGAAGGAACGGGTCAGATTAATATGCTTGTCACAGCCCGCAGAGTTCTCAACTATTCAAGAGACCAGCTTAAATAAAAGGTAGCATGTCAAAGAGCTGATATTTTGCTGCTTTCTGACGCATTGGAAGGTTGCTTGCTTGCGCATCAAATACTTGTTCCTTCGTAGACAAACTAGAACCGAGGATGCCTTTTGCTATTAAGATAATCTAGATGGGCGGAAGTTTGCAAGAGGATTATTTCAGTAGGATGAGATTCAACTCCCTGCATCAACCGGGAATTTAATTATTTCCCCTTCTTCGTGTAATCAGGGCACCAAGTGGCATTGGGGCGCTCAGGGCGATGACAAGCAGTTCTCCAATTCCATTTACAACTGTCACAGAGGAAAATATTCATGCCCAGGGTTTTTTTGACCCCCAGTTTGAGTTTGTCTAGCCAACTGGGATTGCTTCGCTTCTTCACTTCGTTCGGAGTGGCAGCCGGGGCAATAATATTCCCTAGATATCCTTAGATAGAGTGGCTAAGAATTCAGCGTTATTCTTTGTCTTAGCTAGCCTTTCCAGAATCCTTTGTGTAGCCTCGCCGTGGTTAGGGGAATCGCTATCTATCATACTAATCACGCGCCTGAGCAGCCATATTTGTTTCACGGTATTTTCATCCAGCAAAAGCTCTTCTCTCCTTGTGCCGCTAGGCATAATATCTATAGCCGGGAAGATCCTTCGCTCAGATAATTTTCTATCTAAGTGGAGTTCCATGTTACCTGTTCCCTTAAACTCCTCATATATGAGGTCATCCATGCGGCTGCCGGTATCCACGAGGCAAGTAGCAATGATGGTTAGACTCCCCCCCTCCTCAATATTGCGAGCAGCACCGAAGAAACGCTTGGGGGGATGCAGGGCTGTTGAATCAATACCGCCAGATAAAGTACGCCCGCTAGGGGGCAGGGCTAAGTTGTAAGCTCTTGTAAGTCTGGTAATGCCATCAAGGAGCATGACCACATCTTTGCCCATTTCTACTAGCCTTTTGGCTCTCTCTAATGCTAATTCCGCTACCCGAGTCTGGTTTTCTACCGGTTCATCGAAGGTGGCAGCAATAACCTCGGCCTTAACTGACCTCTTCATATCAGTGACCTCTTCGGGTCTTTCTCCAATAAGGCAAACCATGAGGTGAATATCATTGTAGTTAGTATTTATGGCGTTGACAATTTTTTGAAGAAGCACAGTCTTGCCTGCCTTAGGTGGTGATACAATAAGCCCTCTTTGCCCCCGGCCTATAGGTGTCACTAGGTTGATTAGACGAGTGGATAACTCATCTGACGTTGTTTCCAGATTGATGAGCTTATTTGGGAAGGTGGGCGTCAGCAAAGCGAAATTGCGGCGTGTCCTTGCTAGTTCAGAATCGAGTTCATTGATACTCTCTACTCGAAGTAAGCTGTAGTATTTCTCGCTTTCTTTAGGAGGTCTAGCCTGGCCACAAATAGCATCGCCGTCTCTTAAGTTAAAACGGCGGATCTGGGAATTTGATACATAGACATCATTAGCACCACGCCGGAAAGTATCCTGTCGTAGGAAGCCGTAGCCCTCGCTGATGGTTTCCAGGATGCCTGTTATAAACATATTTCCCTGCTGCTGTGCTTCCGCTTGGAGGATGCGGTGGATAAGCTCGGACTTCTTCAAAGCAGAGTAGCCGATGATGCCACACTCCTTAGCCATCGCCTCCAGCTCATCCCGATTTTTGTTTTCTAGTTGCGCCATAGTTAACATAGTAGCCTCTTTTTAAATACCTTTCCTTTTTATATCTATGGTTTTGTGGGGCTTTTACAGTAATTCCTCTCTCGCCATAACTTTCTTCCAGTCATTCCTAAAACGCTCAATGCCGATATCTGTTAGAGGGTGTCGTATCATTTGTAGTAACACCTCGTAGGGCACTGTGGCAATATGAGCACCAATTTTAGCTGCCGTTAAACAATGTTGAGGATGCCTGATACTAGCGGCGATAACTTGAGCAGGCAGTTGATAATAGTCCAGGTATTCCACGATGTCAGCCACCACTTTCATACCATCCTCACCGATGTCATCTAATCTGCCCACAAAAGGGCTCACAAAAGTTGCTCCTGCTGCTGCCCCCAGCAAAGCCTGGTTCAAGGTGAAGCATAAAGTGAAATTCACCTTTATGTTTTCACCGGCCAGCACCGAAGTGGCTTCCACTCCTTCAAGGCTAGCTGGTATCTTAACCACGATATTCTGCGCCCATTTGGCTATTTCTCTGGCTTCGGCTACCATTGTTTGAGCATCTTGGCTCAATACCTCAGTAGATACAGGGCCGGGGACAATGGAGCAGATTTCCTGGACTAGCTTTCGATAATCAACCTTGCCTTCTCTCGATACAATGCTGGGGTTAGTAGTTACCCCTGTAACCACCCCTAGTCTCACCCCATGGCGAATATGCTCTATATTGGCAGTATCTAAAAATATCTTCATCCTCTTAATTTAAAGGTAGGCTTGTCTGAGCACCTTCAACAAGTGTCTCCTTGGCTGCCCCAATAAATCCCAGGAATAACGGGTGGGGAGAATCGGGGTGGGATTTGAACTCGGGGTGAAATTGGCAGGCAAGCATCCAAGGATGATCTCGTAACTCAGTAATTTCCACTAATCTCCCATCCGGGGATAACCCAGAGGGTACAAGACCGGCTTCCTCTAATGGCTGGCGGAAATGATTGTTAAATTCATAACGGTGGCGATGCCTTTCATAGACTACTTCGGTGCCATAGGCACGAGCTGCTATTGTTCCCGCTACCAGATGACAAGGATAAGTCCCGAGCCGCATAGTCCCTCCCTTTTGCTCCACGCCGTGCTGTTCCGGGAGGAGGTCGATGACAGGATAATCACTACTGGCATCAAACTCAGTGGAATTTACTTTGTCAGTACGAAAAACATGACGACCAAATTCGATGACCATAATTTGCATCCCCAAGCATAAGCCCAAGTAAGGGATTGCCCTTTCTCGGGCAAATTTAGCAGCCTTTATCATACCTTCAATTCCTCGATAACCAAAGCCACCAGGAACAATTATACCCTGAACTTGCCCAAGCTTATCATCGGCCATGCCATCCAAATGCTCGGAATCCAACCATTCTATCTTCACCTCACGATTGTGAGCCAGTGCCGCATGACACAATGCTTCGCGCACGGAGTAATACGCATCTCGGAGCTCCACATATTTGCCTACTAATCCAATAATTACAGGTTCTTTAGGAGCTTTCAGCCTGGCTACCATGTCTCGCCATTCTTCCAGATTGCTCTTCCCAGCCCTTAATCCCAATCGGCTAACTATGAATTCCCCTAACCCGGCATCCTCAAGCAGTAGGGGTACCTCGTAAATGGTTTCGCTGGTAACCAGGGAGATAACCGCCTCTTTATCTACATCGCAAAATAGCGATATTTTGTCCTTTATCCCTTCAGATATCTCCTTATCGCTGCGACACAATATAACATCGGGCTGAATACCGATTCTCCTTAGCTCGTTGACACTGTGTTGAGTAGGCTTAGTCTTTAGTTCATCGGTGGCAGCGATGTGTGGTAAAAAGGTGACGTGAATGTATAGCACATTATCCCTGCCTTCATCCTTTCTCATCTGCCTTATAGCTTCGAGGAAGGGTTGCCCCTCAATATCCCCCACAGTGCCGCCAACTTCAACAATAACTAGCTCAGCCTGAGATATTTCGGCTACTTTCCTTATCTTGTTCTTTATTTCACTGGTTACGTGAGGAACCACCTGAATTGTGCCTCCCAGAAAATCTCCTTGCCTCTCCTGGGCAATGACCGCAGAATAGACCTGACCGGAAGTGACGTTAGAAGCTTGGGTCAGCTCCACTCCAATAAATCGCTCATAATGTCCTAAATCCAAATCAGTCTCGGCACCGTCTTTAGTAACAAACACTTCACCGTGTTGGTAAGGAGACATCGTCCCCGGGTCAACATTCAAGTACGGATCAAGCTTCTGCACAGAGGCAGATATGCCACGGCTTTTCAATATTTTGCCAATAGAGGCTACTGAAATTCCCTTCCCTACAGAACTAACTACGCCGCCAGTAATGAAAATATACTTACTCACTGCTTATTACAAGAGTATAGAGAAAGCCAAATCTTGTAGGTCGATCCTAAAAGGCGAAGCAAACTTGAGTTTCTCTTCATTATAAAAAGTAAGATCCTAAATTGTCAAGTCTGTTTCGTTCAAATGATTTGGCACACTCTGTCTTGAATTCGAGCACAGATTTTTGTAGAAGAGGTAGCAATGCTATAATAAGCGTAGTAAAAAATGTCTAAAAAATACATTCTGGCTTTAGTAATACTAGTAGCGGTAGCGTTAAGTGTCGGTATTTGGGCTCTATCTCTTTCCCCAATATCCAGCCCACCTCAGTCTGATAACTCAACCCAGCACATCGATCCCGATTGGACATTCCCATTAGAGAGTGAGCCAGCTACTCTTTTGCCTGATTTCCGCCCGGTAATTGCCGAGGTAATGCCCTCGGTGGTTTCCGTGACTACAGAGACGGTCGTCTCTTCTTTCTTCGGTCAGAGTACGGAATATGTTGTTGGGTCAGGGATACTTATCGACGATAAAGGATATATTGTCACCAACAACCATGTAGTTGAAAATGCCCAGAGCATCTACGTGGAGTTGGCCGATGATAGAACTTTCCCCGCAAATATAGTGGGCACTGACCCCTTATCTGACCTTGCCGTGATAAAGATAGATGCTACAGATTTGGCTTATGCCTATTGGGGCGACTCAAGCTCACTATCTCTTGGCGAGTGGGTGCTAGCTATTGGCAATGCGCTGGGAGAAGGAATAATAGCAACCCAGGGCATAGTCAGCCGCTTAAATGTATCTGTGAATGTTGAGGATGTTGAGGGAAATATCCTTTACGGTTTAATTCAAACCACGGCGGCTATCAATCCCGGCAACAGCGGTGGCCCACTGGTGAACATGTCTGGTGAGGTGATAGGCATTACCAGCGTTAAGATAGTTGCGTCTGAAGTGGAAGGTATGGGCTTTGCCATAAGCAGCGATGAGGCCAAGCCTATCATCCTGGATTTAATTCGTGATGGCCACGTTACCTATCCCTGGCTGGGAGTGGGATTATATACCGTGGATCCTTCGCTAGCTGCGGCAATGAACCTTTCTGTGGACAAGGGAGCGCTTATTGTAGAAGTAGTTGCTGATAGCCCTGCAGATACTGCGGGGTTAAGAGAAGCTGACATCATCATCCGCTTCGGGGGCCAGGAAATAAGCAATGTTGCCGACCTCGTCCGAGCTATTCGAGCCAGCGGAATCGGCGAAGAGGTAGAAATAGTCTTTGTTAGAGGCGAAGATATTAAAACAACCTCAGCCCGACTGGTAGAGCGCCCGACTTCCTAGGACAAGCTTCCTTCACTCAAATCCCAAGCTCAGTAACCAAGACCTCCTTGTTTTGGATTTGGAAATCTGAATTTTGGGATTTGTTTAGGATTTGGGATTTGTTTTTTTGATTGCCAAAGAGACCTCGCTATTCGAGATGCGGTGTTTCTCACTATAAGCCCCATCAGGAGGCAAACCATCGATAAGCTCCTGAGATAAGGTCTCCTGTTTAATATAGTCGGCAAAAGTATTTATTACTTGCTTGATGAGTGGTTCCTTTGTCTGATAATAGGTGATGATGTGGTCTGTGATATCAAACTTGGCATTGCGACGCATATTTTGAAGATGACGCACAAGCTCTCTACTTATTCCCTCGGCAATTAGCTCAGGGGTCAATTCAGTACTTATGGCCACCCAATATCTAGCGTCGTTGGTCATGCTGTAATCTGGCATGTTTGAAGGAAATTCCCCTTGTTCCTTTGCTTTACTCAATATGACGAGTTGCTTGACATTTATCTCTTCCATTACCTCAGTAGATAAGTTTTTTAAAGCTTTCTTTTCTCCTTCGGTCTCTACCCCAACCACGGCTTTACCCAGTGGCTGGCGCACTTTAATCCCCGCCTTAGCTCGTGCCGCCCTGCCCAAGCTGGATATTTTCATAGCTAGCCCGACATCGTTGTTTAGCTTGTCATTGATTTTAGTCTCATTTGCTATGGGGAAATCAGTTAGATGAACGCTTTCTCTAGCTTCAGGATTAACAGAGCGAAACAAATTCTGATAAAGCTCTTCAGCAATAAATGGCACAAAGGGAGCCAACAATTGAGATAAAGTCACCAGGCATTGATGTAGCGTAGTATATGCGGCCAATTTATCGGCATCGTTCTCGCTTTTCCAGAACCGGCGGCGGTTTCTTCTCACATACCAGTTAGAGAGATTATCTATGAATCCCTCAATCCTGCGTGTCGCAGAAGTAGGATTGTAGCTATCCATCAATTTGGAAACCTCGCTTACGAGTCGATTGAGTTCTGAACTAATCCAATTATCCAGCTCTGTGAAAGCTTTTGGCTGATCGCTGTCAGCCGTCAAGGGCTGAGGAACAAAGCAATCGATATTGGCATAAAGGGTAAAAAAGGAATATGTATTCCACAAAGTAAGGAAAAATTTACGTATCGTCTCTTCAAGCATCTTAGTGGAGAAACGATGGTTGTCTTCTCCTGTAGTAGAAACCAGCATATACCACTTTAGAGCATCTGCACCATAGTTATTAATCACAGCCCAGGGATCAATTACATTGCCCTTGGACTTACTCATTTTCTCACCCTGAGCATCGACAACGTGCCCTAAGCAGATGACATTCTTAAAGCAAGGACGATTGAAAAGCAGAGTAGATATGGCATGTAAGCTGTAAAACCAGCCCCTGGTCTGGTCCACAGCCTCGCAAATAAAATCGGCGGGAAAATTCTGCTTAAACTTATCTTCATTCTCGAAGGGATAATGCCACTGAGCTACGGGCATAGCTCCGGAGTCGAACCAACAATCAATTACCTCGGGAACACGCTGCATCCTGCCATCACATTTAGGACAGGCAAATGTTATTTCATCTACATAAGGGCGGTGTAAATCCAAGGGTGTAGTCAAGCCACTGAAATTTGACTGCGCCCTTAATTCATCCACCCCACCGATACATTCACAATTGCCGCAGGAAGAACAGCGCCAAATATTGAGCGGAGTCCCCCAATACCTCTCCCGGGAAAAAGCCCAATCGACGTTGTTCTCCAGCCAGTCGCCAAAACGACCGTGCTTAATATATTCGGGGTACCAGTTTATCTTGGTATTGCCCGAGATAAGTTCTTCTTTTACTGCCGTTGTCCTGATGTACCAGGTCCGCTTGGCATAATAGAGAAGAGGTGTTTCACACCTCCAGCAAAAAGGGTAGGTATGAATAATCTTCTCGCTGCGATAGAGCAAACCACGCGATTTAAGGTCTTCGATAATAAGAGGGTCGGCATCTTTAACGAATTTGCCGGCAAAGGGATAGGTGCCGATAATATTGCCCTGCAAGTCTACAGGCTGGACAAAATCCAGGCAATAATCAGGATGCATTCCGACTTTAAAGTCGACCTCGCCAAAAGCAGGGGCGACATGCACTATGCCGGTTCCCTCTTCCATAGACACAAAATCGGCAGCAATTACTTTATAGGTTAACTTTTCTCCTTCCCCCAGCTTCTGTAATTTTAACTGCGGCGATCCTAATACCCGAGCTTCATTAATGAACTCTCTACGTCTCCGCTCTACACCAAACTGGTGAGGATTATAAAGTGGCTCGTATTTTACCCCAGTTATCGTCGCTAGGTCGCTTCCCTTTAACACTTCAACCACTTCATAATCGCCTAGCCCCTCCTTCTCGCGCAGGGCATCAGCCAGAATGAGATACTCGTCGACTACTTCTAGCAAAGCGTAATCAGCATCAAGAGCTACAGCTAAAGCAGTATTGCCCGGCAGAGTCCACGGCGTGGTCGTCCACGCGAGTAAATAAGTTGCTTTACCGCGTGAGAGTTCATAGAGTCTCTTTTGCTTGGCAGTCTCAGATATTGGTGATGGTTCCACCCTAAACTTTATATAAACCGACGGATCTTCAGCGTCATCTCGGTAGCCCAAAGCCACCTCGTGAGAGCTAAGGGATGTGCCGCATCTAGGACAATGCGGCGTTACTTTATAGCCCTGATAAATCAAGCCCCTGTCCCATAGCTCTTTCATTATCCACCAGCAGGATTCAATATAGCCGTTGTCCAAGGTTATATAAGGATGCTCCATATCTAACCAGCAGCCAAGGCGCTCAGTCATAGTCTCCCATTCCTTAATATACTTGAAAGCGCTTTGGCGACAATGGTCATTGAATCGAGCCACTCCATATTCCTCAATTTGAGCCTTACTGGTGAGGGCGAGAGAGTTTTCCACCTCTAACTCAACGGGCAAGCCGTGGGTATCCCACCCTGCCTTTCGTGGCACATGATAACCCTTCATCGTCTTGTACCGGCAAACAACGTCCTTATATAGACGAGACAGCACATGATGAACTCCCGGGCTACCATTAGTTGTGGGTGGGCCTTCATAAAAGGCATAATGTGGCCCCCCTTCTCTTATCTCGATGCTCTTGCTAAAAATTTCGTGCTCTTTCCAGAAGCGAAGGATGTCTTTTTCTAGTTGAATAAAGTTAACCTTAGTGTTTACTTCTCGGAACATGGCTAACCCTGTCTCAGTAAAATAACCACCTTCCTACTCTCACCCTCACCTATACTATTAGTTGTTACATCGGGGTTATCAGCCAAAGTTAAGTGAACAATACGGCGTTCGTCAGCAGGCAGTGGCTCCATAGTTATGTCACGGCGGCTTGATTTCACCTGCTCAGCTAGATATAGGGCCAATCTTTGCAAGGAATCACGACGGCGTTTTTTGTATCCAGCAACATCAATTGTTAATGGCATCCAGGCCTTCAATCGTCCAACTACTATGAGCTTGGTAATATATTCCAAGGAAGCTAGAGTCTGACCTCGCCGACCAATCAAGATACCCAAATCGTCACCCTCGATATCCAAAGCTAGAGGTATCTCATCGGATAGTACTTCAACCTTGCCTGTTACACCCAGCAATCCAAGCAACGTCTCTAAAATTTCTGTGACCACCTCGACCGCATCCTTTTCCGGCGGGGTTACTGGAGTCACCCTGATTAAAGCCTCTTTGCCTCCTACTCCTAAAATTCCCGACTTCTCCTCTCTAATAACCTCCACCTCAAATTGGTCCCGGCTCAGCCCTAGCTGTGCCTCTGCCTTCTCTATCGCCTGTTCTACTGTCGCAGCTGTTATCTCAATCCCTTCCATAGTCCGATTTCCCTTTAGCAATTTGCTTTATTACCAACACAACTTGCGATCATGTCTACAGTGCTGGTTCTTCTTTCACTATGTTGACTGAGACGGAGAACGGAATTTGAGGTAACCCCAGCCACCAGTGACGAAATATTGGGTTATAATACCAATTATATTGGAAACTGCCCAGTAGAGGGCCAAGCCACTGGGGAACATCAAGGTCAAAAAACCAAACATGAGGGGCATCATCAGCAACATCATCCTGCTTGTGGACGCTTGCCTCGGGTCAACGGCTGGTGCTTGGGTCATCTTCTGCTGTATCCACATTGTGCCACCAACTATGATGGCTAAAATAAAATATGGGTCAGGTTGTCCTAAATCGAGCCATAAAAATTTACTGCTCAATGGAATCGCTTGATTCACTATATCCCAGGAGTAAAGACGCTGAGCTAAATCAAGTAAGTTCTCCGGCGTGGTAGCCATAGCTCTCATAATGGCTTGATAGAGGGCAATCCAGATAGGAAACTGAACCAACATGGGCCATAAGCAGCCCAGAGGGTTTATCCCGGCTTCCTTATAAAGCTTCGTCATTTCTTGCTGAAGCTTTTGCTTATTTTTACCATATTTCTTCTGCAATTCTTGAATCTTCGGCTGCATATCCTGCAAAGCTCTGCTGGAATTGAGCTGGCGCTTTGTAAGGGGCCAGGAGATTAAACGAACGATAATAGTAAGGGCAATGATTGCTAATCCAAAGCTACCAGATAAGAGGTGGCTCAGGGCAATCAGCACATTAAGTACTGGATTACCTATAATTAAATACCAAACATCTAGGAAACTCATTAAGCGCGACCCTCATTCTTCAATAGTTAAGTTGACTTTCCAACTTACTCCCCCCATATCAATATCCACAACATATAACTGGTTATCTTCACCTCGAATATAAACCAGACCTTCTTGAGCACAAAAAGAACTTCTAACATCAGCACCAATCGGTATAGTCCTCCATGGCACTCCCTCATTGGCAAGCTCGGCGCTGAGGTCAAAAACATATACAGTGCCTGATTCATCAGTTACTATTAGTAGATTATCCATCAAAACAGGCGAAGAAACTATAGAGTTTCCAGCATCAAATTCCCATAGCTTTTCCCCTGTTTTTGCCTCAATAGCATAAACTCTGCCATCGAGACAGCCAGCATAAACAATGCCTTCATTGACTATGGGAGACGCCCAGAACCAATTACCGGCTGGTTTCTCCTGGGGAAATCTCCACTCTGGCTCAGCACTACCTATTTCTACGGCATAAAGATAGCGGTCAAACGAGCCCACGTAGATGATATCTTCGTAGATTACTGGTGAAGAAGCAAAGCCTGCCTGTGATTTAAAGGACCAGTCCAATAACTTGCCTGTTTCAGCCGATAAAGCATAGATATGACCATCGAAAGTGCTTACGTAGAGAGTATCACTCTGAATTTTCGGGGAGGTCCACAGTTTTTCATCTGAGATGTTTGACTCCCATTTCTCATCTCCAAATTCTTTATCCAGAGAATACACCCTACCATTGGAGCTACTTACATATATTGCATCTTTTACTAACAAGTCAGCTACTATAGCATTGCTCCTCGCATTCTCTATGGGACAATCCCACTCCCATTCACCATACCTTTTCTGAGGAAAGGACAAATTCTGGCTTCTAGCCAACATGTTCAATGCCAGAACCTGGCCATTATAGGTGCCAATGTAAACTATATCTCTATCTACAACCGGTGTATCATATATAGCAGTTGGAGCCGATGTCTGGCCACATGAGAAGCCGCTGGAGGGTGCAGTGACCGGGGCGATGGAATAAGACCATTCTAGATTTCCAGTTGACGAATTTATCGCCACCACCCTGCCATCTACAGTGCCCACATAAATAATGCCATCGTGAACTGCGGTTCCTGACCATCCCCTCGCCGACTGAGCCCCACCTGAAATACAGGAAACCAATATCAAGGGCAAAAGAGCAATTATAACGAGGAATAATATCTTTGGTTGCTTCATTCTATAACTAAGGTACTGGGTCGTAGCCACCTTGAGAGAAGGGATTACATCGACCTAGCCTCTTGGCTGCCAGCCAGCTACCTTGGGCAAACCCATGTCTTTTAATTGCCTCAAAAGCATACTGCGAGCATGTAGGCTGGAAACGACAAACATTAGGGAGAACCTTCGACGCTGTGTTCTGGTACAATTTAATTAAACCCAGAGCTAATTGAGTCATCCGTTGCTCTCCAACAATTGCGCCCGAGCTAAAAGCTTGGTTACTGCCCTCTCTAGCTGGTGATAGTCAGCATTGACTGCTACAGACCGAGCAATGAAGACGATATCCCATCCCGACTTTAGCGATTGCATTCTCATTATTTCCTTGAGTAGCCTCTTCAAGCGATTACGCTGCACCGCCTTACCTACTTTTTTGGTCACAGCAAAACCATATCGGCTTAGATTTAAACCATTGGACATCGCCTTCATAACTAACAAGCTATTTGTCCATACTTTGCCTTGTCGATAAACCAAGGTATATTGTGCTCTATTAGTTAAAAAATGAGGCTCCTTCACAAGCTAGAGTTAAACTGGAGTCAGCCTATACCTCCCCTTAAGGCGCCTTGCTTGAAGCACTCGTCTTCCAGCTCGAGTGGCCATTCTAGCGCGAAAACCTAAGCTGCGCCTCCGGGAAATTTTCTTCGGTTGATAAGTCCGCTTTGGCATTCTTCAAACTGTCGAACGGGATAGGCCTACGCCTCCTGTTTTCCAAATATGGCTTGGTGCGTAAGGTAACATAGCAAGATAACGAGCCCTCTTTATAGCTTGTGCTAAGCTTCTTTGATGTTTAGCACAACTTCTGCTCCTCCGCCGTGACACAATTTTACCCTGATTGGAAATATAGCGAGATAACACAGAAACATCTTTATAGTCGATTTTCATACTCCCCTTGCAAAAGGGACAGAATGCTGGCCTGGTGATGAAGTTCCTAGTACCTCTTGCTCTTCCAGTATTAGCTACTCTTCCAGTATTAGCTACTCTTCCAGTATTAGCCAAATCTTCTTCTCCTTTATTTTAGTCAAAGGGTAAATCTTCAGGCTCAAGCTCCCCTTCCTCGGCTAGGGAAACCGGAGCCACTCTGTCGAGGAAAATTACTCGGTTTGCTGACACTTCAAGGCTGGTACGCATCTGCCCATCCTGCCCTTCCCAATTACGAGAGTGTAACCTCCCTTCAACATAAACTCGCCTCCCTTTGGACAAAAATTGATTGCAGCTTTCAGCTTGCTTGCCCCAGACACTAACCCTAAACCATTCTGTTTCTTCCCGCCGCTCCCCGTCAGAACCAACATAACGATAATTGGTAGCCATGCGAAAAGAGGTAACTGCCTTTCCATTGGGCGTGTACCTCATCTCGGGGTCACTACCTACGTTGCCAATGAGCATTACTTTGTTTAAGCTCGACATATTAATCTTCTACTTTTACCACAAGATATCGCAGAATGTCCCCCGAAGCACTAATTTCTCCTTCAAGTTCCTTAACCGATTGTGGCATTAACTTAAAGCGAGCTAGAACATAATCAGCCTCCATAAATTTCCTTACAGGGTAAGCCAGCTTTCTTCTCCCCCATTTTTTTATCTCTTCCACCGCCCCACCACGGCTATTAATGGACTGAGTCACCTTGTCTACAATTTTAGACACTCCTTCTTCATCAACTTCGGGACTAATTATGGCTACCATCTCATAATCATGCATGTCTAGATTTTATACCACAGGGAATAAAATGGCAACAAGAACTATGTTTTAGCCACCTCCTATTATATCAACCAGCTAGAATGTTAAATAAAGCCAGTGTTATAATTCCACCAATGAAAGTATCTGAGTTGGGAGAATTTGGCCTGATTAACCTCATACGCAGCAGCAGTGCTAGATACGAAAATTCTGGACGCACTCCGTGGCAAGAAATTTTAGTGGGCATTGGTGATGACGCTGCTGCTTGGCAAAGTGACAATCGCATCCAATTAGCCACTACAGATACTTTAGTCCAGGGTATACACTTCGACCTAGACATCATTAACTGGGATGAATTGGGCTGGAAAGCATTGGCTGTAAATCTAAGCGATATAGCTGCCATGGGCGGTATTCCCAAGTACGCTTTGCTTTCTCTGGCACTGCCTGGCGAACTGGAGGTAGAAGACATCTCCAGATTTACTAACAGCATGATGCATCTGGCCAGGGAATTTGGAGTGGCTATAGTTGGAGGTAATGTAGCTACCGCTCCCAATGTAGTTATCACTGTAACAATCATAGGTTGCTCCAAAGGCAAAGCGATACTTAAGAGGTCAACAGCTTCTTCTGGTGAGCAAATAGCTGTCACAGGATACTTGGGATTATCAGCAGCCGGCCTGGAAATGTTCAAGGGAAAAACCATCCCAGATCCCGAAATAAGCAATATCCTGAGAAGAGCTCACCTTCAGCCCATGCCAAGAGTAAAAGAAGGGCAAATTTTAATCGAACAAGGAGTTAAAACTGCTATAGATATAAGCGATGGGCTTGTTGCTGATCTTAATCATATATGTGAATCCAGCAAAGTCAACGCCAAGATAAAGATAGAACAAGTGCCAATGCACCCTGTAGTCACAGCAAATTTCCCTAACCATCAGGAGCTGGCTTTATGTGGGGGAGAGGATTATGAGCTTCTTTTTACCGCTGATGAGGCCACTATTGCCCGGACTAAGCAAGCACTAAACTGCCCGGTGACTGTAATCGGCGACATAACAGAAGAAAAGTTACCAACACGAGTGACTGTAATGGATAGCAAGGAAAATATCATCTCTTGCAAAAAAGGAGGCTGGGAACACTTTAAGAATGGAGTCTTTGAAGTTAAATTCGCATAGCCCTGAACAAACTCAGCTTTTAGGAAGTTACCTGGGGGAACTAGCTCAAAAAGCTGATATTTTCCTCCTCATAGGTGAGTTGGGAACGGGCAAAACTTGTCTTGTCCAAGGCATCGCTCGCGGGCTGGATGTAAAAGAATATGCCTTCAGTCCCTCTTTCGTCATCCTTAGAGAGTATCATGGCCGACTTCCCTTATACCACATTGATTTCTATCGCTTGGATCACATTGAGGAAATTGCTGACCTGGGGCTGGAGGACTACTTTTACGGTGACGGAGTCTGTGTGGTTGAATGGGCAGAGAAGGGGCTGCAGGTAGTACCCCGGGATAATTTGCTTATCACCATACACTATATTCCTGCCTCCGAGACAGGACGGTCTATTTGCCTGAAACCTCAAGGCGAGCGCTACTATGAACTAATAGAACAACTCAAAAAAAGAGAGGGAATTGTGGCTCTGAATACGAAATGCTAAACCTTTTAACTTTTGCTCTGCCACTTTTATTTTTACTTTTTGCATTTCGGAGGGGTTTGTTTAGAGTTTAGAAATTAGATTTCTGCTATGGAATTAGCTATAGATACTTCGTCCAGTACCGCCAGTGTTGCTTTATCTCATAAAGGTGAGGTATTGGCTTCGCTAACCTGGCAAACAGCACGAAACCATACAATAGAACTGTTGCCGAATTTAGTTTGTTTGTTACAACAAGCCAAGGTGGAGCTAGGCTCTATAGAAGCAATCATTGTAGCTAAGGGTCCAGGAAGCTTTAATGGACTCCGAGTAGGCATAAGCACTGCTAAAGGGCTAGCCTCTGCCTTAAATATTCCTTTGCTTGGTGTAAACACATTAGAAGCTGAAGCCTATCCCTTTGCCTTTACTGGATTGCCCCTGCGCCCCATTCACAAGGCTGGTCGCGAGGAAATAGCCACTGCCCTTTACCGGCAAAAAGATAATGAATGGCAACGTCTGGAGGCAGAAAATCTAACCACAGTCAAAACTTTGTGCCGTCGAATTAAGCAAAAAACGCTTTTTTGTGGCGAAATCCCTTCTGACATAATAAGCGAAATACGGCAAAACCTGGGCAAGCAAGCTATAATTTCCCAAAGTAATAGCCCATCTCGAGCTAACTCTTTGGCTATATTAGGTTGGCGAAAATTGAGCAGAGGAGAACAAGATGACCCGGTCACCCTACAGCCATTATACCTTCGCCCCCCTCATATAACCAAGCCCAGGGCTAAAACACCCCTTTTGTCACTCCGAGTGGAGCAAGGGAGACCAGGAAATGGAAATTCCCAGATTAGATGCTGAGTACACAGCAAGGCTTTGTTTTGCCTGTAGCCAGGAGAACCCTATAGGGCTAAAGTTGAAACCTGTTCACGATGGAGAAAAAGTCACCGCGGAGTTCACCGCCGGGGAGTTTCATCAAGGCTGGAATGATGTGGTCCACGGCGGTATTCTCTACACCCTTCTCGATGAAGTAACTGCTTACGCCATGCTTTGCCATGGGATCGAGTTTGGCGTTACTGCCAAGAGCGAGATAAGATTTAAACAAGTAGCACCCATCAATGAGCCAATCCAAGCCTCTGGCTGGGTCACTAAACTGACAAAACGGCTAGTGGAAACTAAAGGAGTGCTTACTCTCAAGGATAATACAATCATAGTCGATGGCGATTTCTTATTCTACATCAGGAGACAGTCAAAAAAGACAATCCTCTGGGACATGGACGGAGTTATTGCCGATTCCAATTCCTTCCATTTGGCTGCTTGGCAAGAGATCTTTGCTAAAAGGGGGATAAAATTCACCAAAGAAGATTTTACCAATCTTTTTGGCACCAGAAATGACTTCATAATCGGCAGCATTATGGGCAAGGAACTCCCTGAAGGAGATGTCAAAATCATGGTACAGGAGAAAGAAGAAAATTTTCGACGGAAGGCAACAGGAAGCATCAAGCCATTTCCCGGGGCAGTAAGGCTGCTGAATGCCATAAAGAAGGGGAATTTCAAACTAGGCCTGGTTTCTTCAGCGCCAAAGGAAAACATCGACTTGGTCCTTAGTGAGCTTAATTTGGAAGGAATTTTTGATTGTATTGTTTTTGGTCAAGAAGTATCCGAAAGCAAACCTGGTCCTCAGATATATCTTTTAGCCGCCAAGAAACTGGAAATGACACCTAACGATTGCGTGGTAATTGAAGATTCCCCCTTGGGAGTCAAAGCAGCCAAAACCGCGGGGATGAAATGCCTGGCCATAGCCAATACACATCCCCGACAAAAGCTCGAGGAGGCTGACAAAGTAGCTGACTCCTTAGAAAACGTGGATTTGATCACTCTTCTCACGAGGGTTTAGAAAGGAGCCAGGATAAGGAAGAAGGAGATTAAAATCATGGAGAGAAGTTTAGTTCTTATCAAACCTGATGCCATACAACGGGGATTGGCCGGGGAAATTATTTCTCGCCTGGAAAAGAAGGGGCTTAAAATCGCAGCTATGAAGATGTTGCATATGGATAAAAATTTGGCCCAACGCCACTATGCCATTCATAAAGGGAAAGCTTTCTTTGACGATTTGGTAAATTTCATTACTTCTAGCCCAGTCATCGCCATCATCTTCCAAGGTAAAAATGCCGTGGAAATAATACGACAAATGATGGGAGAAACTGACCCCGCCAAAGCCCACAGGGGCACTATCAGAGGTGATTTTGGCATTGATATTGGACATAACTTAGTACATGGCTCTGATTCACTGGAAAATGCCCCGAAGGAAATAGACTTATTCTTCTCAGCAGAGGAAATTTTCAACTATGACCGGGAGCTAGATACATGGATCTATTGAATTCTAACTACGGGGGTTGCCTTGTCCCACAATTGATCCAGTTGATAATAATCCCGCTCTAACGGGGCAAATATATGAACAATAACCGAACCAAAATCAGCAAGCATCCAACCTGAGTCAGGAGTCCCTTCATTATGATGAGTTACGACGCCTTTGGTTCTCAACACTGCATCAATACCCTGCCAGATAGCTTCAATATGCCGCTTGGTATCTCCAGTGCAAATAACAAAGTAATCCGCGAAAGAGCACAAGGCTCTAACGTCCAGCATAGCGATATCCGTTGCTTGCTTCTCAGAAGCAAGTTCGGTAGCCAAGCGCGCTATTTCCTCCGCTTCCAGAAAGGCACTAACCTCCTTCCATATTATATCACTTATGGCAACATTTGACCAAGACCATCTTGCCATGTATATTTTGAAAATAATGTACCCTGCATTAGAACTCTACTGCAATACTACTCCACTTGCAAATTTACGAATGAAATTTTTCAGTTTGCGATATATCTGCTATAATTAAAACGAGGATAAAGATATGCAAGCAAAATGGCGGCGTAGCGGGCTTTTTTACCTACTGCTTCTAGTAGTGGTAGTAGTTCTGGTAGTTACCTTTATGCCACATGGGGGGCCTGAGCCAGTAAGTCTGTATGAATTTATCGAGAAGGCGAAACAAGAAGGGGAAATTGACACCATAGAGCATGATGGTGAGACCCTGACTGGCTTAAAAGATAAGAAGGCCATAATTACAACGGTATTTAGGGCTGAGACCGATGCCGTGGTCGATTATCTGGGTAAAGAAGGGGTAAACCTGGGAACAGAGGGAATAGAGTTCTATGCTACAGATAGTGGCTTTGATTGGGGAACGATAGCACTAACAGTCATTCTACCCATTGTGCTGCTTGGGGCGTTATTTTACTTCTTGTTCTTCCGTGCCGCCCGTGGCGCTGGCACACAAGCCTTCAATTTCGGCAAAAGCCGTGCCCGATTAAGTATCGACAAGAGGCCCGATGTAACTTTCGCCGATGTCGCTGGAACAGATGAGGCAAAAGAAGAGGTTCAAGAAGTAGTGGAATTCCTCAAGTCCCCTCAGAAATTCCAGGCACTGGGGGGACGCATACCCCGAGGAGTGCTCCTGGTAGGGCCACCAGGAACAGGTAAGACTTTACTGGCTAAAGCTATAGCTGGAGAGGCCGGGGTCCCCTTTTACTCTATTAGTGGCAGCGAATTTGTGGAGATGTTTGTGGGCGTGGGTGCTGCGAGGGTCAGAGACCTGTTTGAGCAAGCCAAGCATAATGCACCATGCCTTATATTTATTGATGAAATAGATGCCGTGGGCCGACACCGTGGTGCTGGCTTAGGTGGAGGGCACGACGAAAGAGAGCAGACCCTCAATCAAATTCTGGCTGAGATGGATGGCTTCGATACCAGTGCCAACATCATCGTCGTGGCCGCCACCAATCGCCCCGACATCCTCGACCCAGCCCTTCTGCGCCCCGGTCGTTTTGACCGCCACATTGTCATCGATCTACCCGATATGAAAGGCCGCAAGGCTATTCTAGAGGTACATGCCAAGAGCAAGCCGCTGGCTACGGAAGTCGACCTCGAAACGGTAGCTAAGGAAACGCCGGGATTCAGTGGAGCTGACTTAGCTAACCTGATTAATGAAGCAGCCATCCTGGCTGCGCGGCGCAACCGTAAAGATATCACATTAAAGGAGCTGGAGGATGCTGCCGACCGCACTATAGCTGGACCGGAAAAGAAAAGCCGTATAATAAGCCCTAGGGAGAAAGAAATAATTGCTTACCACGAAAGTGGCCATGCCTTGACCGCCAGGATGTTGCCTAATGCTGACTCTGTGCATAAGGTTTCTATTGTCGCCCGAGGGGTGCTGGGGGGCTGGACACGTTTCCTGCCATCCGAAGACCGCCATTTATGGACTAAGTCTCAGTTTGGTGATAGATTGGCAGTGAGCTTGGGCGGACGCGTTGCCGAGGAAATTACCTTCGGGGAAATGACTACCGGTGCCCAAAACGACTTAGAGCAAGCAACTAAGCTAGCTAGAAAAATGGTCACCGAGTATGGCATGAGTGAGAAATTGGGCCCGCGGACCTTTGGTCAAAGGCAGGAACTCGTCTTTCTGGGTCGTGAGATCAGCGAACAGAGGGATTACAGCGATAAGGTAGCCCAAGAAATCGATGAAGAAGTGCACAATATTATCCAGCGGGCCTACGATACCGCCAAGAAAGTTCTGACCAAGAATAAAGGAAAACTAAAACTGCTAGCTGAAGAGCTTCTAGCTCATGAAACTCTGGATGAACCTGAGCTCGACAAAATATTTGAAGGCTTAGCACCACAGGCAACCCCCAGTTAAATTAAAAAGCAAAGGTCAAGTCAAGGTTCAAATTTTTTGATTTTCTTTCAGGGAGCCAAGCTGGCTACTTTCTTTGGCGACAATATCTTCATCTAGCTTGACAAATAGCGGTTGGGGTTGGTGAAGTTTCTGCCCCGGAGGTAAAAACTGAACTTTCCAACCTGCTTCCTTTACACTACCATCAAATCCAAGAAAGGAATGAAGCTTTTCGGAACTGAAGGGGAGAAAGGGATAGAAAACAGTTTTCAATGCTGCCAGCACAGAGAGGACTGTATAGACGGATTTAGCCGAAGTCTCTCGCTCCGTTTTAATTGTCTTCCAAGGAGCTTGTTCGTCAAGATAACGATTAGCTTCCTGGGCTAGAGACATAGCCTTCTTGACCGCCCCTTTAAACTCGCAGCGATAAAGCAAATTATCCACACCGTCTAACGTAACTTCAGCTTCATGAAGTAAGCCCTGGCTGCGTTCATCCAGTTCACCAGGCGCGGGCACAGCTCCATCGAAATTGCGATAAGTAAAGGTGAGAACACGATGAGCTAAATTGCCATAGGTGGCTACCAACTCATTATTATTACGACGAAGGAATTCACGCCAGGAAAAATCGCTGTCCCCGCTATCAGGCATATTCACTGCCAAAGCATACCTCAGGGGATCTGGTTCATACCGTTCCAGGTAATCATGCAGCCAGATTGCCCAACCACGGCTAGTAGAAAGCTTCTTGCCTTCGATAGTCAAGAATTCGTTAGCTGGAACATCATAAGGAAGATTCAGACTACCATAACCCATCAACATCGCCGGCCAAACAAGGGTATGGAAAAAAATATTATCCTTGCCGATGAAATAAAAACTCTTAGCATCGTCTTGCCAAAAAGCTTGCCAGGCGGTATCATCTCCCTGCAATTTTGCCCATTCCTTGCTTGCTGATAAATAACCAATGACTGCCTCAAACCATACATAAATACGTTTACGCTCAAAGCCTGATTGCGGCACAATTACTCCCCAATCCAAATCACGAGTAATCGCCCTGTCCTTTAATCCTTCATCCAGAAATTTCCACGTGGTGCTAAGCGCATTACGCCGCCAATGAGTCTGCTCTTTTATCCAGGCAGTCAACTTGTCCTGAAAAGAAGAAAGGCGCAAAAAGAAATGCTCCGAAGACTCGAAGCGGGGCGGAGTAGAACAAAGGTAACAGCGAAGACTCTTAAGCTCCCATGGATTCAAAGGCTTACCGCACTCATCACATTCATCACCTCTTGCTTTAGTGGAGCCACAGTGAGGACAAGTACCTTCCAGATAGCGGTCGGGAAGGAACCTCTGGCACTTAGGGCAATAAGCTTGAAGCATCTTGTCTTTGTAAATATAGTTCCTATTGAGCAAAGTGAGGAATATATCATGAGTAACTTGAGTGTGATTTGGAGTGCCAGTGGTGGTAAATAAGTCGAAAGAGATGCCTAATTTTTTCCAGCAATCGACAAATTGTTGATGATATTTGTCCACTACTTCTTGTGGCGTGGTAGATTCTTGTGCAGCACGAATTGTAATTGGCGCTCCGTGCTGATCGCTACCGGAAACCATCAGCACTTTATTGCCCTTAAGGCGATGATAACGGGCAAAAATATCGGCTGGCAGATAAGCACCAGCGATATGTCCTAAATGTAGAGGACCATTGG
>Ga0209991_10000116_pt1 | contig 34951 bp, 39 predicted proteins | sample ChitaG_FD_183167 | JGI IMG/M metagenome (GOLD analysis project Ga0209991, IMG submission 183167) | Deep subsurface microbial communities from South Pacific Ocean to uncover new lineages of life (NeLLi) - Chile_00310 metaG (SPAdes)... | ecosystem: Environmental > Aquatic > Marine > Oceanic >... | reverse complement strand
GCCGCCGTCGCGGCTACAGGTTGCGGCGGCAGGCAGGACGCACCCAATGCTGACTCGGGAGGCGAGATCACCTGCATGGTCAGCGCCGATACGCGGGTGAGCATCGCCACCGGTAACGCGACCGGGGTGTACTTCTCGCTCGGAAACGCTTATGCGGAGCAGATCTCGGCCGCCACAGCAGGCGCAGTGAAGGCGACGGCCGCCGAGACCGGAGCGTCGGTGCAGAACGTCCAACAACTTGTCAGCGGGAGCTATCAGGTGGCGTTCTCGCTCGCCGACACCGCCGCCGACGCGGTCGAGGGCAAAGGTAGCTTCGACGGAAATAAGCAACCCGTGCAGGCTATTTCACGCATCTACCCGAACTACACTCAGGTGATCGTCAAGACCGACAGCGGCATCACGTCCATCGCCGACATGCGGGGCAAACGGATCTCCACCGGTTCGCCCGGGTCGGGCACAGAGGTCATCGCCAATCGTCTGCTGACGGCTGCGGGCCTCAACCCAGAATCCGATGTCTCCGCGCAGCGACTGAATTTGACCAAGACGGTCGACGGAATGAAAGACGGTGCGATCGACGCGATGTTTTGGTCCGGTGGTCTACCGACGCCGGGGATCACTGACCTGCTGACGTCAGCTCGTGACGACGTTGCCTTCCTTGACATCACAGGACAATTGGCCAAGATGCAGAAGCTGAGCTCGGCCTACGAAGAAGGCGTCATCCCAGCCAACACCTACGGGCTGCCAGCCGACGTCAAGACCATCGTGGTTCCGAACATGTTGCTGGTACGTGAGGACTTCGACGCCAACCTAGCCTGTGTGCTCACCATGATCCTGTTCGAGCGCAAACAGAAGCTGGAACAGGTGGTCAGCGCTGCCAAGGGCATCAGCCTGGACACTGCACGCCGCACCGATCCCGTCCCGTTGAATCGCGGCGCCGAACGGGCGCTGAACGACTTGAACGCCGCGAAGTAGCTGCTCGTCAGCGCACCTGCCAGCTGGGTAATCTTTAGTGCCATGACTGCTAGAGCGTTCACGGGGGCTTCATGAGCGCAGGGCTGTTCGCGCTCCTCGACGATGTCGCCATGTTGGCGCGGCTCGCGGCGGCTTCGATCGATGACATCGGCGCAGCAGCGGGGCGCGCGACGGCGAAGGCCGCGGGGGTAGTCATCGACGACACTGCGGTGACGCCGCAGTACGTCCACGGCGTGGCCGCCGAACGCGAACTACCGATCATCAAACGCATCGCCATCGGATCCTTGCGCAACAAGATCGTCTTCATTCTGCCTGCCGCACTGCTTCTCAGTCAGTTCGCGCCCTGGGTGCTCACCCCGATTCTGATGCTCGGAGCAACCTATCTTTGCTACGAGGGCGCCGAGAAGGTACTGGGAAAAGTGCTCCGACACGGCGTGGCTGATGCGCAGCGTCTGCCGGCCGCCGTCGTCGGCGCGGACGCCGAGCGTTTCATGATCACCGGTGCGATCCGCACCGACTTCATCCTGTCGGCCGAGATCATGGTGATCGCCCTCAACGAAGTTGCGGACCAATCGTTTCTGCCGCGGCTGATCATCCTGCTGGTCGTCGCCGTCATCATCACGCTCGCGGTGTACGGCGTGGTTGCCGGCATCGTGAAGATGGACGACATCGGCTTGAGCCTCACCCAGCGTCCCTCGGGGTTCGTCAAGAAGGTGGGTCGTGGCCTGGTCGCCGGCATGCCCAAGCTACTTTCCGCGCTGACGGTTGTCGGCACCGTGGCGATGCTGTGGGTTGGCGGGCATATCCTGCTTGTCGGGACCGACGAACTCGGATGGCATGCGCCCTACGCCCTCGTCCATCACGCTGAGGGATACGTGCACCACATCTCTGGAGTTGGCGGGGTGCTGGCCTGGCTGGTTAACACGGCAGCCTCGGCGGTTATCGGGCTCGTCGTCGGCCTCGTGGCGGCCGCTGTCATGCATGTGCTGCCCTTCGGCGACGAGGACAAGCACGCGGCTGCCTGACCTGGTCAGGGGAGCGCGGCGCGCCTAAGGCTCGCCGATGAGCTGGTAGGGCTGGCCCGTCGTCGACCGGTGGCTGACGTGGCGATGGCGTCAGTCCAGCTCCAAGGTCCCGATCCGCTGCCCGTCGTGCAAACCCAGCATTGCCGGGACCGCCTCGCATGTGACCATTCCATTGTGTTCGGTGAGTTCGTCCACGATCGCGTAACTCGCTGCGATGTTGGGTGTGGTATCGACGATCACCGTGCTCACCGGCACATGCCGAGCCAATTCAGGGAAGCGATCACCGTGCGGCCGGTCGGTGCCCAGGTATCCCCACATCCCGCGCAATACGGTGGCCCCACTTGCGTGGTCGGAGTCCTTGAGGCGCTCGATCAGTGCACGATGGATCGGTTGTCCGTCGATCAGGGTGTCCTCGGCGGTGCGAACTGTCAGCTTCTGGAACGGACTGGTACCGGCCAGCTCTCGGGGATCGGCCAGCTTCTGTCCGTGCTTCTTGCACACCCCTATAGGTTCGACCCTGAATACCGGATCGGGCAGGATCCTGGGCAGCTCATCGACCGCTTCGGCGGCCTGCGCCGCGGTGCCCACCGCGGCGATCAACAGCGGTACTTCGGCGTTGTCGCTGAAGAACCGTGCCCGACGGCGCTGTCCGGCAACGGTGCCGTCCACACCGAGAAACACTATGGCTCCTTCGAATCCGAGACGGTGCAACACTGCGCAGACCGCAACGTATCCGGGCTTCCCCGCCACGCGTTGTTTGCGACCCAGATTCAGCGACAGACGTACGTCCTCGGGATTCGCCGGCAGTGGGCTTGGCAGGTCGTGAGCGCGCTGCAGGGTAATCACCCCCCGGGCGGTCATCGCTTCGACCGGGTCGGTCAACGCGAGTATCCGCTCCGGGTGGTCGACAGCGGAGATGGTGACAGGGGCGCTCTCGCCCAAGCTCAGCGAGCGGTCGCTGAGCACGACGTTGGAGACGCCGAAACCTGCAATGCCGCGCACCAACACGCTTGCGGCGATACCCCGGTCGTGGAACAGGTGCAACATCTCGTCGGCCAGAAACCGGTCATTGGTCCGTTCCCGTTCGGCGAAATAAGTTGTCAAGGTAAGAATTTCGTCGTTCACAGGCTTGCCCCCAGGGTCTGACCCAGCCACGCTGCGGGCAGCCCGAGTGCGATGCTGACTACGATATTGAGTACCGCAGGCCACATTTGGCGCTCTTCCGCCAAGCGTTGCGTCTCGAACATCCAAGTAGAGAAGGTGGTGTAAGACCCGCAGAAGGCGGTTCCTGCCAGCAGGGCCACGTGCGGGCTGAACGCCAAACCTGCGACGAAGCCCAGCAACATCGCGCCGCTGATGTTGACCACCATCGTGCCGAGCGGAAAATTACCCGACGCCCATAGGGAAATCTGGCGGTCGAGGCTGAACCGCACGACTGCGCCGACTCCACCGATGACGGCCACTCCCACCCACAGCAGTGCCGTCATCGGCGCACCCGGACTCGACGCACCGCGGCGGTCCCGAGATAGACGGCGCACAGGCCCCCGACGATGCTGGCTGCGATGTAGCCCACGGCCAGGCCGTAGTAGCCGTGTTCAAGCATCCTGAGGGTTTCGACCTGCATAGTGGAAAACGTCGTGAGACCGCCACAGAACCCGGTGCCCAGAAGGGGTCTCCGGTAGCTGGATACCGGCAGGCGTTCCAGCAGTCGGGTGATGAACACGCCCAGCACCAACGCACCGACGATGTTCGCGGTGAAGGTCGGCCACGGCCACTGGCTAGGATCCGGCGCGGCGAGCTCATCGAGACCGGCCCGGGCCAGGGTGCCCAGCGCGCCCCCGGCGAACACCGCGGCGAGCTCCCGGTGGTCGTAAGCCATTACCGAATTATGCACACCCCCCAGCGGGTTCTTTGACGGAGGTAGACGTAGCAGAATCGACGTCATGGCGAATCCCCGTGCCGGTCAGCTTGCGCAGCCCGAGGACCTCATCGACGTCGCTGAGGTAGTGACGGCCTACTACACGGTCGCTCCGGATCCGGACAACATCGATCAACAGGTCGCGTTCGGCACCTCGGGGCACCGCGGATCGAGCCTGGATGCGGCCTTCAACGAGGCGCACATTCTGGCCACCACGCAGGCCATAGTCGAGTATCGGGCCTCGCAGGGCACCACGGGCCCGCTATTCATCGGGCGGGACACCCACGCGCTGTCGGAGCCGGCGTGGGTCACAGCGTTGGAGGTACTGGCCGCCAACGATGTTGTCGCGATGATCGATGCAGCAGATCGCTACACGCCCACACCGGCGGTCAGCCACGCAATTCTGGCATTCAACCGGGGCCGCGGCACCCAAAGCTGCGATGCGCTCGCAGATGGAATAGTCGTCACACCGTCGCACAACCCGCCCCGCGATGGCGGGTTCAAGTACAACCCACCCAGCGGCGGTCCGGCCGACACCGACGCCACCGGCGTCATCGCCAATCGAGCCAACGAACTCCTGCGCGACGGCCTCAAGGGCGTCAAGCGGGTGCCGCTGGCCAAGGCGGTGCGCGCCGCACAGCGCCACGATTACCTCGAGACCTACGTGGCAGATCTGCCCAACGTCGTCGACGTGCACGCGATCAGCGCGCAGGGAATCCGGATCGGTGCCGACCCGTTGGGCGGGGCCAGCGTCGACTACTGGGGTGCCATCGCCGAACGCCACAACCTCGATCTGACCGTCGTCAACCCGCTCGTGGATGCCACTTGGCGATTCATGACCCTGGACACCGACGGCAAGATCCGGATGGATTGCAGCTCGCCCAACGCCATGGCTGGGCTTATCCGAACGATGGTCGGCAACCCGGACTCTTATCAAGTCGCCACGGGCAACGATGCTGACTCCGATCGTCACGGCGTCGTCACCCCCGACGGCGGTCTGCTCAACCCGAATCACTACCTCGCAGTGGCGATCGACTATCTATTCACCCACCGCCCGCAGTGGGCGGCAGGGACCGCAGTTGGCAAGACGGCAGTGAGTTCGTCGATCATCGACCGGGTGGTAGCCGGCTTGGGCCGCAACCTGGTGGAGGTGCCGGTTGGTTTCAAGTGGTTTGTTGACGGTCTGATCAGCGGCACCATCGGCTTCGGCGGCGAGGAGAGCGCTGGCGCGTCCTTCCTGCGCCGCGACGGATCAGTGTGGACGACCGACAAGGACGGGATCATCCTGGCTCTGCTGGCATCAGAGATCCTCGCGGTGACGGGTTCGACGCCGTCGCAGCGGTATGCGGCCTTGGCTGAAAAGTACGGGGCGCCAAGCTATGCGCGTATCGACGCACCCGCCAGTCGCGAACAGAAGGCGCGGTTGGGCAGGCTGTCGCCCGAGGAGGTCACCGCCACCGAGCTGGCCGGCGAACCGATTACCGCAAAGCTGACGACCGCGCCGGGCAATGGTGCCCCGCTGGGCGGCCTGAAGGTGACGACAGAGAACGCGTGGTTCGCCGCGCGCCCGTCGGGAACCGAGGACGTATACAAGATCTATGCGGAATCGTTTTGCGGTCCTGAGCATCTCGACGAGGTTCAGGACGCGGCGCGGGAAGTGGTGAACAAGGTCATCCAAACGGGCGCGACGTGAATTCGCGCGCGGAGGGCGATTGCCCGACTGCGCCCGAACAAGCCAAACAGCGGCTACCGCGCGAAGTATGGCTGTTGGCGGGCGCCAACGTGGCGGTCGCACTGGGATTCGGCGTGGTGGCTCCGGTGTTGCCGCAGTATGCACGCCACTTCGGGGTCAGCATCAGCGCAGCGACGTTCGTAATCACCGCCTTCGCGTTGATGCGGCTGTGCGCGGCGCCGCCTGCGGGCTGGTTGGTCCAGCGATTGGGGGAGCGTCGGGTCTACATCAGCGGCCTGCTGATCGTGGCGCTGTCGACGGCAGTGTGCGCGTTCGCGCAAACATATTGGCAGCTACTGCTGTTCCGGTCGATCGGCGGCATGGGCTCGGCCATGTTCACGGTGTCAGCTCTGGGGCTGATGATCCGGATCTCGCCGCCGGAGGCACGTGGCCGAGTCGCCGGATTGTTCTCCTCTGGGTTCCTCATCGGCTCGGTAGGCGGACCGGTGCTGGGTAGCCTGACCGCCGGTTTCGGGTTGGCGGCGCCGTTCGTCATCTACGGCGCCGCGCTGATGGTCGCTGCGGCGGTGGTGTTCCTTGGGCTGCGCAACTCCGCGCTGGCAGCTCCGGCGGCGGACGAGGAAGCCCCCGTATCGATCCGCGTGGTGCTGCGTCATCGGGCTTACCGGGCGGCGCTGCTCTCCAATTTCGCGACGGGATGGTCGGTGTTCGGGCTGCGGATCGCGCTGGTGCCGCTATTGGTGATGGAGGTTTTTAACCACGGGCCGGGAATCGCTGGCCTCGTACTGGCGGTGTTCGCAATCGGCAACATCTCGGTCGTGATCCCTAGCGGCTACCTGTCGGACCGAATCGGTCGACGAAAGCTGCTTATCGTCGGGCTCACCGTGTCGGCGGTCTCGACGATCTTTGTGGGGTTCACGATATCGCTGCCGATATTTCTTGCGGTCGCCTATGTGACCGGCGCGGCTACCGGCATATTCATCTCCCCGCAGCAGGCGGCGGTGGCCGACATCATCGGCAACAAAGCCCGCGGTGGCACGGCGGTGGCGACGTTTCAGATGATGGCCGACCTCGGTGCGATCGTCGGCTCACTTGTTGTGGGGCGGGTGGCCCAACACGCATCGTTCGGGTGGGCCTTCACGGTGAGCGGTGCGATTCTCGGCGTAGCCGCGGTCGGCTGGATCTTTGCCCCCGAAACCCGCCCCCGTACGTTCGCAGCGCATACCCAAGCGCGCCCGCTGGGGCCGGCGGCAGGCGGTGAAGTGCCCTGACCTGCAGTTTTGAACGCCAACCGCAGGTGGTGTAGCTTCGATGAGCACAAGTTCACGGGGCTATGGCGCAGCTGGTAGCGCACCACACTGGCAGTGTGGGGGTCAGGGGTTCGAGTCCCCTTAGCTCCACCGGATTTCGACGTAAAACCGCAGCTAGAACGCTTAAGTGCAATCCTAGCGTTACACGACAGCACCAGCGGACAGCACGGAGTAGGTCATTCTGCTCACGTGGACTCCAGCCGTGAGGCAACCGACAGCGCAGGCTGCCGCGCGTCCGGGGAGTCGGGCTGATGGCCTACATCCGCACCCGCGAACGCAAAGACGGCCGCCCGTACCACTCCGTGTACTGGCGCGAAGGTGGCCGCAAAGGCAAGCAGCAATCCCTGTCCTGGGAAGACTACGCCGACGCCGAACACTGCAAGCAACTCATCGACAACGTGGGCCCGGAGAAGGCCCGCGAGATCATGCGGATCGTCGCCTCCCCGCGCCAATCCCAAACCGTGGCCCAGTTCCTCAGCACCCATATTGATCGCCTGACCGGTGTCGAGAAAGGCAATTCGGCTACGGGACCGACGGCTACCGACTCCAGATCGTGGCCCCGTACCCGCCGGAGTATCCCCTCGCAGTGAACGCGATGTCGCCGTGCTTTCCCGGCGACATCGCCTGCGACGACGTCGGCTTCCGTGGAGAGGTCGCAGCGACCCCGCGCTAGCACTGACCGGGCGACACGCAACCTCACAGATCCTTGACGACATAGGGTTCCGGTTCGGGTACCCCACCCTAGATGGTGCGTTGAGCGATCTACTCCCGCCTGAGAAGGGCGCACACCCAGCTGAGGGGTCCGCAACCATCGGGTCGCCGCCTCTGGGTTGGCATTCATGGAACCACTATGGCGCCCCACAGCGTCGCGAAGCCTACGACGGACTCGCCGACGCGTTTGGGGGACTGGCTGAGCACAAGCGCGGCATGTTCAGGGGCATGGGACGAACATTTCAGATTGACGCATGCAACCATCCGACATGAAGGACCGGCTGATGGGTCTGATTCCTGGTCGGCGCTGTCTCGGTTCTGACCCTGCCCTGCGGTAATCTCATTTCCGGCCTACAGGTACCGCACCCAAGTAAGAAAGAGCGGTAAGCAAGTAAGAAAGAGCGGTAAGCCGAGCGCGGAAAGGATTGGGGCAGTGGCTAATTGGGGTGTTTGCACCACCTTTGACGTCGACCCTGACGAGGCGACGATGGACGCGTGGCAGTCCGTCCTCGATGAGCGCGGTGTCGATGGGACGCCGCCGCGGTGCGCAAGTTCGGCCCAAGATTGGCTTCGTAGGTCCGGTCGACCCGCAAAGGTCGCAAGAGCTACCTAGGCTGCCAAGGTAACCAAGGTCGCGACCGCCTAACCAATTTCATGAAATAGCGTGTGTTCTGTCATCCCGCAGCTGACCGCGCCTCGGGGCATGCATTCCAAGCCCGCCATGGATAACAAGGAGAAAAAATGAAGAAATTAGCAGTAGCAGCCGCGGCGCTGGTAGCGCTTCCATTGGCGGGATGTTCAAGTGACGCAGACGTGGCGTCCCAGAACCTCTCAAAGGCTGCCGAACAATTCGAGATCATGCGAAGGATTATCTTTTTCAACGGGATCACCGACACCTAGAAGAAGCACTTCCTCGGATTGAGTGACAACGTGACTTACTTTGCGGAGCAGCTTGAGGGTGCTGAAGTGGGTACGTATCACTATCGAGTGATCTTCAAGCCGGAAGTCATCTTGCCTGATGTCGATCGCCCCTGACGCTGGCATGAGCGAATTTCAACCTCGACACGCCGCCTAGGACCGCGCGCCCGCAAGCACGGATTTTCGGGCACTCTCGCCGCTATCTGGGACGTTCGTCGTTCCCAAGAACGTCTGAAGGTCGCACGCCAGGACGGGTGAGCCATCCAAATCCTGTTCTGGCGAGGCGAAGTGGAGAAGGCCCGCGAGATCATGCGAATTGTCGCCGCGAAGAGATGTGCTTTCTGGAACGCCATGAGTCGATCACCGCCAGGGTGAACACCTACGGGCACTTGGACTGTTTCAACGGTAAAGACAACGCTGAGGCCTTCGATGCCATCCTGGGTACTTGACGCTGTATCGGGTCCAAAAACTGGCGTCCTTGCTGGCTGGTTGGTAGGTGATACTGGATCCCATGGTGGGCCGGGTCTGTTGAGCGCGATAGATGCGTTCTACGCGGTCTGGGACCGGGCGCGCCGGACTTTCGGGGAGGGAACCCCGAAAACCGGTTCGCAGTTCGACGCGAGCCTTAGCCTTCGAAGACTTGGGCAGGACGTGGGCTCGGCCGCGCCTGGATCGGTGTGGTCTGGTGGTGCGGCCACGGCTTATGACACGAAGAACACCAAGTTCCGGGGTGTGTTTGTTGACCTAGCCAGCCTCGACCAGGGGTTGGGTAGGGCTGTTGACCAGTCTGCGCAGGTCGTCGCTGCGGGGCGCCGGGACTTAGATGTATTGCGTCAGTGGCTAACTGAGGCGGCGAACAGTATTCCGCCTGGTAGGCAGCGGGAAGCGCAGCTGATGCAGATCGCTAGTAGCGGGCTGCAGCGGCTCGGCGAGATTGTCACCGGGGCGCATCGTGATCTGGGCGCGGTCGCGCTGCGCATCAGCGGAATCAAGGCTGGCTATGACGCTTTGAACGTCAAGGAGTCGCCTACTCAACTTGGGGAGGACAAACCGGAGACTGCCGATGATGGTAAGACCGACATGTCTTCGGGCGATATCACCGCGATCGACCGGGCCAATCGCGACCTGCTGACGGCGATGTTCCGGGAGTATCAGCAGCTGCCTGATGGGCAGGTGAAGGCTGATCGGCTCGCCGATATCGCAGCGATCCAGGAAGCGTTGAAGGTGCCTGACTCGCATCTGGTGTATCTGGAAAAGCCTGATGACCCGTCGCAGATGATCCCAGCGGCTACCTCGATTGGTGACCCGCTCACCGCCGACCACGTATCGGTGACCGTGCCGGGTGTGGGTGGCACCACGCGCGACACCATCGCAACGATGACCGGCGAAGCGGCCGAGCTGAGCAAAGAGGCGAGGTCGATCGCTCGGGCGGAAGGCCTTAGCCAGAACGTTTCCACGATCGCTTGGGTTGGGTATCAGCCCCCAGCTAACCTCGGTCAGGCATCGGCTCTCACTGATGACCTTGCTCAGGCTGGAGCACCGAAGCTCACGTCATTCCTGGCCGATCTCGACGCGGCCTCGGGTAACCCCGCTCAAACCACTGCGCTGTTCGGGCATTCCTACGGTTCGTTGACCTCAGGAATCGCCCTCGGTGACGGCGCTAGTCAATACGTCGACAATGCCGTGATGTATGGATCCCCGGGTTTCCAAGCCACCAAGCCTGCTGATCTGGGGATGACTGACGACAACTTCTTCGTGATGTCGACGTTCGACGATCCGATGAACCCGATCGGGGCGACGGCCCCCTACCATGGGTGGGGCTCAGACCCTAACGACATCATCGGTGACGATAGGGGGCTGCGGTTCCGGTTCCAGCATTTGGATACGTCAGCCGGTGACACGCCAATACCGGAATATGAGTCCAAGACCGGAGCCTCTGGGCACTCCGACTATGGCCGCAACGCAGGAAAACGCATGACCGGATATAACTTGGCTGCGATCCTGCTGGATCAACGAGACCTTGCCGTGAAAGATACGCCGTACCAGTGGGGGCCATGATGTCGCGCAAGCAACGCAGCCGCCGGGTAGGCGCTGTGCTGCTGGGCGCCTCAATGCTGATAGGTGGTTGTTCCTTGACCGAGAACCCGTACGAGTCAAAAACCGTCAAGGGCCAGGAAGCGATAGTGCTCATCGACAGCATGCGAGCAAAAGGCTCCTTCGAGGACGCACGGCTACGGTTGACCGACACAGCCGCCGCAATCGCGGATCGTGTTGCTGCCGCTGTTCCTGGCCAGACGTGGCGATTCAACGACGACCCACACGGTCAGAACGCCGACAGGCAGGGTTTGTCTTGCGAGAAACTGACTGGCGACATCGCTCGGCGTCCGATCGCCGACGGGATCGACTTCGGGCGACTGTTCACCGCCGAGGAGTTCTCGGTCGCAGTCGGCATCGTGCGAGCCGAAGCCGCTAAAGACGTTGCAACGGAAGAATCGTCGTTGTTCAACGATCGGGACCGGCGGGATTACGACGTGCGAGGCAACGGATACGAGTTCACGTTACGCCAGTCCAAGGTCCCCATACTAGACATCACCGGTGAGTGTTTTTTGATGCAATCCGTGGTCGACCTTCCTCCCGGACAGATGCCGCCCGAGCCTCCCATCCTGCTGCCGGATCCCACACCAACACCGTAGAGACCTCGGTTACTCAAGGTCGGAGCGATCGCGCTGCTGAAGCGCTGGGGGATCGGTTACTACAACCGCACCGCTGAGGATGCGGCTGATCAGATGAAGGACCGCGCGCAAGTCGGTAGCGGCCTGGCTGATTGCTAGAGCGAGCACGAAACACGCTTTCCCACCAGGGATCCGGCACGAGTTGGTGACCCGTTGACGGTTACGGGTGGGCGCTGGTCGGATGAAGACCGAAAGACAGTGCAGCCAAGCCAGTCGGATACAGAGGACGGTGCAGCCACGCCAGTCGGTGCATGCCGTTGATCGCACGATCGCGGTGCCTAAAAGTGTGAGTCTGATGCGGGTGCTGACTGATCCCACGCGTGAGAAGATCGTTGCCCGCCAAGCGGTCACAGACGCCCCCGGCCGAAGGCAGGGTGGTTCACCTCAGGAGTAATCGGCGCCCTGTCCGATGACGTACGACAACTAGTCGACATCGCCGACAGCAACGCCGTAAGGCCTGTGCAACTCATTGACGATTTGTTGGATTTACAGAAAATCAAGGCGGGAAGAATATCCGTGGTTCTTGAAACCGTGGATCCGGCCCAACTCGTGGCCGATGTCGAGTCCGAGAACAGTGGCTTTGCCCGCAGTCATCAAGTCCGATTGCGGAACACAACCCGTGCAGAGGACCTGCTCGGGCCATCGCTTCATGCGGACCCGGACCGGTTGCGGCAGGTCCTCACCAACCTCGTGTCGAACGCGATCAAGTTCTCGTCTCCGGGTCAAACGGTCGACATACGGGTCAGCTCTGACACCACCACGAATACAGTCTGCTTTCGGATCTCGGACGACGGAATTGGGATCCCTGACGATCAAATACCATTCCTGTTCGACAAGTTTCACCAGGTCGACAGCTCCGCTAAACGCTCCAAAGGCGGATCGGGCCTCGGCCTAACCATAGCCAAGGCAATCGTGGAAGAGCACGGCGGCGAGATTAGTGTCTTGACCCAAATTGACGTGGGCTCCACGTTCATTGTCACCTTGCCTGCCCATCATCGCGACGACCCTCATCCGGCAGCCGATCCGCACGCCGACCGTGCACCAATCCGCGATAGAACGGCCAAACCGGAGTAGCTTGCGGCAGCTTCCGGGGCGAGCTCCGGCACAAGGACTACCGGATGGCCGTCCCCGACCGTGGGGCTGGGCTGCGTTGGGGTGTCAAACGTGTTTTGCCTCACCGAGCGTATCAGTTCCCAGCTGGGCCAGTAGGGGCCGATTCAGGCGGAAGTTGTTGCTGCTGAAGTGCTTTGCGACCTCGACCGTGCCGGTGGCGTCCCAGCGCAACGCCGTATGACCGTTGCGCCAGCGTTTGACGTTGCGCGGATCTGTCGCCGATGATGATCGAGTTGATTCATCCGATGACAGTGGTCGAACATAGCGTGAGGTCAGCTGGCTGGTTGGTTTTCTCGTCGGGGCCTATCGACAGACGTAGATCCAAGAACTGGGGATCCAATCTGGTTCAGGTCCCAGGTTCCTTACTGTGCACCGTAGCCAGCACTGTGCACCGTAGTCAGCGACTGGCCGCGGTGGCTACGAGGCATGGCGGGAGGGCGCATTGAGCCTGGCGTTTCACTGGTTTATGCCCACCTACGGAGATTCGCGGAACGTGATCCCGGGCGGGCACGGAACAGCGATGTCCGGGGACCGGCCCGCGACGCTGCGCTACCTGAGGCAAATATGTGCGGCCGCCGAAACCAACGGCTTCGAGGGGGTGCTCACACCGGCGGGGTTATGGTGTGAGGATGCCTGGCTGACCACGGCGATGCTGGTCGAGGACACCGAAAAACTGAAGTTTCTGGTCGCGCTCCGTTCCGGGCTGATTAGTCCAACCCTGGCCGCTCAGATGGCCGCGACCTTCCAGCGGCACTCTGGTGGACGACTGTGCCTCAACGTCGTCACCGGTGGCGAACCGCATGAGCAGCAGGCATACGGGGATTTCCTGGACAAGCAGTCGCGGTACGCCCGGAGCGCCGAATTCCTGCACGTCGTGCGGCGACTGTGGGCCTCGGATGAGCCGGTGACCTTCACTGGAGAACACATCCGGGTCGAGGGTGCAGTGCTGAACAATCGGCCCGACCCGCTGCCTGCTGTGTTCTTTGGCGGGTCGTCTGAGCCTGCGGGGCCGGTAGCTGCCGAATACTCCGACGTCTACCTCACCTGGGGCGAGCCGCTGGTCGCGGTGGGCGAGAAATTGGAATGGATTCGCGGGCTGGCAGCCAGTAGTGGCCGGGTTCTCCAATACGGGTTGCGGATCCACGTCATCAGCCGGGACACCTCCGAGGATGCGTGGGCAGAGGCCGACAGGCTGCTGGCCGGTATCGATCCCGCCGATGTCGAACGGGTGCAGGCCAGCCTGGCGCGCAGTGAATCGGAAGGGCAGCGCCGCATGCTGGAGTTGCACGGCGGCAGCAGCAACAGGCTTCTACTGGCGCCCAATCTGTGGGCTGGGGTGGGCTTGGTGCGTGGCGGGGCCGGTACCGCGCTGGTCGGCTCACACTCTGAGGTTGCCGAACGGTTGGCCGAGTACGCCAAGCTGGGCATCACCCACTTCATCCTGTCGGGATACCCACACTTGGAAGAGGCTTACTGGTTCTGAGGATGTCCCGAGTTCCGTGGAACTTCGGTGGCGACCCAGTGAATGTCAGGCTGCGTTCACCTGGTCATTGTGCGCGACAGGTTCGGCGATCTCGCGATCGAGTGCTGCCCGTAGTGCCGGTAGGTGCAGGTGACCGTTGACGCGGCGGAACTGCTTGCTGGCCTGGATCATCCCGGCCGCGCACCAGCGCAGCGCCATCTGTCCGTTGCGCCAGCGTTTGACATTGGTGGCGTGTTCACGGCAGATCGAGATCATCGACTCGATAGCGTTGGTGGAGCGCAGGGTGCGGGCCAGGGTCGGCGGCACGCCCAGCCGCAGCATCGTGAGCGTCTCGGACAGCCCCTCCCGCAGGCTGGCGGCCGCCCCGGGATGGGTGCGGTCAAGTTCGGCGGCCAGAGCGAGCAGCGCCTTGGACCCGTCTATGCCGACCAACATCGGGCGGGTGACATCCAGGCCGCGCTCCCGCAAATCGACCAGCAGGCCGGTGACCAGGGTGGCGTTCTCCGTGGAGCCCTCCACCAACGCTAACGGGTGCTTGACGCCGTCGATGCCGATCCCGAGGGCCACGATGCAGCACGACTGGGCGAAGTGCACCCCGTCGATCATCAACGCCACCAGATCCAGCCCGGACAGATCCGCGGCCAGCAGCTCGGACAGCGCCGTCTCGGTCATCGCCACGAACCGCCGCGAGACTGCCGACTTGCTCGTCGCCGAGGATGTTTGGGTGATCTGCTGACCGACCGGCTCCAGACCCACCGGGTAGCGGCGAGTCGAGAGCCCAGCAAGCATCTTTTCCATCGCCATCCGCCCGAGGATTTCTGTCGAGGTGAACAGCTCGTAGGACGGGATCACAAGCTCACCGGAGCCGTCGGCGGCGCGTACCCGCGGCCGGGTCACCGGTACCCGACGCCCACCCAAGGTCACCGAGCCGCGCTCACGGCCGTGACGTACCGCTGTGCGTGTCGCATCATGCTTGCCCCTCGGCCCGGCCGAGGCCGTCACGTCGGACTCCATCAGTGTCTGCATCACCTGCAGACCGGCACCCACGGCCAGGGCCAGCAGGCCCTCGGACATGTTCTCGGCGATCTCAGCCATCGCCACACTGACGTGTTCTGGGATCGCGGGCGTCGTCGCATCCACGGGCAGATTCTGGCTACTCTTCTTCACGGCGGTCCCTTGCTGTTGGTGTGTCTTTGGCGGACGCCTGACACCTACCACAGGGCAGGTCTCGAGCGGGGGACCGCCACCTCAACTTCTACGACGCCCGGGACAACCTCCTGGTTCGGCGAAGGCGTGCTACCGGTGCTTGAACGTAATGGTCTGTGGAAGCGCCCATAACTACCGCGGCGGCACCACCATTAGCGGTCGAATCCGACCGCGCGAGTTACTAATTCAGCGCTCAGCAGCTTCTGCTAGATCTCTAGAACCGGCGAGAATTCCGATGAGATAGCCCGAAGGTGGCGATTGGGGCCGAGCGCGCGGTCATGCCAGGGAGCGCATCGATGACATTCGCCCCTACCTCGCACCGGTGCGCAAGCGCACACTTCTTATACCGCCGGCGCGTTTAGCGCTTGAGGCCCAACGATCACCCAGGAGCGATACATGATTGATTACGACCTCGATACCGCGCATTCCATCCTGCTTGTGCGACCACAGTCTCGGCTTGAGAAGGACGACTTCGTCACGTTGGCCAAAGCGGTCGACCCACAGATCCAGGCAACCGGCGATCTCGCTGGGCTCATCATCGATGCCGCATCATTTCCAGGATGGGCGGATTTCGGGTCGATGATCAGTCACTTCCGCTTTGTTCGAGATCATCAGAAGCACTTAAAGAAGCTGGCCGTTGTAACAGACTCGGCGCTGGGAGACGTTGCCGAGCATCTCACGTCACATTTTGTGTCCGCAGAGGTCAAGCATTTCCCGGCAGGGCAGACTGAGGCGGCCAGACGCTGGATAAACAACGGCGAGTGACGGTTTGAGCCGCGCTTCATTGAATACGGGCCGGCGATCTCACCCATCTCGACGATAGCCAGCCAGCATGCCCTCAACCGGGGCGGATTCTGCCTAGTTCTGCATCTCGACGCGCATCACCGGCATGTGCGGCGGGAGAGGCGGATGGCGAAGTGAGGGCGAGGGGACCAAAGCCCGCATTAACGAGGGTCACTGCTGGTTAGGGTTCACCTGACTCATCGGGCTGAGAGGGTTCATCATCGGACTCGCAGGGTTCATCGGAGGACCGAAGAACGACGGAAACATTAGGCTGTCAGGATTCGTTGGGTTGGTGGGATTCATATAGCTGACGTTACAAACGGCGGCTACCTGTGCCGAGCAATCCCCAGGAAAGGCGGGGTTAACCGCCGCGGCCGCCGGGGCAGCCATAGCAATGGCGGGTGCGACGAGACAGGCACCTACTAGACCGAGCATCTTCAACATCGTGAAACCCCTTACCTTCTCGCTCCTTGCGGCGCACCCACGACCGCGCAGCATCGGTGCGCCCTTCGGGGCATAAGTTACCCATCAAGCCTGTGCTGAGGTTGCTGGCGAGCTGTGAGGTTGCTGGGAGGGTTTGCGCAGCCACCTCCCGCCTGGGCCAGGGCTGAACCCCCATCGTCAACGTCTGAAGGTCGCACGCCAGGACGGGTGCGCTATCCAGATCCTGTTCTGGCGCGGCGAAATGGGACTCCTATTAGGTCAGTGAGCTTCGCAAGTTGGGACACCCTGCCCGCGGTGACGTCCAATGCGCCAGCAGTGTCTCGAACGGACCAGCCTGCGTCAATGAGTGAGCTTGCCGCCGAAGCTGTTTGGGCTACGAGGGCTTCCTCAGCGTGTCGGAGCTGGTGGCGCCGCTGTGCGAGTGTGAATGCCTGGGTAAGCAATGGATCGTCTGCGACCTGGAACTCGATCTCGATTTCGCTGTCGTCGTCGAGGCCAACGTCGGTGTCGTCGATGTCGTTGGACAGGATGATCGCGACAGCCAACTCCTGGCGTAGCCGGGTCAAGGTCCGCGCGTAGGCATGAACACCAGCCAGGCCCTGGACTTCGCCGAGCCACATACCGTCCTCGCGGGTGAGGGTCGCGGTGTAAGTCATGGCAGTATCCATCCTTCTCCGAACGCTGAGGTTATGTCCCGCTGGATCGCTTTGGGCGTTGCGGATGTCCTAGCTCTTGTGTTGTTGCACGGGGGTGAACGCGGTGTACGCGACACCCTCGGTGTACTTGGCAGCATAGTGGCGGTGGCTGGTAAGTTGCCATGTCCGATAGCCGCCAAGATCTTCGATTTGATTGTTCAGCGCCAGCGACTTTACGTAGCTAGCTAGTCGCAAAAAGCTTCAAGCCGCCAGTGGTTAAACGCTGGTAGCCCAGCGGAAACAGCCCGAAAGTGAGCATCCAAACCCATGACTGAACTACCCCGCGGCGAAGATATCGAGATGTTGAATCCGAGACAGGACCCCGGCGCCGATGTGTCTAAACCCACACGAATCCGCATCAACGGTTCGGAGCCAGTAATCGCCAACGGGTATGCCTCCGACGCCGGTCAAGGCTCAGCACCCTGGTACTGAAGGGTGTTCGGACCCCAGTAGACAGCAACCATAAGCAAGATAGGCTTCTGCCGTGGAGCTGCTAACCGAGAGCGGCTTCGAGCCCATCGCCATAGTCAACTTCATCGCCGCGGCGATCTTCCTGCTAATCCCGCTGTTGCACCGGTTCGGCGAGCTGGTTGCGCCGGCCATAATGATCTTCACCGCCTACGTGGCGCTTTCCGTCATCACCTGGAACATCGGCACCGGCGCTGGCCTGCACTTCTATTTCCTGGTCACGGCCACCGTCGCGGTGCTGATCCTGGGTATCGAGCGGATAGTGCTCGCATCGACATTGGTAGCCATCGGTGCGGCCATAGTGATCACCCTGCAGTTCACCGTGCCGGCTGACACCGGGGTTCAGCCCCAGTGGTCCATGACGGTCGGCTTCGTGGTGTCGACGATCTCTACCTGCATCATGGTTGTCGCTGCGGTGGGATTCGCGTTACGTGAGATTGCGCGCGCCGAGCATTCCATGGAGCTGGAGTATGAACGGTCCGAGTCGTTGCTGGCCAACATCCTGCCAGGCAGCGTCGCTGAGCGGCTGAAAAATCCGGACCGCGGCATCATCGTCGACAAATACGAAGATGCCTCGATCCTGTTCGCCGACATCGCCGGCTTCACCAAACGGGCCAGCGACACCAATCCGGCCGACCTCGTTCGCTTCTTGGACCTGCTGTACACCGACTTCGACGCACTGGTCGACAAATACGGACTGGAGAAAATCAAAACCAGCGGCGACTCCTACATGGTGGTCAGCGGGGTGCCACAGCCGCGGCCCGATCACTTGGAGGCGCTCGCGCGTCTCGCACTCGACATGGCCAACTCGGTTGCGGGCCTGAAGGATCCGCAGGGACGCGATGTGCCGCGGAGGATTGGCTTGGCCGCTGGACCGGTGGTAGCCGGAGTGGTTGGTGCGCGGAAGTTTTTCTACGACGTGTGGGGTGACGCGGTCAATGTCGCTTCCCGGATGGAATCGACCGATGTTGCGGGACGGATCCAGGTGCCCCACGCGGTCTACGAACGCCTCAAGCGCGGCTTCGTGTTTGAGGAGCGCGGGGATATCGACGTGAAGGGCAAGGGCGTCATGCACACCTGGTATCTGGTCGGCTGGCGCCAGCCGGTTTCTGAACCGACGGCCGTTGCCACCGACGAACCGCTGGACGGTCAATCAGGGGCCTCACCACTGTTGTGACTGCTCCTGTGGGTCCTCGATTGTGTCGTTGGCCAGTACGCTCGATCAGCCGCCAGGCCTGCTCGACGGGCACCAGCGCGCGGGAAGCCAGGGACGCGCGGGAAGCCAGGGAGATGGCGCGCCGGTGCCCATGCCGAGCGGGCGCAGGCGGCGAACTTGACGGCCATCAGCGCAGATCATGTACTCCTGGAAGTCGACGCTGTTGTCGGCGTGCGCCCCGCCGTTGATGACGTTCATAAAGGGCACTGGGATGCGACGCGCGCCCGGGCCGCCCAGGTACTCATAGAGGGGTACGCCGGCGTCGATCGAGGCCGCACGTGCCACCGCCATCGAGACACCTAGGATCGCGTTCGCGCCGAGCTTGGCCTTGTTCTTGGTGCCGTCGATGTCGATCATGGCGAGATCGAGCTTGGCTTGCTCGTTGGCTGCCATGCCGATCACCTTCGGGCCGATTTTCGTGCGGATGTTCTTGACGGCGTTGAGCACGCCCTTGCCGTCGTAGCGCTTCTTGTCGCCGTCACGCAGCTCGACGGCCTCGTGCTCACCAGTTGACGCACCCGATGGCACGGACGCCTGCGTGCTGATCCCGTTGTCGAGCGTGACATAGGCGCGGACGGTCGGGTTGCCTCGCGAGTCGAGGATCTCCATGGCATCAACAGAGGCGATCTTCGCGGCCATAGACACTCCTTGGTTGATCGGCTTGTCGCCGCTCCAGGCCTCTGGCCAAGAGATTGTCAAGCGTGTCGACCCTCTCGAGCGCCACGGCTTGTTTGGACTATGGGCACGGATCACCAAAGAACTACTTCACCGCCCACGTCGCCTAAATGTAGTGGCTACGGTTTGGCACCGAAGGGAGGCGTCCGATGGGACTGTTCAAGAAGCGGATCAAGAACGCGGTCCGGGGCGAGGCTCAAGTGGTGGAGACCACCGGCCTCAGCGACCACACCTCGGTTCAGCGCTGCACCCTGAACCTGGTGGTCAGGGCCGAGGCGATCGCGCCGTACTCTCTCGAGCACTCATGCTTCGCCAGGGCCAAGCACTTTCCGTTTCCGGGCATGCAGCTGCCTGTCGAGGTGGACCCGAAGAGGACCGACCGCATCAACATTTTGTGGGGCGAGGTACCTGATCACGGCGATGTTGCCCGCACCCAGGCCGATTCCATTGCCGCCCAGATGCGTGGTGCTCCGCCCGCGGCCGGTGGGGGCCGCCCGATTGCCGGTGTGCCACCTGAGGCAGAGGCGATCGTGGGTCAACTGCAGGGCATGTTCCCAGAGGCTACGGTCCAGGTTTCGGGCAGCGGGGTTGTCGGCCCGGACACCATCAAGTCAGTGGAGCAGGTGTTGGGGCGGGACCTCGATGGTGACGGTGTCGTAGGAGGGTCCGGGTCCGGGTCCGCGCCGTCGGCTCCGGCGGGTGCGTCGGGTAAGGACAGCCAGGTGGCCAAGCTCGAACGCCTGGCCGCCCTGCGCGAGAGCGGTGCCCTGAGTGACGAGGAGTTCTCCGCGGCGAAGCAGCGTGTTCTCCACGGGTCCGACTGAATCCCTTGCGCGACAACTGTTTGTGACCGACTATCATTCGCCGTTCACTCCCGGTGAGGTTGCCGACCGGCTAGTCCAGGCGCACTCGATCTGCGCTGGGCGGTGCCGGGGTGCTATCGCTGAGGGGGCCACCGCGGTCCGCTTCGAGTGCTTCGGTCAACCGACGAAGCTCGGCGCGGAGCACATCGATCTGCGCCTTCGTGGCGGCTTGGTTCTCGGTGTTCGCCTCGGCGACGCGCTGGATAATCCATGACGCCAGGGTTGCGGTGATCACGCCAAGGAGGCTGATTCCCCCAACCATCAGGAAGGCGGCGGCCACCCGGCCGGTGACGGTGACCGGCACTTCGTCGCCGTAGCCCACGGTCGTGACGGTGGTGACCGCCCACCACAGCGACTTGCCGAAGGACGTGATGTTCGCCCCGGGTTGGTGGCGTTCGGCGCTGAGCACCGCCAGCGACGAGATGTAGATCAGCAGGACTGAGCTGCACGCCGCGTAGGCGATAACGCGACCCCGGATCATGTTGCCCGCGGCCCCCTGGGCCACCTTGAACACCATAACGAGTCGCAGGAGCCGCAACGGCCGCAGGAATGGGAGTACGACGATCGCAAAGTCGAACAGATGCCCCCAGAACCAGCGCCACCGCTGGTCGGCCAGCGTCAGCCGCATGATGTAGTCGCCAACGAAAGTCATGTAGAGGACGGTGTTGATCACGCTGAGCAGCCGGTGCACCTCCGCGGGTGGCTCAAGGAGTACCTGCACCGAATAGATGCAGAGAAAAATCAGCGCAACGGCAGCCAGCGGCCATTCGGTGCGAATCTCCCAGCGGTCGAGCGCGCTTGGCTGTGCCGCTGCGGCCTGCCGGCCAATCGTCGATGCATTATGAGCGCTAAACATATTTGGCCGAGATTACCGTGGTCACGTCTGCCTCATGGGAAGGCTGGCGAGCTGCGTCGGATTCGCGGAGCTCAAGCTGGTGAATCGACCGGGATACCGAGCAACCGAGCGCTTCGGACATGCAGTGCTCGTAGGAGACCGGGGCAGTGGCACCCCGACAGCGTATGGCTGTGTTGCTCGGGCGCGGCAGGCAGCGGGGCAGCGAGACTTGCACGCCGTGAGCGTCGATCGCGCGTCTCGGCGATGGAATGTATGCGGGCACTAGCGATCCCACCGGCCAACAGCGCCCCGCAACGACCCGACCAATCCGACGGTCTCACCTCACGCCGACGCCCAATCGAGACCCAATCCAGAGCCAATCGCTGGTTAGTGCTAGTGCGCCGGCTCTTGGTCCGCAGTATTCTGCGTGGCAATGGCGCATGATCGATCGAGTGGCGGGGCCCGGTTCCGTCGTGGTCTGCGGGTCGCACTGCGTGGGCGGCGCGATCCGGTGCCCGTTGCCGGCCAGCGGAGCTGGCCGTCAGGGGGAATGGGCGATCTACATACGCGGAAGGTTCTTGACCTCGCCACCCGGCTCGCCGAGGTGATGTTGTCATGCGGTTCGGGCACTGCGGACATCGTTGCGACCGTTGAGGACGTGGCTCAGGCCTACCAACTCACCGATTGCGTTGTCGACATCACTGTCACGACCATCATTGTGTCGGCGCTGCCCGACGCGGACAGTTCGCCGATCACCCTTGTGCGGTCGGTGCGGACTAGGTCCACCGACTACAGCCGGCTGGCGGAGCTGGACCGGCTCATACAGCGGATCACCTCCGGCGGTGTCACAGTCGACCAGGCTCATGACGCCATGGACGAGTTGACCCAGCGGCAGCCCCCTTACCCGCGATGGCTGGTGACTCTGGGGTGGGCGGGCTTTGCTCTTGGCATCGCGATGCTGCTCAGTGCCAGCTGGCTAGCCTGTGCCCTGGTCGCCGTTACAGCAGCGGTCATCGACCTAATACGCGGGCTGCTGCACCGGATCGGGACCCCGTTATTTTTCCAGCATGTGACCGGAGCAGCGATCGCGACCCTCGTGGCGGTGGCGGCCTATCTGTACGCCGGTCAGGGTCCGACTGCGGTGGTGGTCGCCGGAATCATGATGCTGCTGTCGGGAATGACCCTGGTCGGTGCAGTCCAGGACGCGGTCACCGGCCACATGCTGCCAGCAGTTGCCCGCCTTGGCGAAGCACTGTTCCTCACTTCAGGGATCGTTGTCGGGATCCTCGCCGGGCTCCAGGTCGCCGCCCTTGCCGGCATCGAGATCGAGCTGTACGTCGAGGCGACCGAAACATTTGTGACCCCGAATCGGCCACTGCAAATCATCGTGGCGGTGTGCGGTGCGGCGCTGGCGGGATCATGTCTGACGGTGGCGAGTTACGCGCAGATGCGTTCGGTGGCCACCGCCGGACTTGCGGCCGGACTTGCCGAGCTGGTGTTGATCGGTCTGGGCATCGCCGGATTCGACTACTTAGTCGCCGCCGCGATTGCTGCGATCGGTGTGGGTTTCCTCGCCACCCTCACCTCGATCCGCCGACAGGCGCCGGCCCTGGTGACGGCGACCGCCGGCATCATGCCGATGATGCCGGGTATTGCGATATTCCGGGCGGTGTTCTACTTCGCTGTCGAGGAGAATTTCGACGCCGCTCAGGAGCAGTTGCTGCTGGCGGCGGCGACGGCGCTGGCTCTGGGTAGCGGGGTGGTGCTAGGTGAGTTCATCGGTGCACCATTACGGTACCGTGCCGGACGGATCGGCGACTTCTTCCGGATCGAGGGAGCCCCTGGGCTTCGCCGGGCCGTCGGCCGAGTAGTGCAGCTAAAGCCTGCCAAGAGCCCACCCACGAACGGAACCCGCAGCCGCCGATCACGAAGCGTGGCGCTGGAGCCGGCACCAGCAGTGGACGGGCATCTGGAGGAACCCAGCCAGGGCCGCAACGACGAGGGCTAGGACGAGGGCTAGTTGGACCGTGGTCGAAGCGCACGTAGCTCAGTGCGCCGACCGAGCTAGCGTGGTAGGCGACCTTCCCAGGGCCTGAAACCGTTGACCATCAACGATTTTCGGGACAGGGGCAAGAACACAGGTCAGGCAATGAATTACAGCACGTGATTCATCAGATGAAAACAGAGTAGTCAGTTGCGAAGGCCCGAGGCGCATCGGGCATTGTGAGTAGCACACCCAGCCCGTGGCGAAAGGAAGCCCTCAATGTCCCCAACGGCCTCAACGAGGGTGCCCGCCCCGGCGAGCACGTCCACTGGAGCGTCGCTGCCGTTGGTGGCGTTGCCGCAAACTGAATTGTTAACGATCAACGAGCGGGACATCCCACTGATCAAGGATCTGATGGGCGGGGGTGTGCATTTCAAGCCGCTGCGCCTGGACATGGAGAACGGCGTCTGGGTGGTGCTGGCCACCTTCGAAGCGGGTGCGCGGATCCCGCTGCACTACCACACCGGCGAAGTGGACGCCTGGACGATCAGCGGCAGCTGGCATTACCTCGAGTACCCCGATCAGGTGCAGACCGCCGGCTCCTACCTGTTCGAGCCGGCCTCATCGGTGCACACGCTGTACTGCCCTGAGTCCAACACTGAAGACACCGTCGTCTTCTTCCGCGTCAAAGGCGCCAACGTCAACTTCAACGAGGACGGCACCTTCCACTCCATCCTGGACGCCACGCTGCTCACAGCCCTCATAGGAGGGCTGGCCGCCGAGCAGAACCTGGGAACCATCAAATATCTCACCGGTGGCGCCGTCACCTTCGCCGACGAGGGCTCTTGATGGCCCGTGGCGGAGAGGGCGACCGTCCGGGGCCGTCGCCGGCCGGTCGGAAGATCTTCATCACCGGCGCCAGCGGCTTCATCGGGGGCGCCTTAGCTGAGCGGTTGCGGGCACGCGGTGACACCGTCATCGGCGTCGATCTCCAAGCCGATCCCGACGCCGGCGTCGTTGCGGGTGATATCGCCGAGCCAGGTGACTGGCAGGAGCACGCTGCTGGCGCACATCTCGTCATCCACACTGCTGCAATCGTTTCCAATATGATCGGCATGGACGAGCAGTGGCGGGTCAGCGTCGTCGGTACCCGCAATGCGCTAGATGCCGCGGTCCGGGGGAAGGCCAGCCGGTTCCTGCATCTGTCCTCGGTTCGCGCATTCTCCGATGTGGGGTTCCCCGACGCCGTGACTGAGGATTATCCGGTTCGGCCCGATGGTAATCCGTACGTGGACACCAAGATCGCTTGCGAACAGGTGGTTCTGCAGGCACACGCGGCAGGCGAGCTGGCAGCAACGATAGTGCGGCCCGGCGATGTGTACGGACCGGGCTCGCGGCCTTGGACGATTGTTCCTGTCGAGGCCATAAAGAGGAGTCAATTGCTGCTTCCGGCAATGGGCAAGGGAATATTCAGCCCCGTGTACGTCGATGAGCTCGTGGACGGCATCCTCTTGGCTGCCGACAATCCCGCCGCGGTGGGGCACGTGTTCACCATCAGCGGCGGCGTGGGCGTGCCTTGCAAGGAGTTCTTCGGTTACTACAGCCGCATGCTGGGCAAGGGCAAACCCGTCGTGGTTCCGACGTCGGTCGCGCTCGCGCTCGCCGGCACCTATTCACACGCGGTCAAGCTGCGGGGTCGCCGCACCGAGATCAACCCGGTTTCCGTTCGATACCTAACCCGGACGGGTACCTATTCGATTGACAAAGCGCGCCGAGTTCTGGGGTTCGAGCCCAAGGTCGGACTCGAAGAGGGCATGGCCAGAACTCGGGATTGGCTGGCGCGCGAGGGAATGATCACGTAACCCTGCCGACACCAATGTCTCAGCATGTTCACGGCTAACGAGGACGGTCACGCTCAGGTTGACCAAGCAGCCTTATCTCTTGAAGACGTCATCACTTGCCTAAACATTCAAGGAGGGGGCCAATGGTCGACACCACGACGTACTTCACGAAGCGTAAAGCGCCTTGCGGGCGCATCGCAGATGGCGACCACCATGTCGAAGATGACTACCAAGGACTGCTATATGACGACTTCAAGTATTCCTGCGGCTGCCGTCATAGCCGACGTGTTTACCACGACGGATGCGTCCGCATAAAAACGGTTCGACATGGCGGCAAAGTGTTGCGTGACGAGCACGCTGTCAAAGTCGGGTGAAACTGGACCACATCGCGTGGGTACGTTGAGGGTGGGCCTGCCATTTTTTTGGTGGTTCGCCGGGGAGGTCTAGAGGGTGAATACCTGGCCGTCCTGGGCGATGGTGGTCTTGCCTGTGTAGTTGTTTCTGATTTTCTCGAGCCATTGGGAGTCAGGTAGGCCGGTGGGGCCGTAGTGGGTCAGGACCAATTGTTTGGGTTTGACCGCTGCGGCGACCTCACCGACCTGCTCAGCCGAAGTATGCGAGTTCGGCAGATAGTTCGGGGGGAAACGTTGTCGTAGTAGGCCGTATCGAGGCTGAACATCGCCTCGTGGACCAGGATGTCAGTACCTCGGGCCAGCCTAATCAGATTGTCGGATTTGGTCGTGTCACCCGAGAAGGTAACGGACACAGCTGATTTCTTCAGATCGAAGCGGAATCCGAAGGCCGGGTAGACATCATAGTGGGAGACCAACGTCGCAGTGACCGCTACGTTGTCGTCCGAAAGGACCGGGAACGGGTCCATTCTCGGTGATCTGTTGCGGTAGTCCGACCCTGGGGGCACTGCGATCTCCGTGACGTTGATCAGGTCCTGGATATTGTCGATACTGGCGTCACGGATGAAGATATTGCTGGTGTAGGCGAACGCTTGGTGCAGCGCTTCGGTGGTAGCGGCCAGCCCCGGTGCTGGGTTAGCGGGATCGACCGTAGCTGGATTGGGGTTGCCGATTTCGCTCGGCGGCAACCCTCCGGCTGGACCGGGACCATAGACTTGTATCGGCGCACGGCCCGGTGGGGCAAGGTAGCCACCGGAGAGGAAGAAGCTGTAGTAGTCGACGATGTGGTCGGTGTGCAGGTGGGTGATGAACATGGTTTTCAGGTCGTTGAATTGAAGGCCTGCGTTGGTGAATGCGTTCAGGGAACCTAGGCCGCAATCGATCACATAGATGTCACTGCCGATTTTCAGCGCGGACGAAATTCCGGTTCGATTGGGAGTCGGCGGCGGGCCGGCCGCGACCCCGAGGGTGATCAGAGCATTCTCGGGCAGCGCGGGAGAGGACTGCGGGGCGGTTGCCGGGCTGCAGGCTGACGTGCCTAATGCAGCTATGCCGATGACAGCGGACCCAGTCGCAACCAGGGCGGACCTCCTGGATAGTGCGTCCTGTCCCCGTGTGCCAGTGGGGTCGCAGGCCTCATGCATGTCGGACACGATACGCAGTCTGGCCCCCTGTTGGGTCGGCAGCGCGATGCCAAGCGGCGCTAGGTCTCGACAGCAAGCCGTGAGAACCCGGCCCGCGCACCACACTGAGTCCAACTCCGATATCGGTTACATGCGCACCACGGAACAGGCTCCGCCACAAGGGCTTACCTGTGCCTCTGAGGATTCGGGAGAGCCAGTAGTTCGACGCGCTTCAAGCAGCTACAGCCGGCTCGCCGCGAAGGCTGCACCCTCGTTGGTCATCCCGTTGAAGGGGTAGAGGGAGTGCCCGCCGTTGGGCAACATACCTGGGATATCAGAGCAGATGACGTCACCGGGAGCGCACAGGCGGATCGTCTTGTTCTCGTGCGCTGGTCCGATCGCGATGAACGGTGCCCCATACTTCTGCAAGACCTGACCCGCAGGCATTCCGAACAGGACTGCCGCGACGACATGGCTGGCGACCTCCGGCGGCATCGGCGGGGGCAGGGACGCGGCGGGCACGCCCGCAGGCAACTGGTCGGAGGCGGCGTACGCGGCCACAACTGCACCTTGGGAGTATCCGCCAAGCACCAGCTTGGTGTTCGGGCAGTGGGCCGCCATGAACTCGATTCGAGTTCTCGCGTCTCGAATGCCATCGGCGACGTTCCCTAAGAACTCAACGTGGTTGCCGAAGTTACCGCTGGCGGGGTAGTTGATCGCATACTCCCCGACTGACCGGGGAAAGACTTGCCAGCGCAGCGAATCGAGGAACGACTGCCCGACCTGCCCAACACCAGGTGGCTCGTTGGTGCCACGGACGAACACAACCTCGGCGTCTGGGCAGGGCTGAGCCGCCGCGGAGGGCAGGGGAAGGCTCAACAGCATGGCCAAGACTGCCATCGCGCCGAGGAAGCGAGCGCTGAGGCCGATGACGTTCATGAATCTCACCTGACTACCTCAATTGCTTGTCGAACTCGCGTCGCCAGCACGCACGAGCTTTCTCCCGGGCCACCATCGGCCCGGGCTCTGCAGTACGGTCCAAACAGTAGTTCCGGTCCCGGTCAGGGGAGGATGGGTTCCCAGAAATCGTAGCGGGCCTTGGGGATCAGGTTTCCAGTGGTGACCGGTGTGTCCCACAGTACGTACATGTCGCTGTTCGCGGCCGTCAACTTGGGGTGGCCGAGGCCTTGCTCAGGGTTCTCGGCGAAGTTTGCCCAGGCTTGTGTCATCGTGTGGGCTAGTGCCCTGTCCGCGTTGGTGATGTCTTTGACGGGTTTGAATTCGCCCTCTGCGGTTTTCTCTAGGAAGTTGGAGAAGACATATGGAGACCCCAAGGTCATCCATGACGGTCTGCTGCCCGAAGATCCGGACGCTCTGTCGGCATTCTCGGCATATCCGCAGGGGGTGCGGGAGCGGATCGTCGTGTGAGAAGCTCAGATAGCGCCAAGAGACCTAGCAGCACCTAGCCGGGTAGCACCTAGCCAGGTGTCAACGATGATTGGGCGCCCACGGGGGTGGCGGTACTTGAACCGATCGCGATCGAGCCAGCTCCGAACAGCGATCTGCTCCGAATGCTTGACATGGGAGTAGGCCGCCACCGCAATATCTGCGCCAGGAAGACGGTGCTCTACCGCATTGTGCGGCTCGCCATCGTCGCACCGCGCCGAGTCCTGGCCGCCACCGTGCTGTTGATGGTCATCGCAGGGGTATTCGCGATTCCGGTGACTAAGAGCCTCTCAGCAGGCGGGTTTCAGGATCCATCCGCGGAATCCTCACGGGCTGGGCAATTGCTGATCGACAAATTCGGGCAATCCGACATGCAGTTGATCTTTCTAGTAACCGCTCCTGGCGGTCTGTACAGTCCGGCGGCCCGGGCAGCGGGCGCGGACATCGCCGCCTACCTCGCCAACGCTCCAGAGGTGGGGGGCGTGGTCTCAGCCTGGACGGCGCCACCGGGTGGTGCGGGCAGCCTCGTCAGCGTCGATGGCAAGTCGGGGCTGGTCGTCGCAGGCATATCCGGGGGTGAGAAGGAGGCACCACAGCGGGCGCAGGCACTCTCTGACGCGGTGACCGAGAGGGTGGCACGCCAACACCGCGACGTGACGGTGCGGGCGGGCGGCTCGGGGATGGTGTTCGCGAAGATCACCTCACAGACCGCCCGCGATGTGCTGGTCATGGAAGCGATTGCCGTTCCCATCAGTTTCGTGGTGTTGGTGTGGGTCTTCGGCGGTTTACTGGCCGCCGGACTACCGGTGGTAGTGGCTGGTTTGGCGATCGTTGGCTCGTTGGCGACCCTGCGCCTGATCGCGCTGGCTACCGATGTGTCGATCTTCGCGCTGAACCTGTCAGTTGCCCTGGGCCTGGCTTTGGCAATCGACTACACGCTGCTGATCGTCAGTCGGTACCGCGATGAGATCGCCGGGGGAGCGCAACGCGAGGAGGCGCTGACCCAGACGATGCTGACTGCGGGCCGTACTGTGCTGTTTTCGGCCACGACGGTGGCACTGTCGTTGGCTGCGATGGTCCTGTTCCCGATGTATTTTCTCAAGTCGTTCGCCTATGCCGGAGTGGCAACCGTGGCGCTCTGCGCGGCGGCGACGCTCTTTGTCACACCAGCAGCAATTGTCTTGCTGGGTGCTCGCCTGGAGGCCTACGACGTGCGCCGTGGCCTTCGCCGGCTGCTTGGTCGCGGCGAGCCGCAGCCCACACCAGTGCACCAGCTCTTTTGGTACCGGTGGACCAAGTCGGTGATGCGGCGTGCGGTGCCCATCGCGCTGGCGGGTTCGGCGGTGTTGATCGTCGCCGGCCTGCCGTTCCTGGGAATCAAGTGGGGCTTCCCCGACGATCGCGTCCTGCCGAAGACGGCGTCGGCTCATCAGGTCGGTGACCAGTTACGCGAGGGCTTTGCCGACGACTCCGCCAGCGCAGTGACCATCGTGATACCCGATGCGACGGCCCTTCCCCAGAGGGACATCGACCAGTACGGTGCGCGACTGTCGACGGTGCCTGACGTCGGGTCCGTCAGCACCCCCACCGGCACCTTCATCGATGGCACCTTGGTCGGCCCACCGGCGGCCGCCGCGGGGATTGCCGAGGGCAGCGCCTTCCTCACGGTGAGCAGCGCAGTGCATTTGTTCTCTTCGGCATCTGATACTCAGCTCGACCGGCTGCGCGAAGTCGCCACTCCTGCGGATCAGCCGGTCGATTTCACCGGGATGGCCCAGATCAACCGCGACAGCGTCGCGGCGATCACTTCGCGGGTGCCGTTGGTGTTGGGCGTCATCGCCGTCGTCACGCTCGCACTGCTGTTCCTGCTGACTGGCAGCATCGTCCTGCCAGTCAAAGCGGTTGTCCTTAACGTCTTGTCGCTCACAGCCGCATTCGGCGCCCTGGTGTGGATCTTCCAGGACGGACACCTTGGCGCATTCGGAACCACGCCGACCGGCACGTTAGTCGCCACTATGCCCATCCTCTTGTTCTGCATCGCATTCGGATTGTCGATGGACTACGAGGTCTTCCTGATCGCGCGTATTCGCGAGTATTGGCTGGCTAGTCAACGCACCCGCGCCGATATCGACGACAGCGTGGCCCTCGGCTTGGCCCGTACCGCGCGGGTCATTACCGCCGCCGCACTGGTGATGTCGATCTCTTTTGCGGCTCTCATCGCCGCCCAGGTTTCATTCATGCGGATGTTCGGGGTGGGCTTGACAGTGGCGATTCTGGTCGACGCCACCGTGGTGCGGCTGATTCTGGTGCCGGCGTTCATGCGAATCCTGGGACGGTGGAATTGGTGGGCGCCGCAGCCGCTGGCCCGGCTGCACAGCCGGATCGGTCTCAGCGAAGCGTCGCCGGTGCACCATAATTAGTGGTCAAAGGCTTGGCAAAACTTTCTTTGTCGGTAACCCAGCCAAACGCGTTACGGTTCCGAATGACCTACGCACGCCTAGTCCGCAACGGAGCGGATTCGGCGTGACTGTCAAGGTTCCGGGCCGAGCAGGTGAACGGGGAACGAAAAGTTGTCGAACATGCGAGATCGATTTCCTTCAGATGTCCAGGTTGGCCAGTGCACGAAAGCGGCGCCATTGCACAGGGGCGACGATGGAGCACGCGCCCTGGCCCCGCCGGGGCCTCACGTCCACCGAAGCCGCGGACAAAGCGTCGCCGGGGTTCCTGTGCGTTGGCGCGACGACGTATGCCTCGCTGTGCGGGCAGCTCTGCGTGACTTCGTGACCGGGCAGTGCAGGACTGACCTTGACTCGGCGCGGGTGGACATTGCGAACGAGATACTGTTGGGGTTCGTCGACGGTGGCAAATGCGTGCGCTCGACGTTCATGTACCTGGGTTGGTTGTGCGGTGCCGGACAAGATGATTCGGCATTGCGCGCGTCGGCGAGCCTCGAGCTATTTCATGCGTTTGCCCTCATGCAGGACGACGTCATGGACGAATCAACAATGCGTCGTGGGCGGCCTGCGGCCCATGTGTTGTTCGGCGATTGGCATCGCGACGGTGCGCTGACGGGCGCCTCGGCACGATTCGGCGAGTCAGCTGCTGTGCTGCTCGGCGATCTGTGCCTGGTGTGGGCGGGGAAGATGCTTCGGGAGAGCGGAATCGGCGCCGAGGCACTCGCGCGAGTGTGGCCCCGATACGACGATATGCGGGTCGAACTGGCCATCGGACAGTTCGCCGATCTGGTCAACGATGCGCACGCCTTCCCGACGTTCGACGAGGTGCTCGACGTATTGAGGCGAAAGTCCGGCAACTACACCGTGCGCCGGCCCTTGGAGATCGGCGCGGCGATGGCCGGGTGTTCACCAGAGGTCGTCGGCGCGCTCGGTGACTACGGCGCCGCTATCGGCGAAGCCTTCCAATTGCGGGACGACCTGCTCGGCGTCTTCGGTTCACCGACGCTCACCGGGAAGTCGGTGGGCACTGACCTGACGGCGCAGAAGGCGACCAGTGTCGTCGTCGCCGCCCATCAGCTCGCTGACAGCATGCTGCGGCGTCAACTCTCCGAGCTGATGAGCACCCCGCAGTTGAGCCCCGGCGACGCTGAACGGTGGCGAGCGCTCATCACTCTCAGTGGCGCCGCACAGTGGATGGAACAGCTCATCGACGAGCGTCTGAAGCGTGCGCTGGATCGTCTGGATTCGGTGGACATCCCCGATGCCGCCCGCTATGCGTTGGAAGACATGGCCGTTATCTGCACCCAAAGGGCCGCCTGATGCGCAGCATTGAGGGAAAGACCGACCGGGTTGTCGTTGTCGGGGCGGGACTGTCCGGGTTGTCTGCCGCACTGTATCTGGCCGGGCGGGGGCGCAACGTCACCGTCGTCGAACGGGGCGCGGTCCCCGGTGGCCGAGTCGGAAGGGCCGACATAGCCGGCTATCGCATTGACACGGGCCCAACGGTGTTGACCATGCCCGACATCATTGACGACGCGCTGTCTGCGGTCGGTGACACCCTGACCAACCACCTCGAATTGTTACCGGTGCACCCGGCCTACCGGGCCATGTTCGCCGACGGTAGCTCCCTGCAAGTACACACCGAGCCCGAAGCGATGGTCGCCGAGATCGAACGATTCGCCGGGCCCCGGGAAGCCGACGACTACCTGCGCCTGCGTTCTTGGCTGACCAGGCTCTACCAGACCGAGTTCGACGGATTCATCGGTGCCAACTTCGACTCACCGTTGTCGCTGCTGACTCCGCAGCTGGCCCGACTGGTCGCACTCGGAGGATTCCGGCGCTGGGAGAAGGCGATGCGTCGTTTCCTTGCCGATGATCGGCTGCTGCGGGTATTCACCTTCCAGGCTCTCTACGCTGGGGTGCCGCCGCAGAGCGCGCTGGCGGTGTACGCGGTCATCGCCTACATGGACACCATTGCCGGGGTGTACTTTCCGCGTGGCGGGATGCGGTCACTACCCGACGCCATGGCCGCCGCCGCAACCGCCGCTGGGGTCGAAATTATCTATGAATCAACGGTATCGGAGCTTGAACGCAGCGGCTCGCGGGTCACCGCGGTTCGTACGGAGACTGGTCAGCGCATCGCTGCCGACGCTGTCGTGCTCACCACCGAGCTTCCCGACACCTACCGACTGCTCGGCCGCACACCTCGCCGGCTGCTGAAACTGCGCCCAGCACCGTCGGCGGTGGTGGCTCACGTCGGATGCCGTGCCGTGGGTGATGACGTCGGGCACCACACTATCGTTTTCGGCGACGCATGGAAGCAGACCTTCGGCGACATCATCGACCACGGGCGTGTCATGCGTGACCCCTCCCTGTTGGTGACCCGACCGACGGCCAGTGATCCGAGTCTGGCGCCGCCCGGCCGCGATCTGCTCTACGTGTTGGCGCCCGCGCCGAATACTGCTGTGGGGCGGGTAGATTGGGATGCCAGCGGGTCGGCATACGTCGAAGAGATGCTGGGTGCGGTAACCGAACGCCTACCTCAACTCGGTGACGACCTCGAGTTGTTGCACGCAGTGACTCCCGCGGACTGGAGCCGACAGGGTATGGCCGCGGGCACACCATTCGCGCTGGCACATACGTTCAGCCAGACCGGGCCATTCCGGCCGGCCAACACTGTCCGCGGCGTCGAGAACGTGGTGCTGGCCGGCTCCTCCACCGTCCCTGGGGTGGGCGTACCGACCGCCGTCCTGTCGGGGCGGTTGGCCGCCGACCGCATCACCGGAGTATCCACACGCCGTACTGATCGAGAGGTATCCCAACGATGATCGGATCCGAGCTCGACGCGGCCGGCCTACGCGACCCGTCACTGCGCGAGGCCTACCGACGGTGTCGCAAGGTCAACGCCCGCCACGGCAAGACCTTCTTCCTGGCCACCCGGTTGCTGGCGCCCAGGCAGCGGCCCGCGGTGCACGCGCTCTACGGGTTCGCCCGGCGCGCCGACGACATCCTTGACGACTTTGACGACCGCGGCAGCGACGTGCGCGCTGAGCAGCTCCAGGAGTTGTCCACCAGGATGTTCAATTCGCTGGTGGAGAACCAACCGTGCGATGACGACCCGACCTTGACGGCGATCGTGCACACCGCCCGCGAGTACAACATCGGCTGGAATCTCTTCGACGACTTCCTGACGTCGATGCGGATGGACCTTACCGTTACCGACTATCCGGACCGGGCGGCCCTGGACCGCTACATGTACGGGTCGGCCGAGGTGATCGGGCTGCAGCTGCTGCCGATACTGGGCACTGTCGGACCGCGCGAGGACGCGGCCCCACATGCCGCAGCCCTCGGGAAGGCGTTTCAACTCACCAACTTCCTCAGAGATGTCGACGAAGATCTGAGCCGCGGCAGGGTTTACCTGCCCGCCGACGAACTCGCTGCCCACGGTGTTGACCGGGACCTGCTGAGTTGGTGTCAAAGCAGCGGGCGCACCGATGCTCGGGTGCGACGAGCACTGGTGGATCAACACGCCGCGGCACGTGAGGTCTACGCCAAGGCCCGGCCCGGCATAGGGAAACTGGCTCCGGCGTCGCGCCCGTGCGTCGCTGCGGCGTTAACGTTGTATTCAGAAATCCTGCAGCGCATCGAAGAGATCGATTTCCAGATATTCAGCCAGCGTGCCACAGTTGGGAAGGCCCGACGGCTCAGTGTCGCTAGCAGCGGAATGGTGCGGTCGTGGAGTGCACGGCTCAGGCACGGGAGTAGGTGAGCGTGGACCGCTGGCAGTACCTGATCGTTCTCGGCGCATGCCTTCTCATCACCGCTCCGCTGGAGTTTTTTGGCCGTGGCGTTTATCGGCAACCACGGCGTTTGTTGGCCGCCGTGATCCCCGTCGCCATGGTGTTCCTGGTCTGGGACGCGATCGCGGTAGCCGCCGACGTGTGGTGGTACAACCCGCGTTACATCCTGGGCATCATCGCACCCGGTGATCTACCCCTGGAAGAGATACTGTTCTTCGTAGTGATTCCGTTGTGCGGCTTACTCACCTACTCCGCGGTCAGCACGATCCTGACGAGGTTGAGCTGGTGGAGCGCGAAGGGTGCAGAGCGCCAATGAGCGGCCTGGGCTACACGCTTCCGGCCGTCCTCGCGGTGGTGGCGGTATCCGTGCTCGAAATTCGAGTGTGGCGTACCGGGTTGTTCCGCCGGCCCGCGTACTGGATCTCGATGGCGATTGTGTTGGGTTTCCAGATCCCGGTCGACGGTTGGTTGACCAAACTCAGTGCGCCCATAGTCCTTTACGATGAGAAGCACACCAGTGGCATACGGTTTCCGTTCGACATCCCGATCGAAGATTTTCTGTTCGGCTTCGCATTGGTGACAGCGGTACTGTTGCTCTGGGAGCGCCGGCGCCCACAGCCTCGGTCGTCGGAGGTCTCCGAGGTGGCCGAGCAGCGATGAGCCAGCCAGATCGATTGCGTCAAACGCTGCCTGCCCGACCGGGTCGAAGCGATGCCGGCTCACTTGACCGGGTGCCCCGCGTCGTTGTCGTCGGCGCCGGAATCGCCGGTCTTGCCGCCGCGACCGGACTCAGCGAGCGGGGCGTCAGCGTCGATGTCATCGAGGCAAAC